>ERZ1643246.3414-NODE-3414-length-13700-cov-7.258849_pt1 | contig 13700 bp, 7 predicted proteins | sample MGYA00579265_ERZ1643246 | MGnify/ENA primary metagenome ERZ1643246 (study PRJEB29033, sample SAMEA4952261) | chicken gut metagenome | biome: Broiler Chicken; feature: Gastrointestinal Tract; material: Caecum | place: Ireland | collected 2018 | study: Broiler... | reverse complement strand
TTGGGTCGAGCTGGTACCATCTTCCAGGCCCAGCCACTGCTTATAGCCATCCTTCGTGTCTCCGTCCGATACACGCGCTGTATTTGCTGTGGAGGTATCTGCCGCATACACAGGCAGCGCGTACTGCGGCAGAATTCCAATGGCCATTACCGCGGCCAGCGCCACGGCCAGCAGGGAAGACAGCGGGTTCCTGCGCTTTCTCCTTCCCCTGTAATCTTGTTTTCTGTTTCCCATTCTCTCTTCGTCCTTTCTTTTCCGTCCCGTTGGGTGCGGGACGTTTTTCCCCTTATTCCTGAATTTTGTCAGCCGCGTGCATAAAGTCCTGTTTTCAGAAACATTATATAGTAAATATATCTCACTTCACATTTTTATGCAACCGCTTCCCTCTGCAAAATAACCAAAATTTTCGTCATTTTTTGTATTTATTTTTATTTTTATGTAAACTGTATTTTCTCTGCAATACCGGGCTTTGCTTCCTCGGCGCCGTTATACGGGCTTTTTTCCGGCCTTTACAAAAAATATTGTTTTTAAAGCATTTTTCTTTTATACCAGACCGGGCTGCGGCACTTTCTTTTTATATGCTGCACGATTTTTTGTCCCATCTCTTGTCCACATAAAATCCGATACGTTTCCACAGTGTTTCTGATTCTTTTACAAAGCATCGCCCTGCCCAAACATAACCGAAAATAAAAAATCCGGCTGCGGCAGTTCTCATTTCTGGGGAATAATAATTCTGCATTTACATTTTCTATTGTTTTCCCCTGCGTTTTGATGTATTCTTATTTCGGAGGCAGAAATTATGCGCAGAAACTGCCCCGATTTTTCCCAGAGATTTCTTCTCTGTTCTTTCTGTACATCTGTGTCCGTTTCGGACAGATTCCTGAGAGATCCTTTTATAAAAAAAGCACGGCGTTTTTCTGCCTGCCATGCCATCGGGTACATAAGTCATTCTGATGAAAACGTTTCTGCGCTGCCAAAAAGGAGGTTCTGTTGTTCAATACTAAAAAGACGAATCCGGCTCATATGTGGAATCTGCTGCGGAAAGCTGCCGCCCTTTTCCCGGGAAACAGGCGGAAACCGGCGTTCCCGGAAAGCTCCGGCCGGAAATCCCCCTACATGCTGGTGGAGGTAGAAGCCCAATATCTTTACGAAGATTTTCTGTACGAACTGGAAAACGGCCTGCTCTGCCTGTTTGTATTTGATAAAGCTGAATAACAGCTGATTTCAAAAAGGCGCCGGTCCAGATGACCGCCGCCTTTTTCTGCCTTTTTCATTTTCAGACGCCAGGGTGCCCGAGGCTTTGCCCCCAACATCATTTTTACAGATACTCCAGGATACCCCGGATATCCTTCACCACCGCGTCCGCCCCGGCCCGGAGGAATTTGTCTTCTGTATTCTTCAGAAGTTCCTGTTTTTTCCCCTCCGGCAGAGCCCGGTATTCGCTCTCGGAAAGTCCCAGCGCCGAGCTTCCCTCCAGAATGCCCACGGTAAAGACTCCCGCGTTTTTTCCCTCCCGGATGTCGGAAACCGTGTCGCCCACCTTCATGACCGAGGCCACGGAAGCGATCTGCAGCCGCTCCATATTCCGGAAGATCATATAGGGATACGGTCTTCCCATACCTCCCACAGAGTCCGGGCTGTACCAGCAGTCCGGGGCATATCCCTGTTCCGCTGCTCTTGGCACCACACGATCCATCATAATATCCGTATAGCCGGTGGTGGAGCCAACGCGGATATTCCGCTCCCGGAGCGCCTGCACTGTCTCCGCCACATAAGGCTTCAGGTCAGAGAAGCGGTCCAGGATCTTAAGCAGAGCCGGCTCGAAACGGGCGTACAGAGCATCCGTATCCTCCCTCTCCGGTTCCCGGCCGTATTTTTCACGCCAGAGGTTCCGGATCCGTGGCATGTGAAGCATTGTGTGGATATGCTCTCTTTTCAGCATGCCCATGGGCTCCCGCACCTCATCGATCTCCGGTTCAATGCCCGCCTCCCGGAACACCTCCAGAAAAGCCTGCACCGGGGCGAAGCATCCATAGTCCACGGTGGTGCCCGCCCAGTCAAAAATTACTGCTTCTATCTTGCGATCCATACGTTTTTCCTCCTGCATTTTCTCTTTCTGAAGGCTCAGCCTGCTTTTCTCTGTTCCATCCGCGCGAAGAATTCTTCAAAAATCCCGCACAGCTTCCGGATATCTTCCTCATAGATCTCCCCGATATTTCCAATGCGGAAGGTGTCTGCGTCCGTCACCTTTCCGGGATAAATGGCGTATCCTCTCTCCTTGATGAACGCGTACATTTCTTCAAAGGAAAAGCTGCTGTTTTCCGGGTAAAGGAAGGTGGTGATGATGGGCCCCTGGTGCTCCTCGCTGATGTAGGTTCGGATACCCATCTCCTTCATCTTCCGGATCAGCAGGCGGTTGTTCTGATAGTATCTCCGGGAGCGGGCGGGAATACCCCCTTCCTCCTTCAGCTCCTCCAGGGCTCTGGCGAAGGCCAGCACCGTGTGGGTGGGGGAGGTGAAGCGCCATTTACCGTCCCTCTCCATGGTCTCCCACTGATCGTAGAGATCCAGGGACAGGCTTCTGGCCTTTCCTCTGCTCTCCAGAAGCTTCTGCCGATTACAGATAATGAAGGAAAATCCCGGTACCCCCTGGATACACTTATTGGCACTGCTGATCAGGAAATCAATCCCCAGCTCTCCCACAGGGATATCCACGCCGGCAAAGCTTGACATGGCGTCCACGATCATGGTCCTCCCCGCCGCCTTCACCGTTTTGGCCACGGAGGCGATATCGTTGAGGATGCCGGAGGTGGTCTCACTGTGAACCATGGACACATGGGTGATGGCCGGATCTGCCTTCAGCATGGCTCCGATCCGCTCCGCGGAAGGAATCCGGTCATAGGGTTCCCGGTACAGCACATAGGCGATGCCGGCATGCTCCGCGATGTCCGCCATCCGCTCCCCGTAGGAGCCGTTGGCGGCGATCAAAAGCTTCTCCTTCTCTCCCACCACGCTGGTGATGACAGACTCCACGCCGAAGGTGCCGCTGCCCTGCATAAGCACCGCCGTATATGCCTCCCGGGAGACATGGGCCAGATCCAGCAGCCCCCGCCGGATCTTCCGGGTGATCTGCTTATAATCCTCGTCCCAGGTACAGTGGTCTGTTAACATCTCTCTTTTAACGGTATCGGTGGTGGTCAGGGGGCCCGGTGTCAGAAGTTTATAGTTTACCATGATCTTTCTTCCTCTCTTTTTCTTATTTAATGATGTCGGGAACAAAAGCACCCGGCTATGATTCCTGCGGAATATTTACCGGCAGCGCTCCGATAATTCCTGGTGGCGCTCCAGCAGCTCCGCTGTCAGGGGCTCACCAAATGTTTTCGGGTAGGCCGACTGGTTCAGGCCCTCGGCCGTCTCTCCCTCGTACAGAGGATTGGGGTAGATCTGCAGCAGCTCTGCCCGCCCGTTTTTCACAATGCATTCCGCCATCTCCATGGCTTTCGGATTCGTGTCCTTTTCCTTGTCAATGACAGCCACCGACTCCGTGAGGGAGAAGTTCCCCTCCACAGGGTCAATGTAATCGATGGGCATACCGGATTCCTTATCCTCCACCGCCTGATGGCGCAGGCCGAAACCGATGACCACCTCTCCGGAACGCACCTTCTTGATGGGGCCTGACCCGGAATCCTCGATATGAGGCCCGGCATTCTCATAGATGCCGATTAGGACCTCTCCGGCCCCCTCTTCCCCGTACTCGCTTACCAGGGCCTGGATCAGCAGCCAGGCTGTGGAAGAGCTTTTGATATCTGTAACGGAAATCATGTCTCTGTAAACCGGATCCGCCAGATCCGCAATGGAGTCCGGCATTGGAAGCCCTTCCTCCTCCATCACCCGGGTATTGACGATCAGGGCTCCCTCCTGGCAGGTAATGGGTTTATAGTAATCCGGCGTCTCCTGGATGGTGGGCGCCGTAAAATCCAGCTCCGCAAACATTTCGTTCTGCTCCTGGGCGCTGGTGAGGTAGAAGGAACTCATGGTCACCAGATCCGCCTCTATGTTGGCACCCTCCGCCAGAAGCTTTCCGCCAAGTTCTGAGGTACCGAAGGACTGGAGAATATACTCACCGCTGTAGCCGCATCCATCCAGCGTATGCCGGATGGCCTCCACCGCCTCGTCATCGGCATTGGTGTAGATAATTACCTGCTCCCCTCCGGAGCCCGCTCCTCCTGAATATACGGTGAAAGCTCCCAGGGTGAGGACGAGACATCCCGCCGCGCAGGCCGTGGCCGCCCGCCGCATCCGCCTGCGGGAAACAGCCTTTTTCGTTCCCGCTTCCTTCCCCGCGTTCCGCACAGCCCCGGCCACTGCCTGGAAAAGGGCCTTGGCTGCCAGGTTGATAAAGAGGATGCACAAAGACAGCACGAATATTTTGTTGAATTCCGCAAAATGCTGCAGCTCCTTGATCTTCGTGGTCACCACCATGGTTCTGGCCCCCGCGATAAAAATGACCGCGCTGACCGTCACCATGGCATTTACAAAGTAGTAGCTGAACACCTCCAGCAGGGTGGGCAGGGCGTTGGGCGTCACCACCCGGAAGATGGTCTTCACCCAGTTATCCCCCATGAGCATGGCCGTAGTCTCCCAGGAAGCATTCATCTTCTCCAGAGAATTTTTCATCATCAGGTAGGGCGTTGAAAAGTAGTGGACAATGTTGCAGATGATCAGCAGCGCCAGCGTATTCTGCATGGGCGTGCCGGAAAACATCAGCATAAAGGCGATGCCGATAACCATTCCGGGAATGGTGTTGGTTACCAGGGCAATGCTCTCGATGATGCTCTTGCCGGTTTTGGACAGCCGGCTTCTGGCCGTCACCAGCGCCGCGCCGTAGGCGATGACAGAACCGCACAGGGCCGTCAGGGCCGCCACAAGCAGCGAGTTTTTAAATACATCCGCCAGCACGCTGTCGCTGAATACTTCCCGCACATGTTCCAGGGTGGGCGCCATATTGTAGGGCCACTCGCTGACAAAGGGGACGATAAAGATCACCGCGAATACCAGCACGATCACCAGCAGCACCGCTGCGGAAAACACGCCGCAGATTCCGTCCCTGGTTCTGCTGCAGAAGTTGTCCACCCGGGAAATTTTGTTGTAGCGGACGTTGTATTTCTGCAGAAAATGCAGCAGGGCAATGCTGACAACGGAAGGCACCAGCATGACCATGGCCACCACGGCGCCGTTATTAAAGTTGGGAAGGCTTCCCAGCATTTCATCGTACAGAACCGAGGCCACCACCTCATACTGTCCTCCCACGGAGGCCGGAATACCGAAGTCGGTAAAGGCCAGAAAGAAGCACTGGACAAAAGAGGCTGCCAGAGTTCCCGTCAGGGGACGCAGCAGGGTGATCCAGAATGTCTTCAGGGGTTTATCCCCCATAATCCTGGATACAATCATGTATTTTTTGTCGATATACCCCATGGTATTGTGAATCAGCAGGAAGGATACCGGCAGGGTGTAAATGATGTAGCCCAGCATCAGGCCGCCGAAGCCGTAAATGTCAAAAAGCTGAAATCCCAGAGCGCGGGTTACCAGCCCCTGGCGTCCAAAGGTGTAGATAATGGCAAAGCCGTAGGTAATCGTGGGCAGCAGCATGGGCAGTACCGCGCCGGCCCGGATGATCTTTTTAAAAATTTTCGGCAGATTGGTATACCGCACCGAATAGGCCAGGATAAAAGCCAGCACAGTGGTAAAGAAGGCGCTGACCGCCGACACGGAGAAGCTGTTGCCCACCGCCTGCCAGAAGCCCCGCCCCGCGAATACATCCGCGTAGTGGACCCAGAAGGCACCGGTGTCACTCTGAAAGGATTTCAAAAGCAGGGTGACAATGGGCACCGCCAGGAACCATACAAAGAGCACCGTCACCGCTATAAAAATAATTTTAATTTCTGCAGGAACATGGGATCCTTTTTTCTTTTTCATGATGACGCTCCCTCTTTTTTCAGACTGCTGCCGTGCACTGGAACTCAGAAAGGAAAGCGCTGTAAAGCGGCAAAAAACATTTCAGCGGACAGAGTCCTTCTGCCCGGCCTGCAGGATTCCTTTCCGCCGCAGCTCCCGGCGCACCAGCAGGGCACAGCAGATTACCGCCGCCGTCTCAGACACCCAGAATCCGTACCAGGCATAAGCAATGCCCAGATATCTGGAGAACAGATAGACCGCGGGCACCAGCAGCACCAGCTGCCGGAGGGCTGTCCCCAGCATGTTGATGACTCCGTTCCCCAGGCCGGAAATTGTATATCCCATGACAATAGTGACCGCGGCCAGCGGAAAGGTGCCGCAGATGATCCGAAGGGCCGGCACTCCCAGCTCCAGCATTTCCCGGCTGGCCGAAAACAGCCCCAGCAGCTGGGCGGGCAGAGCGGCAAACAGAAGAGCGGCGGCAATCCCCACACCTGCGCCAATGGGCACCACTGTCTTTAAGAGCTGCAGCACCCGCTCCTTCTTCCCGGCTCCCAGATTGTAGCCGGCGATGGGGATGGAGGCCTGCCCCAGGCCGTTCATGGGCAAACAGAGAAAATTCTGCAGCTTGTAGTATACTCCGAAGAATGCCACGGCTGTGGAGGAGAAGGAGATCAGGATACCATTGACAGCCGTCACCATAATACTTCCCAGGGCCTGGGTGACAATCGTCGGCAGTCCCACCCGGTAGATTTCTCTGAACACCCGGGGATCCGGCCGGTAGCCCCGGAAGCGCACCTTTACCTCCGGATTCCGGAACCGGTTCAGAAGAATTGCCAGAAGGGCGGAAACCCACTGCCCGATGACGGTGGCAATGGCGGCTCCCCGGACGCCCATGGCCGGCAGTCCCAGCCAGCCGAAAATCATAATGGGGTCCAGGATCGTATTGGTGACCGCGCCGGACACCAGCGTAATCATACTGTCAAAGGTATCTCCCACGGACTGCAGGAACCGCTGATACATGGTGCTGAGAAAGGTTCCTCCGCAGAAAACCATACAGATAAACAGATACTCTTCACAGTAGGCTCCGATCTCCGGATCTTCCGTAAACAGCCTGACAAAGGTTCCCGAACAGAAAATCCCCAGAATCATAAATACAGCCATGCCGGCCAGCGCCAGCAGCACGCCGGAAGCCGCCGTATTTCCCGCCGTTTTCCGGTCTCCGGCCCCGAGGCTGTGGGAGAGGAGCGCGCTGAGCCCCACACTGGTGCCCACCGAAAAGGCCACCATCAGGATCTGGACGGGAAAGGCCAGGGATACGGCGGTCAGGGCCGCTTCCCCCATCCGGGCCACAAAAATACTGTCCACAATGTTGTACAGAGACTGTACCAGCAGAGATATCATCAGCGGCAGCGACATGTTGATAACCAGCTTCGGCATGGCCATTGTCCCCATTTTATTCTTCTCTTCCATCTCGTTCTCCTTCCCCTCTTCTCCGTATAATAAAAAATGCAGACCCCTCTGTAAGGCCTGCACATTCACATCTGAAACGGTCGCTTCCATTTCCTTTATTATATAAAAGCCGCTGATGCATGTCAATATTTTCTTGTCCGAAAATGACAGCAGAATCGAAACTGCGTGACAGCGAAGGAACCCTGATCCGGGTATTTACCAGCTTTTTTTAACAGTCAGCACATTCCGTCCGTCCCGGTACACGTAGTCCACACTGTCCATGGTCTTCTTCACCATATAGATTCCCAGGCCTCCAAAATCTCTTTCCTCCGCCGAGAGCGAAATATCCGGGTCCGGCGTCCGGGTGGGGTCGTAGGGAATTCCGTCATCGGAAAACCGGAGCACGATTCTTTTTTCATGCAGCCCGCATTCCACCGTAACCCGGGAAGCCTGTCCATAATGAACAATATTTGAAAAGATCTCATCGATGGCAATATTCATCTGTGAAATCACCTTAAAAGGCGCCTGCTTCTCTGTCAGCTGTTCTTCTACAAAGGCCGTCACCTTCTCCAGATTCTCAAGATCCGGCTCCGTCTGCAGCAGCTTCATGGAATGTTTGATCCGCTTCATCTCAAAGGAAAGCATGGTGATATCGTCAAACTGGGGCGCGTTTCCCACGAAGCTGTCAATATCCGCCTTGACCCGGGACAGCGTCTCCTCCGGCGAAGCCTCCGCCGCCCGGTTCAGGGCCTGCAGCATCCGGTCTGTGCCGTACAGCTCCCGGGCCGCGTTGGTGGCCTCCGTGACGCCGTCCGTGTAGACGAACAGTTTATCTCCCGGCTCCAGAGTCAGCTCATACTCCCGGTATCTGGCATTTTCCATGCCGGCCAGGACAAAGCCGTGCCGGTCGTGAAGAAGTTCATACGCCCCGTTTCCGTGGCGGATCACCGGATACTCATGGCCGGCATTGGCGCAGACCATTTTCCCGGTGGACAGCTGGATCTTGCCCAGCCAGACGGTCACAAACATCTCCGCGTCATTATTTTCGCAGAGCTGATTGTTTACCTTCTCCAGAATCTCCCGGGGCGAGTCGCCGCTCTGGGCGCAGTTCTTTAAAAGCGTCTTGGCGATCACCATAAACAGGGCCGCCGGAACTCCCTTGTCTGACACATCCGCAATCAACATGACCAGGTGATCGTCATCCAGCAGGAAAAAATCATAGAAATCTCCCCCCACCTCCTTGGCCGGCGTCATGGTGGCGTAGATATCAAACTCATTGTGTTCCGGGAAGGCCGGGAAAATGCAGGGCAGCATATTTCTCTGAATATTGCTGGCCACGCTGAGCTCCGCCTCATTTTTCATGGCCTTGGCGCTCCAGAATACAGAGGAGAAGATCTGTACGTATTCCAGCACAAAAATGACGCACACAGTAATATACAGAGGAAAGAAATACGCGTTGCCCGGAACGATGCCCGTATTGTTCGAAATCAGATTGATAATATAAAATCCCACCATGGAAACCAGCGGCGCGGCAATATAGGAAGTCATGCGCCCCTGCTGCACTTCAATCACCGTCTGCACATGGCGGCGCAGCAGCCTGTGATACAGGAAAAAGAAAAACGTGTAGACCACCAGCTTGATGCCTGTAAACAGCAGTACATTTCCCACCGTATAGGGGGTGGTCTCGATCAGCCCCAGGGCCGTGCCCAGGAAGGTATCCGTGGTTCCGCAGAACATGAAGGTGACCACGTTGGCGATGAGGCAGGCCATGACTGCCGTAAACAGCTTGGCGCTGCGGCTCTCCGTATACAGGACCTCCGTGGCAATACAGATCAGCGCAGAAAGTCCCAGAATCCCCACCAGATCATTGTACAGGTCCACCGTATAGCTCAGCAGGGAAATGAGATATCCGCCCGCGGCGAAGGCTCCCCACAGAAGCCCGGTAACCCTTTTTCCGAATTTTGGCTTCAGCGTGCAGCCAACAATCAGGGCTCCGAAAACGGAAGCCAGGAATACTGCTGTATTCCACAGAATTACTGTCGGATTCATATATGTTCCTCCTATTCAAACATAAAAAGATCATCCAGAGCCGCAATGTACTTCTCCAGATACGCCTCCGTTACCGGCTGCCACTTCTCGCCCATGGCAGCCAGCACCGCCGCCGTCAGTTCCTCTGACACAGCCGTATCCCGGTAGGCCATATTGGGCCGTTCCAGAAGGATTCCCTCTGTCAGCGTACGCCCCTCCCGGGTTCTGGAAAGCTCCGCAAGCCGCTGTTCAAACCGGCTGTCGCTCTCCGCCTCCACCGGGTGTCCGAACCGCTCCAGCACCTGGAAAATCTTCCGGTAGGGCACTTCCTCCGGCGGGCAGACATGATAGACCGCCGTCTCCGTCCGCAGAGCCGCCAGCTTCACCAGGATGCGGGCCGTTTCATCCACAGGAGAAAAATTCACGCTTCCCCGGTACAGAGAGGCGGGGGCCGCTCCGATCTTTACATACGAAGCCAGCTGTCTCGTAAAGGCATTGGTCCGGTTGTTCATCTGGAATTCTCCGTCCGAGATCCGGCCCTGCAGATTGCCCACCCGCATGATTTTTACCGGGATCCCCCGGTCGGCCGCGGCTCTGAGCGCTTCATACTCCGCCATATATTTAGAAAGGATATACTGGTTGCGGATTTCCTGACCTACATACAGATCCCGCTCCGTCAAAAGCAGCGGTTCCCCGTCCCGGGGATAGATGCCGCCCACACTGACTGTGGAAATCTGGACCAGGGCTGCCGCTTCCCGCTGGCAGAACCGCAGAAGATTTTTCACACCCCCCGTGTTCGTTTTCTCCAGCCGGTCATCCGCCGCAAAATGGGCTACATTGGCGGCGGAGTTGATCACCAGATCGATCTTTTCTCCCAGGCCTTTTCGGAAAGCCTGCTCATCGGTGATATCTCCGTCCGCCACCAGCAGCCTCTCTCCGAACAGACTGCTGTAATCATCTTCGCTGTAGTAGAACAGCGTGCTGCGGAGACGCTTCTCCGCGGAAAGTCTCTGATTCGGGCGCACCAGGCACCAGATCCGGTTCCAGGAATCCGGATGCTTCAGAAGCTCCGTCAGAATATGGATGCCCAGAAATCCGGTCACTCCTGTGAGCAGAATGTTGCCCAGATTTTTCCGGCTCCCGGATCCCGGCCTGTTCCCGGATAAGAGTTCCCGAATCCCCCGGTAATCCAGATGATGCAGGGAAGTCTCTTTTTCCTTCTCCTCCGGCGCCTTCAGATGCTGGGCCAGCAGCTCCGGCGTGGGATACGAAAAGACGTCGGAAAAGTCGATGCTGACGCCCGGCAGCCGCTCCTCGATCTCACAGATCACCTCTGAGATATGGAGGCTGTCTCCGCCCAGCTCAAAGAAAGAATCCTCCGCTCCCACCGGCGAAACCTCCAGCACCTTCTCATAGGCTTCCGCGATGGCCTCCTCCGTCCTGCCGGAAGGCGCCCGGTAGTTTCTTACGTATTCCACCGGCTCCCGCTGCAGCGCTCCAAAATCCGTCTTGCCTCCCGGGGTCTGGGGCATTTCCGGGAGCTCTTTCCATACATCCGGCACCATATAAAGGGGAAGACTTTCCCGCAGAGCTGCCTTCAGTGTCTCCGCAGTCACAGCCAGCCCCTCCTTCACCGTATAAAAAGCCGCCAGATGCTGGGAACCGCTGATGCTGCGCACCAGCACATGAACCGCTCCCACGGCGGGCTGTTCACGGATCCGGTTCTCAATCTCCGACAGCTCCAGCCGGAGCCCCCGCAGCTTTACCTGGCTGTCATTTCTTCCCCGGTACAGGATGCGTCCGTCTTCCGTAAACTGTCCCACATCGCCGGTCCGGTACACCCGGCGCCCCTGCAGAAGGGTAAACTTCTCCGCCGTCTGTTCCGGAAGGCCGTGATAGCCGATGCCCACCCCGGCTCCCCAGACACAGATCTCTCCCGCCGCGCCCAGCGGAAGCAGCTCGCCCCGGCGTCCCAGGATCATAACCCCCATATTGGCAATCGGTCTTCCAATGGTTTCGTTATCTCCCGCCTCCGTGATGGTAGCTCCAATGGTGGTCTCCGTAGGGCCGTATCCGTTGTAGATCCGGATCCCCATATGATCCAGCTCATCCGCCAGCGCCGAGGGCAGGATCTCGCCCGCGGCCAGAACCGCATGCACGCCCTCCAGGGCTTCCACGAAATGGCGATTGTGAAGATAGGCCGTCAGACGGGAGGGCGTACAGTGGAGAATATCCGCCCCGTGGGCCCGGATCAGCCAGGACAGAGCCTCCGGGTCAGCCATTGCCCGCTCCGGCGCGAACTCCACGAATCTTCCGTTCAGCAGCGGCACAAAAATTTCAAACAGAGAAATATCAAAGCACACAGAGCCAATGGCCACAATTCCCCGGCAGTTCCGGCAAATGTCCCGGTTAAAGGGATTATTCTCCGGCCGCGTGATATTCACGATCCCCCTGTGGGACAGCATGACCCCCTTGGGCCTTCCGGTGGTGCCGGAGGTATAAATGCAGTAGGCCAGCTGCTCCTGGGAAACGGGAATCTGCGGATCGCAGGTCTTCCGGCAGGCCAGCAGCTCCTCTGCCTCCACATAGGAAAACCGTTCCGCCCCTTCCACATTGGCGGAAGAGATCAGGCAGGCCGCCTGGCTGTTCTCAAAGATATAATCGATGCGTTCCCTGGGATACTGGGGATCCACCGGAATAAAGGCCGCTCCGGCCTTGGAGATGCCCAGCATTACGGGAATCAGGCGGATATCCCGGTTCAGCAGATACAGAACACGGCAGCCGGAACCGATCCCCCTCTCCAGAAGCCCGTTGGCCACCCGGTTGGACAGCCGGTCCAGTTCCTCATAGGTGAGACTGTTTTCCCCCGCGTACAGGGCCGGGGCCTTCCCATATTTTTCCACAGCCCTGCGGAACAGGGAGGGAATCGTATCGCAGGGATCGAAGGGCACCTGCGGCCCCTGCACGCTGCGCAGCAGCGCCTCCTCCTCCGGAGCTGTCAGGGGAAGCTCCCGAACCTGCGGATCCTCCCCGGTGCCCCTTCTCAGTATTTCCGCAAAAGCCTGGTGGAACCGCTCTACCTGCCTTTCGCCGTAGATTCCGTCCCGTCCGTCATAGCAGATCGTATATTTTCCCTGCAGCCTGGTAATATTCAGGGTCAGATGATTGTGCATGGCTCCGTCCATGCTGAGCCGGATCTCAAAGGGGATTTTTCCCCGCAGCACAGGCTGATAAATATTCAGCGTGTATTCGCTCACAGAACTGCCGCAGATTCCCTCTCTCTGCAGATCACCGAGAATTTTCCCCATTCCGTACTGCTTATGTTCAGAAGCGCTGCGGCTTCTGGACAGCGCCCTGCGGCAGAGGTTCGAAAAACGGTCCCTCTCCTCCACCGGCACCCGCACAGGCACCACCAGTGTCCGGCAGCCAAAGGCTTCTCTCTCCTCCTGAGAATTCCGGTTCAGGCGGGGCATCAAAAATACCGCGTCCCGGCACTGCTCCGCGCCTGCCAGATAGACGGAAAGCGCTCCGGAGAAAACCGCAGCCGGCGTAAGGTTCTGCTCTGCGGCGAACCGGTCAATTTGTCTCCCCAGTTCCTCGGATATCTCCCGGGTATAACAGGTCCTCCTGCATCCCTCCGCCTGGCCGGGCAGGATACTGCTCTCAAATTCCGCGTCCCGGAAATACTCCAGCCAGAACTTCTTTTCCTCCTCCGGATCAAAGTTCTGCTCCGCCCTCTCTTCTCCAAGAGGAATCTCCTCTGTCTCTTCCCCTCCCAGGGCATCCAGAATCCGCTGGGCAGTCTGGCACATGCTGTAGCCGTCCACCAGCACATGATGAAACCGGAGAGACAGCAGGGTTCCTCCTTCAAGCACGGGAATGGCCCTGGCCTCCCACAGCCCGCAGTCCGGGAAGCCCCGGAAGGGTTCCGCCTCCAGCCGGCGGCAGAATTCCTCCGCCTCCCGGCGCGTTTTTCTGTCCTCAGACATACAAAAAGCGGCGCATTCTCCTGAATCTGTCAGGACAAGTGCGCCCGCTGCATCCTTTGTCAGCTGGAGCCGGAAGACTCCGGTGTGTTCTGTTACCTGATCCACAGCACGGCACACGGACTGCGCTCCGCACTGCGGAAAATACATCCGTACAGCTATGGTATTCACAGCCTCTCCCGGAAAAGCCTCCTCATTCTGCATCATGCTTTTCCGGGAGAGGCTCAGAAGAATCTCTCTATTGCTCATTTCTTTCCCTTCTGTATACGCACGGCCCGC
>ERZ1643246.3413-NODE-3413-length-13702-cov-4.455705_pt1 | contig 13702 bp, 12 predicted proteins | sample MGYA00579265_ERZ1643246 | MGnify/ENA primary metagenome ERZ1643246 (study PRJEB29033, sample SAMEA4952261) | chicken gut metagenome | biome: Broiler Chicken; feature: Gastrointestinal Tract; material: Caecum | place: Ireland | collected 2018 | study: Broiler... | reverse complement strand
GCCACAAGATCCTTAGTCTTGCTCGTCTGCCAGTTCCGACACTTCCGCATGCTGTTCCGGATCAATCAACCCGAACAACGAAGATAATTATAGCATCAGAGAGAAACTTCGTCAATACCTTTTTTGCGGACGAAGGATGCCGCCCGGCGGATCCTGGGAGTGGATTTTCGTAAAATAGAAAAGATTTATTGTAAAACAATAAAAAATAGTTGATTTTTGATATGATCAGGAGTAAGATAAAAAAGAAAAAATTAACGGAGGTGTATAGTTGTGAATCAGAAATCTCTGGCTAACCTGCTGAAAACAGTTGTGATCCTGGCAGCAATCATCGGAGCTGTTCTGTGTTTCATCGTATTTCCCATGGTAGGGCAGCAGCTGAAGGGTAAGACGGAAGAGAATTTCTTCTGGCCCTGGCTGATCTTTTTGTGGATCGGGGCGGTACCCTGCTATCTGGCTCTGGGAAAGTTCTGGAAGATCTGCGGGACCATCGCCGAAGACCGGTCCTTCTGCCGGGAAAACGCGAAAGGCTTTAAGCAGATTTCTCTCCTGGCCCTCTGGGACAGCCTGTATCTTTTTGCGGGCAGCGTAATCTTTCTTCTCCTGAACCTCAGCCATCCGTCGGTCTTTCTGGGCTGCCTTCTGGTGGACTTTATCGGTTTTGCCGTCAGCATTGCCGCGGCGGTCCTTTCCAGGCTGGTGGGCAGAGCGGCGGCAATCCAGGACGAAAATGACCTGACTATTTAACGGAGGCAGAGCATATGATCGTGATCAATATTGATGTAATGCTGGCGAAGAGAAAAATGAGCGTGACAGAGCTGGCACAGAAGGTGGGGATTACTTTGGCCAATATCTCCATCCTGAAAAACGGGCGGGCCAAAGCAGTAAAAATTGAGACGCTGGATAAAATCTGCCGGGCGCTGGACTGCCAGCCGGGAGATATCCTGGAATACCGGCAGGAAGCGGAGAAACCTTCCGGAGAGGGGGAACGTCAATGAATACACAGGAAATGAAGATGCGGGAGGCCTTTCCCTATTTTGCGGGAATCAGTCTGGCCTACGGCGCGCTGTTTGCCTTCTGCTTTTACAGGAATCTGTTCGGAAATACGTTTTTTCTGTACACGGCAGGGACTGTGCTGGCGCTGGCGCTCTTTCTGAAAAAACTGAAGCTCCGCATGAAAAAAGTTCTGTTCCCGCTGTTTTCCGCAGTGCTCCTCTGCGGAGCCGCCGTGTGTATCACGGACAGCGCCCTGCTGCAGTGGGGCAGCTGGTTCTGCGTGATCCTCCTGCTTCTGGCCGCGATGCTGGAGCAGTTCCGGGGAAATTTCTGCGGGAATGTTTCCGGCTGGCTTTGCAATGCCTGCCGGCTGTTCGGGAGCACGTTCCGCTGCGCCGCGCTGCCCGTGAGGGAAACGGTCGACTGCCTGGAAAAACGAAGAGAGAAGGCTGAGGGAGATCGGGGCAGCGCCAAATATATTCTTGCGGGATTTGCGGCGGCAGCGGCGGCAATGTGCCTGATCCTGCCTCTGCTTTTCAGCTCGGATCTTGTGTTCGGCAGTCTGATAAAACGGTTTCTGGAGGATCTGATCACGCGGTTTTCCGATGTGATCGGCGTTCTCCTGTCGGCGCTTGCGGGCAGCCTTCTGCTGTACGGATTTTTTTCCGCCTCCTGCCGCGCGGGAGGAGAAAACGGCCGGGAGACTGCCGGGGTGAGGCACCGCGCGCTGACCGGCATCGTGTTTGCGGCGGTGATCGCGGCAGTTTATCTGCTGTATGCAGGCGTGCAGGTGGTTTATCTGTTTGCGGGAGCGGGGAAGCTGCCGGAGGGTGTCACGTATTCGGAGTACGCCAGGACAGGCTTCTGGCAGCTGGCTGTTGTAGCCGTACTCAATGTCGTTCTGGTGATGGTCTGCAGCAGGATCTTTGAAAAGCAGACAGCTCTGCAGGTGTTTTTGCTGCTGATCTGTCTCTGCACGTTTGTGATGACCGCCTCAGCCGCATACCGGATGGTCCTATATGTGGAAGCCTATCAGCTGACCTTTCTGCGCCTGCTGGTGTTCTGGCTGCTGGGAACGGCCGCGGTGCTGATGGCCGGAGTGACAGCCGCCATTTTCCGGGATTCCTTTCCGTTGGTCCGCTGTATGCTCCTGACCGCCGTCTGCAGCTATCTGGTCTTCGCCATGATCCGGCCGGACTATCTGGTGGCGGCGTATAACATAGAACATACGGAGACGCTCACGGAAGAGGATTTTTCTTATCTCCTCCGCCTGTCCCTGGACGCAGCGCCGGCTGTGGCGGAAATCAGCGAAAAAAATACCTTTGCCGGAAACGATTCCACGCTTCAGGCAGAGGTACGCTGGGAACTGCATAATTATTTTCAGAGAATCTTGGCCGTCTGCAGGGGAAAAGATTTCCGGCAGATCAATTACTCCACGGTACTGGCTGCCCAGGCGGCTGAGAAATATCTAAGCACCCATGATCCGGTGCTGGGATGAGCAGGAAGCCTATTCATCCCAGCCTTCATAAAAGCGGATATTGACAGAAATGTTGCGGACGATGGCCCCTTCTTCAGCGGACAGATCGCTGATATCAGATACCGGCGGAAGCTTTGGGTCTTCCTCCTCGAGTTCCACCTGGATCCAGTCGTAAGCGGCGGCGTTGGCATTTTCTACCGCCTCGTCCAGTGTGTCGCCAAAAGCCTCGCAGCATTCCAGATCCGGAAAGACCCCTCTGTAACCGCCGTTTTCTGTTTTGCGGAAAACAGCCGGATAAATAAATTTCATGAATGTTTCCTCCTTTTGACAGCGCATCCGCTGCCGAAAAATAGTATATAATACCCTGTAGAAATTCGCAAGCCCTTCAGATTCTGAAGGGCTTTTTGCTGTGGGTTGTGCAAAATAACGAATAAAAGGCAAAAATAAAATAGGAAATATGATATTGTCCCGGTATGACAGTGAAAAAAAGGGAGGATGACAGCGAAAAATTCACAAGAACACTATAATAAAAGTACAACTTCAGTGACCGGTTATCAGAAGGGATGAGATATGAGTTCATACATTTTTGAAACCGTAGACCGCAGAGAGTCATTTCCTGCCAACGTGTACATAACTTCCATTCGGAACAGCAGTTTACACTGGCACTATGAATACGAACTGATTATGGTGCTGAAAGGAAATATCAGAGTACAGAAGAGTGCACAGAGCCTGGAATTAAAAGAGAGGGATATCCTGCTGATTAATTCCAGATCCATACATGAGATACAGTCGGAGGAAGGCGGGAATATCTGCCTTTTTATCCAGATCGATCCATCGCTGTTTCAGAGACCGGATAAAAAAGATGTCTATTACAGCTTTTATCTGAACAGCGCCGTCGATGAGGTGCCGCCCCGTGTTCCCTATTCCGTTTTTCTTAAGAGGGCGGCGAAGATCGGACAGCATGTTCTGCAGAAAGAGGAACAAGGATACTTCCGCATGCGGGCTGAAGTATATGCTTTAGTGGCGGATATCCTGGAATACACAGAATATGATCTGAACCTGAAGCAGCAAAAGGTAAATGATAACGCAGGTTTTCTGATGCAGATGATCGATTATCTGAAAGAGCATATGCAGGATACCGACGTGACAGAGACCCTTTACAAGAATTTTGGCGTGGGAGAAAAAACAGTTTACCGGTATCTGAAATCCTACACGGGCATGACAGTGGGTGAAATGCTGAATAAGCTGAAGCTGGACAAGGCCAAACGGCTTTTGAAGACCACAGAGAAAAATATGGGATATATCATGGATATCTGCGGATTTGGCTCGGAAAAGACTTTTTATCGGATGTTCCGTAAGGATACGGGACTGACGCCGGGAGAATACAGACAGCAGAGAATCCGACAGAAAGACGGAGGAGCGCTGAAAGACTATCTTTCTTTTGAAACTGCGGAAGCCGCAGAATTGATCGAAAGGATTTTGGAGGAATGATATGACAGGAGATTATGGAAAAGAAATGAGGATGAAGTTTCATCAGAAAGCGCTGGAGATCGTAGATTCTCTGACCCTGGAAGAAAAGATCCATCTTATGAGCGGGACCATGGAGAAGGAAGAAGTCCGGGGAGCTGTCCGGGGCAAACGCAAAGGTCATTATAACCTGTTTCCCTATCCCGCAGGCGGGATTCCGGAAAAGGGAGTTCCTCCCATGCTGTTTGTAGACGGGCCCAGAGGTGTGGCCTGCGGTACAGGAAAAAGCACCTGTTTCCCTGTTTCCATGCTGCGGGGAGCCACTTTCGACACGGAGCTTGAGGAAGAGATCGGAGAGGCGATTGCGGAAGAGGTTCTGGCGTATGGCGGGAATCTTTACGGAGGAGTCTGTATAAATCTTCCTTACAATCCGGGATGGGGCAGAAGCCAGGAAACCTACGGAGAGGACAGTTTCCATCTGGGAGAAATGGGGGCGGCTTTAGTCAGGGGCGTGCAAAAGCATGGGGTCATTGCCTGCATGAAACACTTTGCTCTGAATTCTATGGAAAATTCCCGGTTTTGGATCGACATTGACTGTTCCAAACGGGCAGAGCAGGAGGTATTCCTTCCTCATTTTAAAAAATGCATCCGTCAGGGAGCCGGTGCTGTTATGAGTGCCTATAACTCTTATAAAGGAGAAATGTGCGGCCACAATTCTTATCTTTTGCGCGGGATCCTGAAAGAAGATTGGGGATTTGACGGCTTTGTGATGAGTGATTTTATATGGGGAGTAAAGGATACGGCAGCTGCCGCGAACGGAGGACAGGACATTGAGATGCCTTCCACACAGTTTTATGGAAAAAATCTGGTACAGGCCGTAAAAGAGGGGAAAGTGCAGGAAAGCGTTATTGATGAAGCTGCAGTACGGATCGTCCGTACGCTGCTGGCTTTCCAAAGTATCCAGGAAAAACCGAAAAGAAATATTATAGGCTGCCCGGCCCATGTGCGACTGGCCCTGGAATGTGCCCGGGAGGGAATTACCCTGATTCAGAACCGGAACCGGGTACTGCCTTTAAAGCGGGAAAAAGTCCGCAAGATTGCTATTCTCGGAAGACTTTCCCAGAATAACAATACCGGAGATAAGGGTTCCAGTTCTGTATATCCGGCGTACGTGGTCACCGCCGCACAGGGGATTACCAATGCCGCCGCCGACGCGGAAGTGATCTGTTACGAGGGAAGAGATCTGAACCACTGCCGGAAACTGGCCCGGGAGGCCGACGCGGTTATTTTTGTTGTGGGATATAATCATGAAGACGAAGGGGAATTTGTGGCTGTAAACGCCAATGATGTTTATACGGACGGTATCGGCGGCGACAGAAAAACAGGGTTGGGGCTCCATGCGGTGGATGTAGAGCTGATTGAAAATACTGCTCCGGTTAATCAGAATTCTGTGGTGGTGCTTATCGGCGGCAATGCGATCAAACTGGACTGCTGGAGCGAGAAGGTGTCGGCAATTCTTATGGCTTATTATCCCGGAATGGAGGGGGGAACCGCCCTAGGAGAAATTATTTTTGGAGATGTGAATCCAAGCGGCAAACTGCCTTTTGTAATTCCGGAGCGGGAGGAGGATCTTCCCCAGGTGGATTGGGATGGGAAAAAGCAGTTTTATGAGTATTTTCATGGATATCGGAAGCTGGACCATGACAGAAAACGTGCCCGGGTACCTTATGGTTTTGGGCTTTCCTACACGACTTTTGAAACAGACAGGCTAAAAGTCTGGTCAGATAAGGAAAATCTGTATGCCTGCTGTGATGTGAAAAACACGGGAGACATAGAAGGAGCAGAGGTGCTGCAGATGTATGTGGGATTTCCGGAGTCTGCGGTGGAAAGACCCGTTAAGACCCTGAAGGGTTTTCGGAGAGTCCGGCTGCAGCCCGGGGAAAAACGTTCTGTGACCATCGCCTGTCCCCTGGAAGAACTATGCTGGTTTAATCAGGAGACAGGAGCATTTGAACTGGAGCACATGAAATATTTAGTGTTTATGGGGACCAGCAGTTCCCCGGAAGACCTGAATATAGAAGAAATCAATCTTTAAAAGGAGGAAAAACAATGAGAAAGCTAAAAGGATTATTATCGGTAACATTGGCGGCTGCCATGGTGGCGGGACTAGCCGGATGCGGTTCTTCCGGCGGTTCATCATCCGCTTCTGACGGGGCAGTGGACAGTGCTTCTGCGTCTTCTGTTTCTGGATCTTCTGGGGAGACCGCGGGAGAAGGCGGAAGTTTTACAATTGGCTACAACAACTACCGCGTTGGTTCCTATTCTCTGGATATTCTGCAGAAAAATTTCGAATACGCCTGCGAGGCCATGGGTGTGGATACGATGGTTGTCAATGACGAGGGCAAGATCGATAATTGCCCCACAAACGTGGATAACATGATTTCTTCCGGTGTAGATGCCATTGCCTTCTTCGGCCTGAATGATAACGTAATGCTTTCGGTGGCTCAGCGCTGTGAGCAGGCAGGGGTATATTTTGCCTTCTATGATCATATGCCCTCCGAGGAGCTGAGAGAGACGATTGCTGATTATGAGTACTATGCGGGGTGTGCGGCTACCAGTGACATTACCACAGGAAATGCTGCCGGAGAGTATGCGGCATCCACCGGGGCTAAGAAGGCCATTATTGTTACCGGTGAGGAATCAGACCCCTCTCACAATGCGCGTGTACAGGGCTTTACTGAGACGTTTGAAGCGGCAGGCGGAGAAGTTCTGGGAGTCGGCTGGGGAAGTCCTGCTCTGGCAGATGCCCTGTCCCGTGCCAACGACCTGCTGACTGCAAATCCGGACACCGATTTTATCTATGGCAGCAGTGGCGACTGCGGTGTGGCGGCCAAGGAGGCTTTGGCATCCCATCCGGATGTGCAGGCGGAAGTATTCGCTACCGATCTGGATCCTGATGTCCTCACAGGACTGGAAGATGGAAGCATCGGCGCAGCGAACGGCGCTCACTGGATTAATGTTTATTTTGCAGCGTCTCTGCTGGTAAACGCGCTCAATGGAAATGAACTTACCGCAGAGGACGGTTCCGCTCCCTGCCTGGTGGTACCGGTCATGAATCTGCCCAGCAGCTATACAGATCTGTACAATAAATTGTGGATCGAGGAGTTCCCGTTCTCTGAGGAAGAACTGGCCGCGCTGGTTGGCAGCGACGTGGTATTAGACGATCTGCAGGAGGTACTTGATAACTATACCATTGAGAACCGGCTGGCAGCTATGGTAGAGCAGGGCAGAGTAACCCAGGAGGAAGTAGACGCGGCAGCCGAATAAGCAAGAAGCGGAATCAACGCAGAAAAATGTACAGGAGAGGCTGTGATTGCAGTTTATTGGAGGTCGTATTTTGGAAAAGAAATTTGAATGGAAGCGCGTAATCCTTATTGCCGCGCTGATCGTAGTGCTAATGGTTTTGTTAAATATCTTTGCCGGAGGAAGGTTCTTCACCAGCAGTAATCTGCTGGCAGTGCTTTCAAATTCTGTGGTGACAGCCTTTGTAGTACTTGGAATGTGCTTTATCTTCACCATGGGTATTACAGATCTTTCCATTGGAGCGATCATGATTCTGGCAAGTAACGTCGGCGGAATCCTGGCCCTGCATGCAGGGCTGGGATATGCAGGCATGTTTTTGGGAGGCATGGCTGTCTGCATAGCCTGCACCATGCTGAATGTGTTCATGATCCGGAAAGGCGGGATTCCCGCCTGGATTCTTGGCCTGGGCATGGTTATGGTCTATGAAGCGATCGGAGCGATCTATAACAATACGCAGATTAATGCCGGCCGTCAGTCTGTTTCCCTGGGAAATGCCTTTCGAGAGGTGGGAGCACCACCCTGGAACATTATCCTTTTGGTGGCAGCTGTAGCCGTGGCGTACTTCGTTTACAACCGGACAGCTGTCGGTGTGAATCTCAGAGCTGTGGGAAGCAACGAGGCGGTTTCAAGGATCATGGGCGTGCAGGTGGATAAAGCCGTATTTCTGGCAGTTCTGGTGGGCGGATGTTTTCTCGGAATGGCGGCGTCTATCAACATCAGCTATGCTGGACGGATCAGTCCCGTAACAGGATTAAACAGCATTGCCAACGTGTTCAATCCTCTGGCAGCATTCCTGCTGGCAAAAGCGCTGTCGGGCGTACTCAATCTGACGATTTCCGCAGCGGTAGGAGCTTTTATCATCACCGCTATCTTTAATGTGCTGACTCTGATGGGTGTTCCATCCGGAACCTGGCAGCAGGTAGTACTGGGCGCAGTGGTAATTATTTGCGGAGTACTGGCTCAGAGAAAGTTTAAGGGGGTGGTAAAATGAGTCAGCAGAAAATGATTTTCCAGGCGGATCATATGATGAAATACTACGGAGCTACGCACGCCAATGAGGATGTTTCTATCCAGCTTCCCGGAGGGGAGGTGAGAGGGCTCATCGGTGAGAATGGATCCGGAAAATCAACACTGATTTCCATGATTGCCGGCATGAATAAACCGGACAGCGGGAAAATGCTCATGCTGGGCAAAAGCTATGAGCCGCACAGCCCTCTGGATGCAGGAAACGCGAAGATTGGCACGGTGGTGCAGGAACTGGGGCTCGTGGATGGCCTGACTGTAGGCCTGAATGTATTTATGGGCCGTACTGCTCAGTTTACCTCCGGCGGGATCATTAACCTAAATAAACTGTATGCGGAGGCGGCATCCTTTTTCAAACAGTGGGGATTTGAAGGATTCCCGGTAAAGAAATCCGTGGGGGCGCTTTCTGTGGAGGATAAAAAGGTAGTAGAGCTTGTAAGAGCTCTTTCCATCGATCCGGAACTGTTGATCCTGGACGAGATTACGCAGGCGCTTTCCCTGAATAACAGGAAGACCCTGCTGGGAATCATAAAAAAGCTGCGTGAAAGAGGCAAGGCCGTGCTGATGGTCACCCATGATGTGGAGGAAATGATCGAGGTTACAGACCGGATTACGATTATGCGGGACGGAAAAATAGTGGCCGAGATAGTCAGCAGGGACTCCAGTCCGGAAGAAGTAAAGCGTCTGATGGTCGGTCGGGAGCTGGGAGGCGCTTATTACCGAAATGATCAGAAGGATGATTACGATGAAGACATCGTCATGCATGTGGAAAATCTGACGGCGGAAGGATTTGAAGATGTAAATTTTGACCTTCACAGGAGAGAGATTCTGGGACTCTGCGGTCTGTCCGATGCGGGAATCCACGAGGTGGCGGAAGCCCTTTTTGGAGTCCGGGAGAAGAAGCATGGAAAGGTAGTGCTGACGGACGGGAATACCGAGATCAGAACACCCTGGCAGGCGATGAAATGTAAAATGGGCTATGTTCCCAAAGACCGTGACAAGCAGGCATTGATGGTCAATGATACAATTGAAAATAATGTTTGTCTGGCAGGCGTGGAGATGACAAAACAGAAGCTGGGATTCCTAAGCCCCAGGCTCCGGAAAAAGATCAGCCATTCTGTGATTGAAAAGTTTGATGTAAAAACAAAGGGGATTTCCCAGGTGCTAAATGGTCTTTCCGGCGGCAACCGGCAGAAGATCAATCTGGGCCGCTGGATGATCCAAGACAAAGATATCCTGATCCTGGACTGTCCTACCCGGGGAGTCGATGTAGGAGTAAAAAGCTATATCTATCAAATGATGCTGCAGGCAAAGAAGGATGGAGTTTCCATTTTAGTTATCTCGGATGAGCTTCCGGAGCTGATCGGAATGTGTGACAGGCTGCTGATCATGAAAGACGGAAAAGTCGTCGGAGAGGTCCGCCGAAGCGAGATAATGACGGAAGAAAAACTGATCGAGGTGATGTTGTAATGAAAAGTACGTTCTGGTCAAATATTCAAAAAGTATTCCCTCTGCTGGGACTGGCCCTGATCCTGATCATCTTCAGTATTCTGTCAGGAGGAAAAATCTGGGCGGTGGAAAATTTAAGATCGGTACTAAACACGATGATTCCTCTGTGCATCGGAGGCGCCGGACTGATTTTTGTAGGAGCTCAGGGAAGCACCAATATCTCCATGGGTTCCACCCTGGCTTTAAGCGGTGCTGTGGGAGCTGCGGTCAGTAATCTGGTGGGATTTTGGGCATTTATTCCGATAGCCCTGCTGATCGGTGTGGGCGTAGGACTCTTTAATGGCGTGATGATCTCCAAATTTAAAGTATCGTCTCTTATGGTGACGCTGTCCATGCTGATTGCCCTCCGGGCCTTGGTGACCCTGATTACCAATGGAAGTTCCATCCCCATGGATCTGGCCATTATGAAGTTTAACAATCTGGAAGTGAAGCTGCCGATTTTCCTTGTCCTGATGGTGGTTTTCTGGTATTTGTTCGAACATACAAAACTGGGATATTATTCCAGGTGTATGGGGGAAAACGAGATGGTGGGGAAATTTTCGGGAATTCCTGTGAATCGATACAAGATTTTAGCCTTTGTACTGGCCGGCCTGGTATCCGGTATCGTTTCCATCTTTTATGTGGCCAACATCAGCGGAGCTTCCGCTACCATGGGAAATTTCTACGAAATGACAGTTATGATTGCTATGTATGTAGGCGGAATTCCTGTAAAGGGCGGCGCAGGATCTAAATTTTATAAACTGATTCTGGGAGCGGTCACCCTCTCCTTCCTGCAGAACGGACTGACGATCAGCCGTATCGACAGTGCGGTCTCCGAACTGGTGCAGGGACTGATTCTGCTGTTGGTGGTGTTTTCCGCTAATTATATCCAGAAGCAGTTTGTGAAGCATCAGATGGCGGCTGAGGCCAGGGCGTCTGTTCAGACCAATTAACTGCGGAAAAAATTCCATTTGAAGATCGTAAAGTCAAAAAAATCTCTTACGAAATGGAAAAAATTGGGGTATAATAAAATTAAGTTAGGCATCGGGGTCCGATGTGGAAGCAAGAAAAGGAGCTGTTTGCGCTGACGAGGAGGCGTAAACAGCTTTTTCTTTTATTGTGCAGCTGATTGGAAGAACCGGGAAAGGAGGAAAAAAGCATGTTGGAAAAAGGTGAATTTGTCGTCTATGGTGAGAAGGGGATTTGTGAAGTGGATGGGACGACACACCTGAATATCAGGGGAGCGGACAGCGAAAAGCTTTATTACGTTCTTGTTCCCCTGGGAGAGAGGGATACGAAGATCTACTGTCCCGTGAATAACGAAAAAGTACCTCTGCGCAGGCCGATGAACCAGCAGGAGGCCATGGATCTGATCCGGGAAATCCCGGAGCTGGATGAACTGTCCGTGCCCCAGGAAAAGCTGAGAGAGGAAACGTATAAGGCGGCCCTGCGGTCGCTGGACTGCCGTCAGTGGGCCAGCATGCTGAAGACCCTCCGCCGAAGAAGAAGGTACCGTCTGGGCCAGGGGAAAAAAGTGACCGCTACGGACGAGCGGTATTTCCGCAGAACGGAAGAATATTTATACAGCGAGCTGGCGATGGCTCTGGGAATGGAAAAAACAGAGATGGAAGATTTTATTTCTTCCTGCCTGCGGGAGCAGATGCAGCAGTAAGTGGGGAAGAGTGACAGCCGTGCGCAGAAATTCTGCGTCCGGCTGAATTTATGTAACGGCGGCGGTCCGGAGGCTTTTTGGAAAATCGGAAAAGGAAATGCTGAAACCGCGTCGTATATAATAAATAGGAGCATATGGAAAGCGGCAGTGCGGAGGTGACAGAACATGAATATCAGGGAGAGTTTTGAGGAAAAAGAGTTCCGGGATTTAAGCCCTTACGCTTCCCACAGCAGAAATTCCCGTGGAAGAGAGGTGCCGGAACCGGAGTGCGATATCCGTACGGTTTATCAGAGGGACAGGGACAGGATCCTTCATTCCAAGGCCTTCCGCAGGCTGAAGGATAAGACGCAGGTATTTCTGGCCCCCCAGGGAGATCATTACCGGACCCGGCTGACCCACACGCTGGAAGTATCCCAGACAGCCAGGACTATAGCCAAGGCGCTGGAACTGAACGAGGATCTGGTGGAAGCCATCGCGCTGGGACATGATCTGGGCCACACGCCTTTCGGGCACGCCGGCGAGGCGGCTCTGGATGAGATCTGTCCGGAGGGATTTTCCCATTATAAGCAGAGTCTTCGGGTGGTGGAGATCCTGGAGAAGAACGGGCGGGGGCTGAATCTGACCTGGGAGGTCAGGGACGGGATCCTCAATCACCGCACGGCGGGCCATCCCCATACGCTGGAAGGCCAGATCGTGCGTCTCTGCGACAAGATTTCCTACATTCATCACGATATGGATGATGCGGAGAGGGCCGGCATCATCAGCGAGGATGATATTCCCATTACCCTGCGGGTAGTCCTGGGGGGAACCACCCGGGAGAGGCTGAACACGCTGATCCATGATATTGTGGCGAACAGCTATGGTCAGGAGAGAATCATCCAGTCCGAGGAGATCCATGAGGCGATGATGACCCTGCGGAAACTGATGTTTGATAATGTGTATACGAATCCCATGGCCAAGCATGAGGAAGTGAAGGCCAAACGGATGCTGCAGGAGCTGTACGATTATTACAGCAGGAATCCGGACAAGCTGTCCCGGGAGTATCAGGAGCTGATCGCCCGCGGGGAAAAGAAAGAGCGCGTGGTCTGCGATTACATATCAGGCATGACGGATCAGTATTCCATCCACAAATTCCAGGAAATTTTCGTGCCGAAGGCGTGGGCGGTTTATTAAGACAGTAGGAGGAATTATGCGGTATTCGGAGGAAATCATTGAAGAAGTCCGCTCAAAGAATGACATTGTTGACCTGATCTCGGGTTATGTCAAGCTGCAGAGAAAGGGGAGTTCCTATTTTGGACTGTGCCCTTTTCATAATGAAAAATCCCCCTCTTTTTCCGTGAGTCCGGGGAAGCAGATGTATTACTGCTTTGGCTGCGGAGCGGGGGGAAATGTATTTACTTTTTTAATGGAATATGAAAACTATACGTTTCAGGAAGCTCTGAAATTTCTGGCAGAACGGGCGGGAGTAGAACTGCCGGAACCCGTCTATTCCAGGGAGGCCAGGGAGAAGGCGGACCGCCGGGCTCTGCTGCTGGAGATCAATAAGGAGGCGGCAAAGTATTTCTACATTAAGCTCCGTTCTCCCGCGGGAACCAGGGCTATGGAGTACCTGAAGGGACGGGGGCTTTCCGACGAGACGATCCGCAGGTTCGGACTGGGGTATTCGGATAAGTTCAGCAATGATCTGTACCGCTATTTAAAACAGAAGAAATACGCGGACGAGGTTCTGATGGAGTCCGGTCTGTTCCAGGCCGATGAGAAGCGGGGCGTTTACGATAAGTTCTGGAACCGGGTCATCTTCCCGATCATGGACGCCAACAGCCGGGTGATCGGCTTTGGAGGGCGCGTCATGGGAGATGCCAAGCCCAAATATCTGAACTCCCCGGAGACGATGATCTTTGATACAAGCCGGAATCTCTACGGCCTGCATGCGGCCAGGAGCTCCCGGCGGAAAAATCTGATTATCTGCGAGGGATATATGGACGTCATTTCCATGCATCAGGCGGGCTTTACCAATGCGGTGGCCTCCCTGGGAACGGCGCTCACATCCCAGCAGGCCAGCCTGCTGAAACGGTATACGGATGAGGTGCTGGTGATCTACGACAGTGATGAGGCGGGCGTTAAGGCAGCGCTGCGGGCCGTCCCCATGCTGCGGAGCGCGGGGCTCTCCGCCCGGGTGGTAAATCTGCGGCCGCATAAAGATCCGGATGAATTTATCC
>ERZ1643246.3412-NODE-3412-length-13702-cov-8.368066_pt1 | contig 13702 bp, 12 predicted proteins | sample MGYA00579265_ERZ1643246 | MGnify/ENA primary metagenome ERZ1643246 (study PRJEB29033, sample SAMEA4952261) | chicken gut metagenome | biome: Broiler Chicken; feature: Gastrointestinal Tract; material: Caecum | place: Ireland | collected 2018 | study: Broiler... | reverse complement strand
CTTTCCTCTGTCCGCGGATACGTGAGTCGATCATTCCGTATCTAACTACTTTTCAGATGATTTTCTACTCCTGAAACGGTACGAAAAATCGGAATTTACAGTCTCTCACTGCTGGAATTCATGAATTTGTATTCTGCCACAGATCTGTCGAATCCTTTAATATGTCTGTAAAGCCATTCGATCACGTTTTTGTTGACCTGCTCTACAAACGCATCGGACGGGCCTTCTTCTTCCTCAAGCATATTATAGAGATCTTTTACCACTTCGCGGAGTTTATCGTGCTCTTTCTTGTGCTGCTCAATTCCCGGATAGTTAATTGATTCCTGAAGTTTTTCTTCTTCTCCGAAATGAAACTCTGTGTAATCTGCAAGATAATCCAGCGTCTTTACCGCCACAACTTTATCCTTGCTTGTCTCGCAGCTGTCCAGAAGTTTATTGATCTTGTCGATCAGTTCCTTATGCTGTGTATCGATCATCTCATTGCCTGTTACCAGACTCTCGTCAAATTCTGCTCTCATTGATAAGTACCTCCTTGATTCTGAAAATTCAGTAATTGAAATATCTTTCTCTATTATACATTAGACAACGCCTTTTTTAAACTGTATTATCATTTCATTTGTAAGGCTGTCCCTTGTCGGCTCTACCGGAATCTCATCTCTCTCGAACCATTCGGCAAGCGCCAGTTCATTTTCGTCCAGGGTAATCCTGTCGTCGCCGTCCAGATCGCAGTAAAAGCCCATCAGAAGGGTGTCTGAGAAGGCCCATGGCTGACTCTTATAGTAACGGATATTTTTAACCTTAAGCCCCACCTCTTCCATGACCTCCCGGGCCACCGTCTGTTCCACTGTCTCCCCGATCTCCGTAAATCCTGCGAGAAGCGCGTACTTCTTGTAGGTTCTTCCTGCATACTTTGACATCAGAATACGATTTCCGTCAGTGACTCCGATTATGACAGCCGGACAGATCTTCGGATACTCCATATTACGGCACTCACTGCAGTACAGCATCCGTTCTTTCTCACTGTGCGCCATCTTCCTGCCGCATCTGCCGCAGTATTTATGGTTCCTGTACCAGTTATATAGCTGATATCCCGTAATTCCGGCAAATGCATGATACTGAGGATCTGCACTGCGGAAGATTTCTGTGTTCTCCATAGTAAATTCCGACAGCGGCTCTCTGTTAATCTCCTGAACAAGATAATATCTCTCGTCATCAACTGAAAACAGATATATGTAATCTTCGTAAATTTCCTGATTCAGCCGTTCCAGTTCCCTGAAGCGCGGAAATGCAATACCGGATTCCGTTCTTTTTAAAAGTACGGCATGATCCTCGTAATACAATGCATAACTCTCTCTGTCCGGCGGAACCGGCATATACTGATTATTCAGATGCCGCGGTTCTATATCCTGAATCATGATTCTCTTCTCCTTACAGATTTCTTACCTTGAAGTCTCTCTGGGCTTCTCTCTTCTGATCTTTCTTTGCAATGTCCGCTCTCTTGTCGTACAGCTTTTTACCCTTTGCCAGACCGATCTCTACTTTTACCAGACTTCCGCTGAAATAAACTTTCAGAGGCACAACAGTAATGCCCTGCTCTTTCATCTTTCCGAAAATCTTGAGTATTTCCTTCTTATGAAGCAGCAGCTTACGGACTCTCAGAGGATCTTTATTGAAAATATTTCCCTTTTCATACGGGGAAATATGCATACCGTATATATACATTTCCCCGTCTTCCACACGGATAAACGCTTCCTTAATGCTGCACTTTCCCATACGCAGGGATTTCACCTCAGTTCCATGAAGTACAATCCCCGCCTCGTACTTTTCAAGTATAAAATAATCGTGGTATGCTTTTTTATTGTTGGCGATAAGTTTTGTCTCTGATATGGCCATATACTAACTCTCCTTTGCCTGCGGAAACGTAAGAAACGCGCCGCCTTTTTCGTAAACACATTTCTGTATTTACGATACAATTTCAAAATTAACTGTTCTAAGAAGCTTATCAGCATCTGTAACGCGCACACGCACAGTCTGTCCGAGTTTGTACGTTTTTCCCGTATGTTCTCCGACCATTTCATAATTCTGCTCATTAAAGTCAAAATGATCTTCTCTCATATCCGCTACGTGCACAAGTCCCTCAACAGTATTTTCAAGCTCCACATAGACGCCCCATCCTGTTACGCCCGATATGACTCCGTCATATTCCTCTCCGATATGGCTGCGCATATATTCCGCTTTTTTCATTTTGACAACTTCACGCTCCGCCTCCTCGGCTCTCCGTTCCCGTTCACTGCACTGGCCGGCCACTTTGGGCAGAATCTCCTCATAGTGTGCAATCCTGTCCCCATTCAGCCGTCCCCGTAAGTTTTCCTTAATGATACGATGTATCTGCAGATCCGGATACCTCCTGATCGGCGAAGTAAAATGTGTGTAATACTTTGCAGCCAGGCCGAAGTGTCCGGTATTTTCCGTAGTATACCGCGCACGCTTCATGGAACGCAGTGTCAGCCTGCTGATCAGAGCTTCCTCCGGAGTACCGTCCACCCGGTCGAGCAGCTTCTGGATCTCCTTGGGACGAACTTCATTACGGACATGGATATGATATCCAAAGTTATTGATAAATGTGCTGAGCTTCTTTATCTTATCTTCGTCCGGCACGTCGTGAGTGCGGTAGAGAAACGGTAGTTCGCGCCAGTAATATTCCTCAGCCACAGTTTCATTCGCCATAAGCATAAAGTCTTCAATGATCTTGGTCGCGTCATTCCGTTCATAAGGCCTGATATCTACCGGTTTTCCAGCCTCATCGAGAATCACTTTTGTCTCAGGAAAATCAAAATCAATAGATCCCCTTCTGCCCCTGCGTTCTCTCAGTATATCCGAAAGCTGTTTCATCTGCCGTATCATTTCGATGATCTCAGGCTGCTCATCCTCCGGAACGGCGTTCTCCGGGCAGTTCTCTGCTTTTTGCGCACTTCTCTCAAGTATTTCCGCAACACCGTTATAGCTCATTCTCTTATCGACATGAATCACAGTCTCCGCTATCTCGTGATCAATCATTTCTCCTGCCTGATCAAATGTCATAATACAAGACAGTGCCAGCCTGTCCTCTCCTGCATTCAGGGAACATATCCCGTTAGACAGTTTATGCGGAAGCATAGGGATCACGCGGTCGGCAAGATATACACTCGTCCCGCGCTCAAAGGCTTCTCTGTCAAGAGCACTGTTCTCCTGGACATAATTTGTAACATCAGCAATATGAACACCCAGAATGTAATTACTGCCTTCCATCTTAAGAGATACTGCATCATCCAGATCTTTTGCATCCTCACCGTCGATTGTCACCATAAACCAGTCTCTCAGATCTTTTCTTCCCGCCCGGTCAGCCTCGCTTACATCTTTTCCCACCCGTACGGCCTGATTCAGTACTTTCTCCGGAAATTCCGACGGAATCCCGGCATCCATTACAACAGACAGAATATCCGTGCCCGGATCATTAATATGACCTATAATCTGAATGATCTCTCCTTCCGGCTTCATATGTTCTCCGCCGTAGGATGTCAGTCTGACCACAACCTTATGACCATTCATTGCCCCCAGTTCTTTCCCGGCCGGAATGTAGATATCCTTCAGATATCTCTGGTTGTCCGGACGCACAAATCCGAAATTCTTGTTCTTTTCGTATAATCCGACAATATTCACTATACTATGGGACAGAACGCGAATTATCTTTCCTTCTTTCCTCTTTCCGGCAGGCGCCGCCGTGATAATGTATTCCACCTCATCCCCGTGGAACGCACCGCATATATTTTCCTCCGGAATAAAAACATCTCCGCTATCATCCTCCGGTATCACAAAGCCAAATCCCCTTAGATTTGCCTGAAATACGCCTTTCAAACGCACCGGATGCCCTTTACTGTACTTTCCTCTTTTAGAAAGGGATATCTTCCCTTCTTCCACAAGCGCGTCGAGAACCTCTTTCAATTCATCCCTCTGTTCCCGCGGAATCTGCAGTACAATAGCTATTTCCTTGATCTTCATCGGCACATACAGGTCATCACTGATAAAATCAAGAATGACCTTTTTTCTTTTATCAAATGTCTGATCCATTTTATTCTCCGTCATATAACTATTTATTTACTCATAGAAAAACGTAAGCACCCTATATCCGATATAGAGTGCTTACGTGAATATTATCTTCTGATATAGCGCATTTCATACTGTTAAAACGCATTTTGCTTATGTATCAGGCAAAATACCGAATCAGCTGAAGATCTTAAGGTTAAGAACTACGGCCAGCACCATAAAGAGAACAGCCACAACCCGGGTAACCTTCACAAGAGTTCCCTCCATGGAACGTCCCTTATTGTGCCCCCAATATGTGTCTGCCGCTCCGCTGATCGTTCCAAGTCCTGAAGCCTTCCCCTCCTGAAGAAGAATGATCGCAGCCAAAGCTATGCAGTCTATAACAAAGATGATCGTTAACACGGTCTTTAAGATATCCATCTCTACACCTCCTGCGGATAAACCACGATTATTCTACCACAGCAAAAGCTTCATTGCAAGCCGAACCGCTCATTTTCCGCTTGTATTTTCGCAACATTTTATACATTGAACACTGCATACTGCATTTCGCCTTTCAAATGATACCGAATATCTTCTCTCTAAAAGCAGCATAGATTGAATCGTAATCTGTATACTGTATGTCACTGTCCTTGAAACGCCTGCTCCACTCATCACGCAGATGATCGGCAATCAATCTGGCATCCTCGTGCTCTGTCTTGAGAATTGCAGGAAATATATAGTAAATCATGAAAAAATTAAGATCAAGCTGGACAACGTCCTCAATTCTGCCTTTTCGCGGAGACGCAAATTTCTTCTCAACTCCGTCCGCAAATGTGCGCGCAATTTCATCTGCCGCCGCGTCTTTATCCTCAGCATTCTCTGTCAGCTCTGTCATTTCCTGAAAATAATGTCCGTATCTGTTCAGAAACTCCTCCATGTTCGCCGCATAGCTCTTTTTCTTGAGTTTCTTCATCATCGGTTTCATATTTTCAAAAACAATTTCTACATGATCCAGCATATAATTTCCTCCATCTCCGGTCTTTGTTAACAAATCTGCTTTTCCTGAATCAGTCAGTCACTACGCCTTTCTGAAGCATAATGTTTGCGTAGAGAGCAGACTCTCCTGTTGCGATAATAGCATAAACTTTCTTCGCCTCTTCATAGAAAGCAAATCTCTCAATGTTTCCTACAACAGCATCTCCCCTGTCGTCGTATTTACGGATGATCTCTTTGTATGTATCCCAAATCGGAGTCTCTACATCGTCTCCCGGCATTACTTCCATCAGATTTACAGGATACTCTACATAAGTATCAAGCGGAAATACCTGAAGAATTGCATCAAGCAGCTCCGGAACTCCGTGTCCGTCACAACGGATTACAATCGCATCCTTTCCCATAGATTCCGCCGGAAAATTCCCGTCAGAGATGACAAGTCTGTCGCTGTGACCCATCTCAGATAATACTTTCAGAAGTTCTGGTGATAAAATTTTCGGTATTCCTTTTAACATAATGATATCCTCCTCATTATAATATCTTTTCTTTTAAAAAGGAACCGAGAATTTCCCGATTCCTTTTATTTTCAGATCTGCATCAGATACAAATCCATATGCACGTTTAATTTAAAGATGACTGTTTCTGAGATAACTCTCTGCTAATTAGTCATAAAGGTTAGGAGCGATATTCTCGTCTTCCATGTTCTCTGCATCATACCAGTAGCTGTCTGTAGCAATATCTTCTACTTCTTTGCCTTCGCAGTAGTCATACAGAGCGTGGATTGCAAGATTACCCTGATCAACAGGAGCCTGTGTAACAGCACCTACAAGTGTTCCGTCAGCAACAGCTGCTTTGATTGTAGCACCTGCATCGAATCCAACTGCAACGATACCCTCGTCCGGAGTAGCTGCAAGAACGTTCAGGTTCTGGTTAGCTGTGAGGACACCCTCTGCTGTAACCTGGTTAGAACCGAAGATAGCGATCGTATCATCTTTGTTCATGATGTTGGAAGCCTCTGTAGCGGACAGCTCAACAGTTGTCTGAGCCGGTACAGCTACCTCGATGATAACGTCTGCTGATCCCTCATCGCCATTGTTCTCAACCTGATCTACATAGAACTGGTTACCGATAACTGCTACTGTCTTTCCGTCAGCCTCGATGAGCTCTTTCATCTTGTTGATGAATCCCATACCACGTCCGGAGATGTTAGCTGATGTAGCATCCTGGTTAACTTCACCGATTCTTACCTGTCCGGATGCATTAGCGATAGCATCTTTGATGATCGGATACATATTCTCAGCTGCAACTGCACCTGCAGACTCGTTATCTGTAGCGATTGTAGCGATTACGGATCCTTCCGGAGCATCCGGCACACCTGTGTCGAAGCAAACTACCGGAATATCAGCATCAAGAGCATCCTGCAGTGATTCAATAACTGCGCTCTGGTCATTTGCTGCAAGAGCGATGCCATCCGGTTTCTGGCTGATTGCGTTGTTCAGCATATTAACCTGGTCAGCGATATCAGACTCAGCGTTCGGTCCTGTTGTATTAACTTCAACACCGAGCTCTTCTTTAGCTGCTTCGATACCCTGAATAGCTGCCTGCCAGTATGTAGACTGGAAGCTCTTAACTACAACTTCGAAATGATAACTTCCGCCTGAGGAGCTGTCATCTGATGATGCATTGTCGCTTGATGCGTCATTTCCTCCGCCACATCCTGCAAGAAGTCCAGCTACCATACATCCACCGAGTAATACTGCTAATACTTTCTTTTTCATATTTCATATCCTCCTGAAATGAATTTTACGGCCATTTTAAGAGATACACTTTTCTCAGTACGTTCTCGCTCTGTACAGATACCGTGCATATATCCATACATTTCACTCTCAGATCCGCACATCAATCAGCTGATCTCTTCGGCATGACCCGCCTTTGCTTGGTTTCTATAGTAACAGCCGGCAGACGCTTTACTGCATATACTACTCCCGGCTGTTATCTATCTAAGGAATAATAATTATTTGCCTGATTCTTTCTTTCTCTTCAGAATATCAATCAGAACAGCTGCAATCAGGACAAAACCTGTAATGATCTGCTGCCAGTTTGCTGTCAGGCCTACAAACGGAAGGCCTGTCTTCAACAGACAGATAACGAATACACCTACAAGTGTTCCTGTAACGCTTCCAACTCCACCTGTCATGGACACACCGCCCACGATTGCACCTCCGATGGCGTCAAGCTCGAATCCGGCGCCGCTTCCCGGCTGAACTGTCGGGAAAATTGCGGAGTATGCAATTGCTGCAAGACCTGCGAAAAGTCCGCAGATAACATATGCCATAATATGATAGAATTTTACATTGACACCGGAAAGTCTTGTTGCTTCTTTATTACTTCCGATAGCAATTGTATAACGTCCCATCTTTGTGTGGTTCAGTACAAAGCTCATGATGATTACAAGAAGGATAATCCACAGGAAACCGATCGGGATGTTCTGTCCGCCGACCTGAATCTTGAAGATGCTTCTGAACCATCCGCCCTCCTGAGCTGCTGCCGGCCACGGAATTCCGTAACCGCCTACAACCATGGCGCCGAATCCACGTGTAATCATACACGTACACAGCGTTGCCAGGAACGGCGGCAGATCCATCAGTGCCACAAGGCATCCGTTAATCACACCGAAAATGATTCCCATAAGTACTGTTACCAGCATACCGGCTATAACCGGCCATCCTTGATGTACAACCAGATATCCGCCGATCAGTGAGTAGCAGACAAGACCTGTTCCGATGGAAAGATCAACACCTGCTGTCAGCAGCGGGAATGTAACTCCGATCGCCATCAGGGCGATATAGTAGGAATAATCCAGAATACTTACTATTGTTGTATATTTTCTAAATCCCGGGCTCATTGCACAGAAAAGGATAAACATTACAATGACGATGATGAGGACGATGAACTTCTGGCCTCCCATTCTGTCAATGAATGACTTATTTGTGCCGGCCGTCTTACTTACCGATTTATTTGCCATCACACTTTCCTCCCTAATTTATCTCTCTTGTAGCCATGTTCATGATATTTTCCTGTGTAGCCTCGGAAATATCCAGTTCACCGGTCTTCTTGCCTTCACACATAACGACAATCCTGTCGCTCATACGCAAGATTTCGGTCATTTCTGAGGAAACCATTATAATGGCTTTGCCTTCTGCTGCAAGCTGGTTCATCAGCTTATAGATTTCGTTCTTGGCACCGACGTCGATACCTCTTGTCGGTTCGTCGAAGATCAGGATATCACAGTTCTTTGTCAGCCACTTCGCAATAACGACCTTCTGCTGGTTACCGCCTGACAGGTTTACAACAAGCTGGTCAACGCTCGGTGTCTTGGTTGCAAGAGACTCAACGAATTTCTCTGACACTTCCTTCTCTTTTTTCTTATCAATGAACGGTCCTTTACAGAACGCATCAAGATCTGCCATAGTTGTATTCTCGGCAACTGTCTTCTGTACAACAATACCGAATCTCTTTCTGTCTTCTGACAGATAACCGATACCATGTTTAACTGCATCCTGCGGACTCTTGATCGTAACTTTCTGTCCATTTACATATATATCACCGCTGTCGATCGGGTCAGCTCCGAACAGAGCTCTCATTGTCTCGGTACGTCCTGCTCCCATCAGTCCGGAGAATCCAAGCACCTCGCCTTTATGCAGTTCGAAGCTTACATCCTGAACCATCTTTCCTGCATTGAGGTGTTCCACCTTGAGCACAACCGGTGAGCCCTTCGGAGTCATATTCTGAGTCTTCGGATCCTCGTAGATAACACGTCCCACCATCATGTTGATGATATCGTCCTTTGTGGAGTCTTTTGTAATCAGAGTTCCTACATATGTACCGTCACGCATAACCGTTACGCGGTCAGTGATAACTTTGATCTCATCCATACGGTGAGAGATATATACAATACCAAGTCCCTGCTCTCGAAGATCACGAATGATCTTGAACAGCTCTTCGATCTCCGCTTCAGTCAGCGCTGCTGAAGGCTCGTCGAAGATAATAACCTTTGCCTCATGGGAGATAGCTTTCGCGATCTCACACATCTGCTGCTTTCCGACTGTCAGCTTACTCATCGTCTCAGTCGGATCAATATCGATGTGCATTCTGTCGAAGAGCTTTCTTGCTTCTTCATTCATCTTCTTATCATCGATACGAATACCCTTCTTGAACTCTCTTCCGATGAAGATGTTCTGGGCAACAGTCAGATGTCCCAGCATATTCAGCTCCTGGTGCACAATAACGATACCTGCATCCTGAGCTTCACGTGTATTATGAAATTCTACTTCTTTTCCTTCATATGTAATCGTTCCGGAATCCTTTTTGTAGATACCTGTCAGCACCTTCATCAGTGTTGATTTTCCGGCACCGTTCTCACCCATGAGTGCGTGTACTTCACCTTTTCTGACTTCCAGATCTACATGGTCCAGTGCATGAACACCCGGGAAAGATTTGTCGATCCCTTTCATTGTTAATATAACTTCGCCCATATTCTTTACCCTTGCCTTTCTTTATCACACTTACTGTTTTCCATGTATCGTCATTAGTTCTTTCTGCGTCTTGCTACAACGTCAGCAAATACTGCAACGATAACGATGAGTCCCGTAATGATAAGCTGAAGGTTTTTATCCAGGCCGAGAGCCATGATTCCTTCCTGCAGAAGTGAGATGATAAACACACCAATAATTGTACCGCTGATCGATGCAAGTCCTCCTGCCATTGAAGTTCCGCCCATTACGCAGCCTGCGATTGCTTCGTTGTTATATGTATCGCCGTATCCCGGCTGAACTGTCGTATAAGCACCTACGAAGAAGATCGCTGAAATACCAACCAGAAGACCGCAGAGAACATATGCGGACATTTCCCATTTTCTTACATTAACACCGGAAAGTCTCACAGCCTCTTTGTTGCTTCCAAGGGAAAGGATATAACGTCCCATCTTCGTCTTGTTCAGAATCACCGCACAGACAACTGCAACTACCAGAAGAATAATCAGTCCAACCGGAATGTCGTTATATGTAACCAGATTTCTGAACCATCCGCCCTCAGCGCTTGACTGCGGCCAGCTGACTGACTGCGTCTTTGTAAACACAGACGCAAGACCTTTTGCGATGTTCATACTTGCGATCGATGTAATAAATGACGGCACATCCCAGAACGCTACCAGATATCCGTTGAAGATACCGAAAGCAAGTCCTACAACCAGACTGATCAGAAGTGCTGCCGGCATCGGCACACCATAAATGGTGAAACAGAATCCTGCGATCAGTGCACAGCAGAACATAACCGGTCCAATGGAGAAATCAATTCCTCCCGTTGCGATTACGAATGTAACTGCCAGCGATAAAAATCCCAGGAAGTATGCGTAATTCAAGGCACTTAAGATACGGCGCGTACCTAAGAAAGAGCCTCCTGTCAGGATACAGAACAGAGCGTACATCAGGAGCAGTACGATGCACAGCACGATTCTGTTAAATCCCACCTTTTTGACTAAAGGATTTTGTTTGATACTTTCCACTTTTCTTCCTCCCATCTTTTAATTCGATGAATTGTTTGATTCATGGTACCTCACTCACTTATGACTCCCATTCCTCATTTGTTTGCACGTAACGGTTCGCTTTTTCCCTATTTTGTTTTCCTTACAGTTTTCAGGCATTTTTTATATTTAGTATGCATAAAACCTGTCGGTATAGTCAAATTATACAGCCGTCTGAGCCCTTTGTCAATAAAAGTGAACTTTTTATGAACGAACCGGTTCGCTTTCGTCAATTTGACTATATTCACATTTTCATCTCAATGTTTTCAGCCCGTTTTATGTGCAGAATGTCCAAATTTTCTTAAATTTTTCGAATCGAATCTCCCTCACGTATTCCGGCACTGAAACTAATGCGAAGCGGATTTCCCTCGTTCCGCTGTGATATACGGTTCAAAAGCATATCGACCGCTCTTTCGGACATCTCTTTCATCGGCTGTACGACAAACCAAAGTCTCGGCCTGATCACTTTCGACATGAGCAGATCATCAAATCCTATCAGTGAAAGATCAGCAGGGCAGCTGAATCCCAGTTCATTCGCAGCCATAACTCCGCCCAGCGTCGTATCATAATTTCCCAGGATAACCGCCGTAGGCGGTTCCTGAAGCTTCAGAAGCTTTCTCATGCCCTGATATCCGAGTTCAAAAGAATGTTTCCCCCGTATACGATACGCATCCGGAACAGTAATTCCGGCATCCCGCAGAGCATCCTCAAACCCTTTCATGCGTTCCATTCCTGTGTATTCAACGTTTGATGCAATCACTGCAATTCTGCGGTGTCCGAATTCCACCAGTCTATTTACAGCTCTGCACATTGCGGCGCGGTTATCGATCTCCACGCAGTCAAACTCTTCATTGCGGAACGAGCGGTCAATGAGGACAACCGGCACCTCGGCACGCTTTGCGGCCTCAAGGAATTTCCCGTCAAGACCGACAGCGAATACAAGGATGCCGTCTACCTTTCTGCTCAGCAGAAACTGAAGATTCTTCTTCTCAATCTCTGCATCATTGCAGGAATCACAGATCAGCATCCCATATCCGCTTTCATGGAGTGCCTGCCCCAGATAATGAAGCATATTCCCCACAAAAATACACTGGATATCATATACAAGGACTCCGATTGTCTTTGTCCGGTTCGTTACAAGTCCTCTTGCCAGTTCATTTACTTCATAGTGAAGTTCTTCGATCGCATCTTCGATCAGTTTCCGGTTTCTCGGAAGGACATTCCCGCCGTTTAAATACTTTGAGATTGTTGCAAGCGAAAGACCGGTTCTGTCTCTGATATCGCGGATCGTCGCAGCCATTTTAACTCCTTTCAGGGAGCAGGCAAACCGTTTTATGCATTTTGTCTAATGCATATGCTGTTTCCATTAAAACACACAGCACTTTAACAAGTCAAGTCTATACAAGAATCTTTTTAAATCTCTCATAAGCCTCGTCCCATGCTTCTTTGTCCTGAGGCTCATAGATCTTAATATCCTGAGAGCGTTTAATAATCTCTCTCGCCTCGGAAAGAGATTTAATATCTCCGGAGGCCATAAGCTGCAGTGCCACATTTCCGAGCACCGTAGCCTCTATCGGGCCTGCGCTCACGCGGCAGCCGCAGGCGTTTGCCGTAAACTGGCAGAGAAGCGCACTCTGTGTTCCGCCCCCGACCATATAAACTGTCTGGTAATCTTTTCCTGTGCAGTCCTTGATTTCCTCCATTGCATGGCGGTATTTCATTGCAAGGCTCTCGTTGATGCAGCGTACAACTTCCCCTATGCTCTCCGGCACAGGCTGACCGGTTCTTTTACAGAACTCACGGATACGGCTCGGCACATCTCCCGCCGGCGTAAACTCCGGAGCATCCGGATCGATGAAGCAGCGGAGTGACGGTGCTTCTTTTGCCATAATCTCAAGATCACCGAAGCCGTACTCCTGTCCCTCACGGATCCACTGACGGCGGCTCTCCTGAATACACCACAGACCGATAATGTTCTTGAGGAAAGATATCTTTCTTCCGTATCCGCCCTCATTTGTAATATTGTAATATTCTGATTTCTCATTGATAATCGGCTCAGCAAGTTCTGTTCCGAGCAGCGACCATGTACCGCAGCTTAAGAAGATGAAGTCCTCCTCGGAAGCCGGAACAGCCACAAGCGCACACTGTGTATCGTGTCCTGCAACAGCCATAACATCGATCTTGTCAAGTCCGAGTTCTGTACAGATCTCATCCGTCAGTTCCCCTACTTTTGTTCCTGTAGGAACAATTTCCGGGAAAATATGTTTCGGAAGTTTCAGTGCATCAATAACTTCATCTGACCACTCGCCCTTCTTCGCGTCAAGGAGCTGTGTCGTGGAAGCAATCGAATATTCTGCCTTTTTCGCACCTGTCAGGAAATAGTTGAACAGGTCAGGCATAAGGATCATCTTGTCCGCACGGTCAAGCAGGTCTTTTCTGTTCTTGAGCAGATACAGCAGTTGGAATGCCGTATTGATCTCCATAAACTGATTTCCCGTGATCTCATAGAATTTCTGCTTGTCGATCATCTTAAAGCTTTCTGCCAGCATACCTTCTGTCCGGCTGTCACGGTAGTGAACCGGATTTTCAAGGAGACGTCCCTCACTGTCGATCAGTCCGAAGTCCACACCCCATGTGTCGATACCGATACTCTCGATCTTTCCGCACTTCTTAGCTTTGATAAGTCCCTGCTTGATCTCAAAGAAAAGGCGGAGTACATCCCAGTACATTGTGCCATTTAAGATAACCGGATCATTGGAAAAACGGTGCAGTTCTTCGATCGTGATTTTTTCACCGTCAAAAGTTCCGCACATTGCCCTGCCGCCTGAAGCGCCAAAGTCAAAAGCCAATACTTTCTTTTCCATGTTTTCCTCCTTAGACAAGAGGGTTGAAAGTTTTGCTTTCAACCCTCTCCTTTCTCTTCATACTTTATGCAAATGTCAACGATCTATTATTTGTACGGTTTGTAAAGAGCACCGTAGTTTGCGCAAGCTCTGTAATCAGCGCCTTCCTTGTCCATTCCGAATGCATTCCATGCTGCCGGACGGAAGATCTTGTCTTCCGGTA
>ERZ1643246.3407-NODE-3407-length-13713-cov-5.949334_pt1 | contig 13713 bp, 13 predicted proteins | sample MGYA00579265_ERZ1643246 | MGnify/ENA primary metagenome ERZ1643246 (study PRJEB29033, sample SAMEA4952261) | chicken gut metagenome | biome: Broiler Chicken; feature: Gastrointestinal Tract; material: Caecum | place: Ireland | collected 2018 | study: Broiler... | reverse complement strand
GCAGTAGTGGCGGCTTATTTCTTTCCCTTGAAAATCTGATGACACAGACTGACAAGGGCAACAATGAAAAGTAACATCTGGAACAAGTCCGAATATGTAACATTCATTGGCATCGCCCTCCTTTCTTTCGTCTGGAGGGTTTGCCCCTCCGAAAAGATCAGAGGGTAAGCCGCCCGGCTCTGGTTTCCCTGTCCATATACTATCATAATAGTATCCTATACTCAAGCTGTACTTTTTCAATTTTTCCCGACCAAAAACTTCCGTCCTTTTTCCTGTTTTCCTTCTGAAGAGCTGATATTTTATGTGTCCATCCGCCGGGCAGTCTAAAAAAACCTGAAATGATCCGTCTGAAACTTCATTTTTTGATTTTCAGGCTGAATTTCGCCAAAAATTTATTTCAGGGAAAAACTTGAATCCATGTAGCCGATATGGTATATTGTGAATAGAAGAAGGGAAACCGCAAGCGACTTCCCCTCAGTAATTTTTACCTAATTATTTAGGCCGTCACTATTGAGAGTAGTGGCGGCTATCTCTTTTCCCTGAAGATCTGATAACACAGACCGATCAGGGCAACAATGAAAATCAGCAACTGGATCAAATCCGAGTATGTAACATTCATTGGCATCGCCCTCCTTTCTCTCGTCTGGAGGGTTTGCCCCTCCGAAAAGATCAGAGGGTAAGCCGCCCGGCTTTAGTTTCCCTGTCCATATACTATCATAATAGTATCATATACTCAAGCTGTACTTTCTCAATCTTTCTCGACCAAAATCTTCCGTCCTTTTGCCTGTTTTCCTTCTGAGGGGCTGAAATTTTCTCTGTCCTTCCTTCGGGCAGTCCAAAATAGAGCTGAAATGATCCGTCTGAAACTTCATTTTTTGATTTTCAGGCTGAATTTCGCCAACAACCCGATATCCCAAAATCCGATATCCCAAATCTCGATATCCCAATAGCAAAAACCGGCAGGAAACACCATATCTCAAGCGTTTCCTACCGGTTCTATTCCGCCAACTGTCCACCCGGTTTTTAAAAATTTGATCCCGGTTCTCTGATCTCAACCCGAATCTTTACTGCGGATAACAGGACTTGAACCTGCACGTCGAAGACACCAGAACCTAAATCTGGCGCGTCTGCCAATTCCGCCATATCCGCAAACAGCGTTTTACCGCTTCAAATAAAGTACCACATCCACTTCTCCGTTTCAAGCTTTTTCCCTGAAAATCCACGGAATAATCTGCAGAATCATTGACAAATCCCCGTCATTCCTGTATGATTCAGACAGTTACTTGTTGATAAATCAACATCCATCCCTGCCGGGCTATCTTTGCCGGGCAAAATACCATACGACAAAACCGAACACCAGGAGGCGATACCATGTTCGACCGTTTCGAAACTTTTGCCACCACCATAGCCACTATCAACCGCTATGTGCAGAAAATCAAATCCATGGAGATGAAAACCCTGGGCCTCAAGGGCACCCATGTGATGTGCCTCTACTCCCTGGGCAAACATCCCGAGGGCCTGACCGCCACCCAGCTCTGCCGGCTCTGCGGCGAGGACAAGGCCGCCATCTCCCGTACCATCACGGAGCTGACGGAGAAAGATTTTGTGCGCTCCGAGGCGTCCCGGGAAAAGCGGGCTTACCGGTCCCGAATTTCCCTGACGGAAAAAGGAAAATACTCCATGACCTACATCAATGACCGGGTCAACCACGCGCTGGATGTGGTGGGAAACGGCCTGTCAGACGACCAGCGAAAAACTTTTTACTATGCGCTGGATCTGATCTCCAATAACCTCAAAATTTATATCGAAACGGAGGGAAAAGACAAATGAATCCTTTGAAGAAACTCTACTGCCGGGCTTTCCAGACGGTATTCCGCATCGCGCTGCCCATTCTGCCCTACCGCAATCCCGTCATTCTCCATTCCATGGCGGAGATTCCCGGCGCGCTGAACGCGAAACGTCTCCACCGCCCACTCCTTGTGACGGATAAGAGCATCCGCGAACTGGGACTGACCAGAGATCTGGAGCGCGTTCTGAAGGAGCATCAGATATCCTGCGCTATCTACGACGGAACAAGACCGAATCCCACCACGGACATGGTTATGGAGGCTCTCCGCATTTACCGGGAAAACCGCTGCGATTCCATTATCGCCTTCGGCGGCGGCTCCCCCATGGACTGCGCCAAGGCGGTGGGCGCCTGTGTGGCCCGTCCCGGAAAAGAACTCTCCCAGATGGCGGGGCTGTTAAAGGTGGCCCGGAAGATCCCGACCCTGATCGCCGTCCCCACCACAGCCGGCACCGGAAGCGAGACCACCCTGGCCGCCGTCATCGTGGACAGCGAGACAAGGCACAAGTACGTCATCAATGACTTTGCCCTGATCCCGCCCTACGCGGTGCTGGATCCGGCGGTCACCCACTCCCTGCCCGCGTCCGTGGCTGCGGAGACCGGCATCGACGCCCTGACCCACGCGGTGGAAGCCTACATCGGACGTTCCACCACAGCCAAAACCCGGTCGGACGCCAGAAGAGCTGTAAAGCTGATCTTTGAAAATCTGGAAAATGCCTGCGCTCACAGGAGCAGACGGGCCGAGAAAAATATGCTGGTGGCCGCCCATCTGGCGGGCCGGGCCTTTACCCGATCCTATGTGGGATACGTCCATGCCGTCTCCCACTCCTTAAGCGGCCTCTACGACCTGCCTCACGGCCGCACCAACGCCACCCTGCTGCCGCTGGTACTGGAAATGTACGGTCCCGCGGTTTACGGAAAACTGGCGGAACTGGCCGAGTGCGCCGGAATCGGCGACGAGGATGAGTCGGATGAGGAGCTGGCGGAGCGGTTCATCGATGCGGTTTTCCGAATGAACCACACACTGGGTATCCCGGAAAATATTCCTCAGATCCGGGAGGAAGACCTGGACACTCTGGCCGCCTACGCCGACCGCGAGGCAAATCCCCTCTACCCTGTCCCCGTGCTCTGGGACAAAGAGCAGCTGAAAGAAATTTACAGAAAGGTGCGTGATTTCACATGGAACGAACAGATGCCGAGAGACTATTAAAGAGACAGCAGGACTATTTTTCCACCGGAAAGACACTGCCCGTGGAGGCGCGCAAAGCGGCCCTGCGCCGTCTTGCCGCAGCCATCGACACCTTTGAGGAGAAGCTGGTCGCCGCCCTTCGGGCCGATCTGGGAAAAAGCCGGTCGGAAAGCTACATGTGCGAGATCGGACTGGTCAAGAGCGAGCTGAGCTACATGCTGCGCCATGTGGCCCGTTTTGCCCGGGAAAAACGCGTTCCCACCCCGCTGGCCCAGTACGTGTCCCGGAGCTTTGAAAAGCCCTCCCCCTACGGCTGCGTGCTGATCATGAGCCCCTGGAACTATCCGTTTCTCCTGACCATCGATCCCCTGGTGGACGCCATCGCCGCGGGCAACACCGCTGTGGTCAAACCCAGCGCCTACGCGCCCCACACCGCCGCTGCCATGACGGAGATGCTGGAGAGCTGCTTCTCCCCGGAATTTGTGGCCGTGGTCAACGGCGGAAGGGCGGAAAACACCTGCCTTCTCGGCCTGGATTTCGACTACATTTTCTTTACCGGCAGCAAGACGGTCGGGAAAGAGGTCATGCGGCAGGCGGCGGAACACCTGACGCCGGTTACCCTGGAGCTTGGCGGCAAAAGCCCCTGTATCGTAGACAAAACCGCCAACATCCCCCTGGCGGCCCGGCGCATCGTCTTCGGAAAATTTGTAAACTGCGGCCAGACCTGCGTGGCTCCCGACTACATCCTCTGCGACGCCGCCGTGAAAGACCGGCTCGTCTCGGAACTGAAAAAACAGATTACACTCCAGCTCGGGAAGGATCCTCTGGAAAATGAAAACTACGGGAAGATCATCAACGAAAAGCATTACCACCGGCTTCTGGGACTGATGGATGAAAAGAAGGTTATCTTTGGCGGATCGTCACGGGAAGAAGAGCTGCGGATCGCCCCCACTCTGATGGATGACGTTACCTGGAAAGACGCGGTCATGGGAGAGGAGATTTTCGGACCGCTCCTGCCGATCCTGACTTACCATACCCTGGAGGAGGCGGTAAAGGAAGTCCGCTCCCATCCCTGCCCCCTGGCGCTCTACATCTTCTCCTCCAATAAGAGAAATATCGCCTATGTGAAGGACCGGGTATCCTTCGGCGGCGGATGCGTCAACGATACCCTGATCCACCTGGCCACCAGCGCCCTGGGCTTTGGCGGTGTCGGCGAGAGCGGCATGGGCTCCTATCATGGCCGACACGGTTTCGATACCTTTACCCACAGAAAGAGCATGGTGGACAAGAAAACTTTCCTGGATCTGCCCATGCGCTACCAGCCCTACACGAAATGGAAGGATTCGCTGGTGCGCATGTTCCTGCGGTAGGGAAAACGTCGGTGTACAAAGGGACAATACGGTCCCCCTTGTACACCGACGCTACAGTTCCCTCAGATTTCCTCCAGGGCTTTCAGAAGCTCCTGGGCGTCAATCTCGCTGACCGCGTCCAGCGCCTTCTCAAATTTGCCAGCGCCTGATCCGTCTGCGCCGCAGGCGCTCTGACAGGTGGCGCAGTTGTGGGTGCAGGCCTCTGAAAGGTCCGCCCATTTATTCTGCTGTTCCATATCGTTTCATCTCCTTCTCTAATTCTCTAAAAACCAGGCATCCGGCTGCCCTCCCGGACATCCGAATGCCCCGTTTTTCGTCTCTTATCCTATCACGTTTTGACTCACATTGTCCAGTCCGCCTGCCGGGTGTGAAGCAGGTCATGGGCTCTCTTCGAGAGGGGCTGTCCGAGGAAATGGTCATACACATCCTGGATGGCGGGATTTTCATGGGAGAAGCGCAGCGTACTGGCCGCGTCCAGATCATAGAGTCTCTCGCCACGCTCCTTTGCCAGTTCCATTCCATCGTGAATCGGCTGACCGCCGCCGCCCACACAGCCGCCCGGGCAGGCCATCACTTCCACGAAATCGTACTGCGCCTTTCCCTTCCGGATCCGCTGCATCATCTTCTCCGCATTGGCCAGACCGGTGACCACTGCCGCCCGGACTTCCCTTCCCGCGATCGTGACGGTTACCTCCCGGATTCCTTTCTCTCCCCGGACCACAGAGAAATCATCGGGGCCGGGATTTTTCCCCTCGGCAAAATAATAAGCGCTCCGCAGAGCCGCCTCCATCACGCCTCCGGTCACACCGAAGATCACGCCGGCGCCGGTTCCGATCCCCAGCGGCGCGTCAAAATCCTCGTCCTCCAGATCCTCCAGGGAAACCTGAGCCGCCCCCAGCATGCGCACAAACTCCCGGGTGGTAATGGAGATATCCACATCCTTTCCCGCTCCGCCGCCGTTGATCTCGGGCACATCGCACTCGTATTTTTTTGCCGTGCAGGGCATGATGGACACGCAGACGATGGTATCCGGCTCCACGCCCAGAAGATCCGCGTAATAGCTCTTGGCGATAGCACCGAACATCTGCTGGGGCGATTTCGCCGTGGACAGATGATCCGCCCACTCGGGATATCTGGCCTTCACAAAGCGCACCCAACCGGGACAGCAGGAGGTAAACATGGGGAAGCCGCCAGCTTCCGGGGAGCCGGTCTTCACAGTGGAGCCCTCCGGCGCATCCGCCTTCTCAGCATCCGCCTCCTTCAGCCTCTCCAGAAGCTCGCTGGCCTCCTCCATAATCGTCAGATCTGCGGAAAAATCCGTGTCAAACACATAGTCGAAACCGATCTGTCGGGCGGCGGCCACCATTTTCCCCACGGAAGCCTCCTCCCGGCTCAATCCCAGCTCCTCGCCCCAGGCGGCCCGCACCGCCGGTGCAATCTGAGCGATCACAATCTTCTCCGAATCCATCACCGCCCGCATAACCTTCTCCGTGTCGTTGCGCTCCCGCAGCGCGCCGGTGGGGCAGTGGGTAATACACTGGCCGCAGATGGTACAGTCGGTCCGGCGAATCGGCAGATTTCCCGTGGTGTTGACCCTGGTGCGTTTTCCGGTGTTGACGATGTCCCACACATTCATGGACTGCACCTTATCACAAATCTGCACACAGCGCATGCACTTGATACATTTCCCGCCATCGCGGATCAGCGGGAACGTGCCATCCCAGTCGAAGGGCTCCACCTCCGACGGGAAAGGCACCTCAATGATGTTCAGCTCCCTGGCCAGTTCCTGCAGAGAACAGTTCTGGTTGCGCACGCAGGTGGCGCAGCGATAATCGTGCTGGGAGAGAATGAACTCCACATTCATCCTTCTGGCGTCCTGCACCCGGGGACTGTTGGTGGAAATGCGCATTCCCTCCTCCACCACGTTGTTGCAGGCAGCCACCAGCCGGTGTTTGCCCTCAATCTCCACCAGGCAGACACGGCAGGCGCCGATCTCGTTGATTTTTTTCAGGAAACAGAGTCTGGGAATCCGGTATCCGGCCTTCTCGGCAGCCTCCAGAATGGTCGTTCCTCTCTTTACCCTGATGTCCTTGCCGTTGATTGTCACATTTACCATTTCTTTTCTCTGCCCCCTCTCAACACGCCGCAGCCATACCGGTCACACCGGAGACAGCGGGACGCTTCCTGCTTCGCCTCCTCGTCGCTCATGGCAAATTCAATGCCCTCAAAGTCATGCTTTCTCTGTCCCGGCTCCCGCTCGGTCAGATGGATCCGCCCGCTGGGAAGCTTGTCGTTCATCAGCGGAGCCGGAATCTCCACATCACAGGAAATCTCGTGGGAGAATCCCAGGTACTCGTCGATGTTGGCCGCCGCCGTCTTCCCGGCTGCGATGGCCTTGATGACCGTCGCCGGACCCAGGACGCAGTCTCCGCCGGCATAAAGGCCCTCTCTCCCGCTCACTTTGCAGGTCTCATCCGCCACCAGCCGTTTCCATTTGGTGGGAATCCCCTGTTCGGCGAAATAATCACTGTCAATCTCCTGGCCGATGGCCACCAGCACCACATCGCAGGGAATCCGCATGGGAGCCTTGTCCGCTTTCACAGATCGCGGCCGGCCATTGCGGTCGTAGGTGCCGCTGATCTGAGGCTGAGTCCACAGGGCTGCCACTCTGCCCTTCTCATCCGGCTCCACCCGAAGGGGCGCCTGAAGGGTGTAGAGCTCCACACCCTCCTCGATGGCTCCGCGCACCTCCACCGGGGAAGCTGTCATATCCTTTTCCTGCCGGCGGTAGACGATGCTGACCCGTTTGGCGTTGGCCCTGACCGCGGTTCTGGCGCAGTCCATGGCCACATTTCCGCCGCCCACGATGACCACCCGCTTGCCGGTAAAGTCCAGAGGCTTCTCCAGCCCCACATCCCGCAGCAGATCCACCGCGGAGATCACGTTCTCACTGTCTGCCCCGTCGATCTCGAAGTACTTGTCCCGCTGAGCGCCGATGGCGATATAGATGGCGTCCGAGTTCTTCTCCACCTCTTCGTAGCTGATGTCCCGGCCAATTTTGGTATTCCGATGCACGGTAATGCCCGTAGAGAGAATGTGGTTGATGTCCTCCTGAAGCCGTTCCCGCGGAAAACGATAATTGGGAATGCCGTAGCGCATCATACCGCCAAGCCTTGGCATCTCCTCGTAAACCGTCACGTCATGCCCCATCAGCTGCAAATAGTAAGCCGCCGTCAGCCCGCTGGGGCCGCCGCCGATAACCGACACCCGCTTGCCCGTAGCCTTCGCCCTTCTGGGCTTCGGAATCGCGGCAAAATCCGCCTCGTCCACCGCCGTCCGCTTCAATCCCCGGATATTGATGGAACTGTCCAGCATATTTCTCCGGCAGCGCTCTTCGCAGGGATGCTCGCAGATCATAGCACAGGCTGTAGGGAACGGATTATCTTTCCGGATCAGACGCACCGCGTCCTCGTTCCGGTCCGCCCCCACCAGAGCGATATATCCGGGAATATCCACATGGGCAGGGCAGAGATTGATACATGGAATCGGCTGCTCGAAAGACCCTGTACAGCAGTGCTCGGTCACATGAGAGATATAGTCCTCCCGAAATCCATGAAAACCGGCCAGAAGCAGTCTCGCCGCCTCGGACCCGATAGCACAGTCCGCTGACAGCTCGATGTTTCTGGCCGTTCGCTCAATCAGATCCAGAGTCTCCAGATCCGCCCTGTTATTCATAACATCCTCCAGCAGATTTTCGAGCTGCCCCAGCCCGACTCTGCATGGAACACACTTTCCACAGGTCTGCGCGTGGCACACCTTCAGAAACGCCAGCTGAAGATCCACAGGGCAGATGCCCGGCGGGCTGGCAATGATACGCTGACCGAACTCTTTTACGATGGTCTGCGTAGTGGAACTAACCATGTCGTCCGTCAAAAGTGTAAGTCTGCTCAACTGATGAAACCCCCTTCTATTCTTATAGTACAAGTATACAGGGGACTCCGTGCCCTTGGCAATTGCTCCTGCCTTTGTTCTGCAAAAAGAACAATATTCAGACATCCATGGCCGGATCCGCTTCCCTCCTGCGCCGCAGATACCGATCCAGAACTGCCGCTGCCGCCGCCAGGATCAAAATCAGACATCCCACTGCCAAAAAACCGCCGCGCGTTCCCAGACGTTCCGCCGCGAAGCCTCCCGCCAGACTGCCGCAGATGGCCCCCAGACCGGTCTGAACCATTGTAAGCAGGCTCTGTCCCTGGGAGATTCGTCCATCCAGTACATTTTCACTGACATACATAACACAGCAGAAATAGGAAACCATGTAACTCGGTCCCTGCAGCAGCTGCGCCGGAAGCATCCAGACCACATTCCCGGTAGAAACCAAAAACAGGCGGAGAGCGCAGAGCACCACCGCCAGAAAGAGGAGTCGCATGATCCCCACTCTTTTCCGAATCCGATTGATCAGAAACAATACCGGCACTTCACTGAGAGCTGAAACGCAGTTCATCACACCGATCATTCCATTGTCAAACCCGAGATCTACTAGGTATACGCCCAGAAAAGTTCCGTGATACATCAATCCCAGCTGAAGTGCGAAGGCAAACAGAAGCACTGCGAAAATCTGACTGCTGCGAAACAGCCTCGTCCGGCCTGCCTTTTGCCTCTTCCGCGGGGCGTCGGACGCTTTTCCAGTCCCATCCTTCCTCTTCCGCGGGGCGTCCTCCGGCATCTCCGCTTCCAGGTAACCGGAAGACTTTCCCTCCATCGAACAGCCAGGGATTTTTTCATCCGCTCCCTCCCGCAGGCCGCAGCAGCAGAGAAAATATGCAACGTAGCTGATCCCGCCGAAAAGAAAAATCCATCGGAAGGAATCTCCCGCCAGAGCCCCGATCAGCACCACCGCCACCGCGTAACTGACCGTTCCCGCCATGCGTATCCTGGAAAAATCCGCCCCTCTCTTTTTTGCCGCCTCGATGACCAGCGCGTCACAGAGGGGAAGCAGCGCCGTAGAAAAAGCCGCGTACAGAAAGATGGCGAAAAAACATTTCCAGAAAGAATCCGCCCAAAGAAACAGCAGCACCGCGGCGCCGCTGGCGGCACAGAGCCCCAGGAGCATCCGCTTTCTCTTTCCCGTCCGGTCGCTCAGATAAGCCCAGAAAGGCTGGATGACAAGGGCGGCCAATGGAAACACCGCGGCCAGCACACCCACCTGGCCGTCCGTCATGCCGATTGACGTGTAGTAGGCCCCGATAAAGGGGAGAAACGCCGCCGCCGTAACCCAGTACATCCCGTTTACCACATACAGATCCAGATGCTTTTTCATTTCGCGTGACCTCCTTTTCTCCATTGTAAAGGCCGCCGGATGTTCCAACAATCACACCCGGCGACCACACAGAAAAAAGGTCTCGCATTTTCAGCCTGCCAGCATTCCTTCGAGCCGCTTTATCTCCTCCTCCCATTCCCTGATGGAATCCCGGTTCTCCGCCGACATTCTCTTTCAAGACGTCTTAAATCTTCTGTTCATTCTGTTGGATGAACGCCAGAATCCTGAACGCCGGAAACGGTACGAAAATTTTTTTGCGGAACTCATCCATGACGCGGCCATGGGGATTACCGATGAGACATAAAAACTCCCGGACGACTCAGACTTTTCGCCTTTGCCGCCCGGGAATCTGTATTTGCGGAAACTTCCGCATAAAAAATGGAGATAGCGAGACTCGAACTCGTGACCTATACGTTGCGAACGTATCGCTCTCCCAGCTGAGCTATATCCCCATGCAGATTATTATATCACTTTCCATCGAATATGCAAGATTTAAAATTTTACAAATTCAGAAAAATTTTTCACTTTTCTCTTTACATTCCCGCTGAGGTTATGCTATAATCATTTTCGTTGTCGGAGTATGGCGTAGTTTGGTAGCGCGCTCGGCTGGGGGCCGAGAGGTCGCAGGTTCAAATCCTGTTACTCCGATTTTTATTTTGTCCTTTTTGAAAAAGACTGCTGCAACCGTTCCCTGCAGCAGTCTTTTTTCGTCTATCCTCTTCTCCCGGCACCGCCCTACGATTCATCCGGTGCGAACAGTTCCTTTTTCCTCTTCAGGATGATGATCAGGGACAGCACTGCCGCCAGCACTGCGGTGGCCGCGAAATTCAGCCAGATGCCGGTCAGCCCCAGGGGCCAGAGCGCCGCCACCAGAATGACCGGGAAAATCAGCGCCGTCGATACCGAGATCATGGACGCCTCCATGGGTTTCTCAATCGCCATCATATAACTCTGGGTCGCGAAAGAAAACCAGCGGGTAATATAAGTCAGGGCAAAGAGCCGCAGCGCTCCCACCGCCATGGTCGTGGCCGCCTCCTCGCCGTCCGCCATAAACAGGGATACAATCTGTTCCGGGAAAAACAGAATCAGTACGAAGGCTGCCAGGGACACCACCGCGCTGGCGGAAAAGCAGCACTTCTCGATGGAACGCACCCGGGAAATCTTGCCCGCACCCCAGTTGTATCCCACCGCCGGCTGCAGGGAATCGCACAGTCCGTAAAGCAGCGGCTGAATAAATCCGTCCGTGTACATCAGCACACCGTACACCGACACCGCCGTCTCTCCGCCGAGACGCACCAGAATCGCGTTCATCAGAATCGACGTGATCCTTCCGGCGATATTGTTCAGAAATGTCGGACTGCCGCAGGCAATGATCTGACGAACCATTTTCCCGTGAAAATGGGGCCGGCAAAAGCGCAGCAACGCTTTTTTCCGCACAAAGGGGAGCAGCGCCAGCACCGCGCAGACCATCATACCGGTACAGGTGGCAAGCGCCGCCGCCCAGACACCCCAGCCAAAGACGAACAGAAACAGAAACTCCAGCAGCGCGCTCAGACCGGACATCAGAATGTTCAGAAACATGCTGCCCCGGATAAAGCCGCAGATCCGCAGGAAATTGTCCATGGCAAACACGATGGTGGTTACCGGCGAACAGAGGGCGTAAACCTGCATATACTGTACCGCCAGGTTCGCGAACTCCCCATCCGCCCCCATCAGACCGATAACCAGCGGGGCCGAGAGGAAGAGCACCGTGCCGATCAGGACGCCGGTACCCACGATCATCAGGACCGCGCAGGTAAAAATATTGTTTGCCTCCTCCTTCTCCTGCTTTCCGAGGCAGATGGATATGGGAACCGCCGCTCCCACACCGATCAGATCCGCCAGGGAAAAATTGATGATGACAAAAGGCATTGCCAGATTGACTGCGGCAAAAGCCGTAGACCCCAGAAAGTGTCCCACGAAAACGCCGTCTACCGTCTGATACAGGGCGGAGGCCAGCATACTGATTGCCCCCGGGATCGCCGCCAGGAAAAAGAGTTTCAGCGGCGCTGTTCTGGAAAATAGTGCCTCAGAATTCATTTATCTATACCGTTCCTTTCTCTCAAACCAGTGTTTCGCGTACTCCGCCACCAACGGCGCCGTCTCCGGAATCGGAAGACCGCTGGTGTTGACACACAGATGATACCACCGCTTGTCTCCCCATTTAAAATCGGAGATCATCTCCTGAGTCTTCGCCCGGGCGGCGTCCACCTGGCGGATCTTTTTCGTCAGTTCCCTATCCGTCAGATGCTCATCCTCCGGCGCGCGCTCCCGGCAGCGGGCCATCTTGGACTCCATATCCGCGTAGATGAAAATATTGAAGGGTTCCTCCTTCTCCAGGATCTTGTTGGCTCCCCGGCCGACAATCACACAATCCTGTTTCTCCGCCAGTTCCTTTATGACTTTCCGCTCGGCCACCATCAGATTGACCGCCTGCTGAGCCACCGGGGAATAGTAGGAAAAACTGTGGCCGAAATGCAGCGTATAGCCCGGCAGCATTCCCCGCTCCAGCACCTCCTGGGCGTACCACTCACTGGTGTTGGTCTGCTCCGCGATGGCCTCCAGAATTTCCTTGTCAAAATAGGCGACCCCCAGTTCGTCCGCCAACCGTTTCCCCAATTCTCTTCCGCCGCTTCCGAACTCGCGGCTCACCGTAATAATGTTTGACATATCATTCCTCCTTCCCCATGTCTCCACGTCACAAGCGGATGTTACCGCTTCTCTTCTCTCTCATTTGCGGCCATAGCGGCCTCCAGCTCCTGCCGGAAATATTCGGTCCGCTTTTCGTAAAGGCTCGTCAGAAGTTTCCGCTCCCCGTCCCCAAGTTTCTCCAGGGACAGCAGCTCCGCCCTCACAAAGGGAGCAACCACCCGGTCGGCAAAGGCTTTTCCCTCCGGGGAAAAATAAATCCGCTTGGTCTTCCGATTGCCCTCCGCCGTCTTCAGGCAGAGAATCCCCCGGCGTTCCAGATTTTTCAGCGCCGTGTTGATGGTCTGTCTGGAATAGGACCAGGAATCACAGATCTCCTTCTGGGTGCAGCCATCCCCCTGGGTCCAGGCGATATAGAGAATCCAGAAGGCCGTATCCGACAAATGCACACTGGCAGCGTAACTGTGGTAAAGTTCATCCAGGTTCTTGTCATTCTGGTTCAGCAGCTCCAGCTGCCGGACAATCTGTTCCCTCATACGCCAGACTTCCTTTCCGAAAAACTGTCCCTTTTTCGGCACAAATGATCCGAATTCGGACAAAAAATATTATACACTGATACCATGGAATGTCAATGCTATCCACCGAAAATTCCAATAAAATTCCGGTAAATTTTCGTCAAATTTCCGTCAAAAACGGCGCCGGTTTTCCCGACGCCGCCCGTGTTTCCTTATATACTGTTTTGACCCAAATCCGCTCTACTTCAGCGCCACGTTTACCCGGTAGCGTTTCTTCTCGCCGGGGGCGATAAATTTCAGCATTCCGGTACGGCGCATCACATCCCGCCCGTCGGGATAGCAGTTGCCGCACTCCAGGCCCAGCACATAATCCCGGACGCCCATCATCTTCCACTCCACGAAGCCGTCCAGTTCCTTCGCGTCAAAAGTAATCTCCAGACCGATGTCCAGCTTTGGCTGGTAAATGGAGGCAAACCCCTTTCCGTCGGGGAATTTGTGGTAATAGCACCGCTCCTGGTAGCCGGCCTGGGGCTTTTCCATGCGCATCCAGTTGGCAATGTCCTCGGCGGCGTGATCGTCCCGGGGCAGCACCTCGGCCGAGGGGATTGTAATCACGCTGTCCTCATCCAGGAGAGGATACCCCATATTCATGTGGTAGAGAATCTCCAGCGGCTCTGTCCGGTCCCCGGTGTTCTCGATCTCGTCCTCGATGGCAAAACGGTTCTCCTCCTTCGACACCGTGATGGTCCGCCGCAGAGTCAGTTTGCGCCCGAAGATGACCTCGT
>ERZ1643246.3406-NODE-3406-length-13713-cov-7.004759_pt1 | contig 13713 bp, 13 predicted proteins | sample MGYA00579265_ERZ1643246 | MGnify/ENA primary metagenome ERZ1643246 (study PRJEB29033, sample SAMEA4952261) | chicken gut metagenome | biome: Broiler Chicken; feature: Gastrointestinal Tract; material: Caecum | place: Ireland | collected 2018 | study: Broiler... | reverse complement strand
CGCTACTCTTACTGCCATGATTTCATTCCTCCTAAAAGTGTTTAAAATATGTTGTACCTCTGCTCGTAAAAGAGGTCTCAACCCAAACTATATATTACCTAATTCTGGTTAAAAATTCAAGGCTTATTTTTCAGTTTGTCCCGGAAAGCCGGTCATAATTTTAAAAAAACGGGTTTTCCGCCGGAAAATTCTGTGTAATACGCATAACCACAGTCCAGCAGCATATCCCGGACCTGCCGGAAGCCGTAGCCCACATGTTCCGGCCGGTGGGCGTCCGAACCCACGGTAAGCAGCTCTCCTCCCAGCTCCCGGTATCTCCGGAGGACATCCGGATGGGGATTGGCAAAGCCGAGACCGTACTTCAGCCCTCCGCTGTTTATCTCCAGGGCGATGCCCCGGTGGATCAGTTCCCGGAGGATCTCATCGATAAGCTCCCCATAGGCGGCATAGGAATATTCCTTTTCCTTCGTGTACCCGTACCGGACCACATAATCCAGATGGCCCAGGGCCTGAAAGCCGCCGGTACTCCGCAGATTTTCCAGGGTGCACTGAAAATATTCCCGGTACAGCTCACCGTCCGTTCCCGGATACTGCTCCCGGTCATAGGGATCCAGTCCCCTGACCAGATGAACGGAACCGATGATATAGTCGAAGGGACGGCTCTTTGCATACTCCCGGATCCGTTCTCCCAGATGGGGCTGCAGTCCCATCTCCACCCCACGGCGGATTTCCAGCTTCCCCCCGTACTGTTCCCGGAGTTCCTCCAGCTTTCTCCAGTATACATCGGTATCCAGCTGAAATTCTCCTCCCGGATAATCCATATCAAAATGATCGGTGATGCAGATCCGCTCCATTCCCAGCTTTACAGCCTGTGCCGCCATCGCCTCCGGCGCGGCGTCACTGTCAGAAGAAAAGCCCGTGTGCATATGACAGTCCGCAATCATAAAATAGTCCCTCCTCCCGCCACAAAATCACCCTGATAAAAGACAACTGCCTGCCCCGGCGTGGCCGCCCGCACCGGCTCGTCAAAATCGCAGCGGATCCTGTCCGTATCCGTCCGGGTCACCGTGCAGGCCGCGCCCCTGTGTCCGTACCGGATCTTGGCCCGGCAGCGGATGCTCTCTCCCACCGCCGGCTCCGGCACTGCCATATAATTGACGCCGTCCGCCTCCAGGGTGCGGGAAAAGACTTCCTCTCCCTCCCCGATCACCACCTCGTTGGATGCCGGCCGGATCTCCCGCACGAACACTCTCCGGCCCATGGGAAGTCCAAGTCCCCGGCGCTGTCCCACCGTGTAATGGGTAATGCCCTTATGGCGGCCGAGAATCCGGCCGTCCTCTGTGACAAAATTCCCCTCCGGCACCCGGATCCCCGTGTATTTCTCTATAAAAGACGCGTAATCCTTATCCGGGATAAAACAGATCTCCTGGCTGTCTCTCTTTCCCGCCACGGGAAGGCCGATCCCGGCGGCCAGCTCGCGGATCTGCGGCTTTGTGTAGCTGCCCACAGGCATCAGCGTGTGCCGGAGCTGCTCCTGGGTCAGGCTGTACAGGGCGTACGTCTGATCCTTCCCCTCCGTCACGGAATTTTTTACGGCGTATCTTCCATTCGGAAGCTGCTGGATTCTGGCATAGTGTCCGGTGGCAATATAGTCTGCCCCCAGAGCCAGCGCCTTATGCAGCAGGGCCTCCCACTTCACGTAGCGGTTGCAGGCGATGCAGGGGTTCGGCGTCCGTCCCCGGAGATATTCCCGGGCAAAATAGTCCATGACATTTTTTTTAAATTCCTGCTTAAAATTTAGCACATAATAGGGGATGTCCAGCATCCGGGCCACCCGCCGCGCGTCCTCCACGGCAGACAGGCCGCAGCAGCCTCCCTCTTCCTCCAGAACGGTTTCCTCTTCCTCCTGCCAGATCTGCATGGTCACGCCCATGACCTCATATCCCTGCTCCTTCAGAAGATAGGCGGCCACCGAGGAATCCACGCCCCCGGACATTCCCACGATCACTTTTTCCCGGGCCATTTTAATACTCTTCCTCTTCCTCGCCTTCGCTGATATCGGATTTCGGCTTCTCAAGGCCTTCGATCTTGATATTGTGCTTTTCCGCGTAATCCCACAGGGCCGCGTGAATAGCCTCCTCCGCCAGCAGGGAACAGTGCACCTTCACCGGCGGCAGGCCGTCCAGCGCGTCCATAACCGCTTTGTTCGTCACTTCCAGCGCCTCCTGAATGGTCTTTCCCTTCACCAGCTCCGTTGCCATGCTGCTGGTGGCCACGGCGGCTCCGCAGCCGAAGGTCTTGAACTTGCAGTCCCGGATCACGCCGTTTTCATCAATATCCAGATACATCCGCATGATATCCCCGCACTTGGCATTTCCAACGGTACCCACGCCGCTGGCATTCTCAATCTCTCCTACATTTCTGGGGTTCTGAAAATGATCCATTACCTTTTCACTGTACATAACACATTTCCTCCATCTTACTTATCTGTTCTGTTTCTGTTATCCCTCGATCATGGACTTCGTTTTTCCGGCCGCATAATCCTCATAAAGGGGCGACATGCTCCGCAGCTTCTCCACGATCTCCTTGATCTTCTCCACCGTATAATCAATATCCTCCTTCGTCGTCTCCGCCGAGAGCGTCAGGCGCAGAGACCCGTGGGCCAGCTCATGGGGAAGGCCGATGGCCAGCAGCACATGGGAAGGATCCAGGGACCCGGAGGTGCAGGCCGAACCGCTGGACGCGCAGATCCCCTCCATATCCAGCATGATCAGCAGCGACTCCCCCTCAATAAACTCAAAGCTGAAATTCACATTATTGGGAAGCCTTCTCTCCGGATCGCCATTGAGTCTGCAGCAGGAAACCTCTGACCGGATCCGGCCAATCATATAGTCCCGCAGCCAGCGCTCCTTTTCCGTTCTCTCCTCCATGGTGTCCGCGGCCAGCTTCGCAGCCGCTCCGTATCCGACGATGCCGGGCACATTTTCAGTTCCGGCCCTGCGCTTCCTTTCCTGGGCTCCGCCGTGGATGAAGGAGCGGATCTTGACGCCCTTCCGGATATACAGGAAGCCGATCCCTTTTGGGCCGTTAATTTTATGGGCGCTGGAGCTGAGCATATCAATATGGCACGCATCCACATCGATGGGAACCTGCCCGAATGCTTGCACCGCATCCGTATGAAACAGGATTCCGTGCTCCCTGGCGATCATGCCGATCTCCCGGATGGGCTGAATGGTCCCGATCTCATTATTGGCAAACATTACGGAAATCAGTATTGTCTCCGGCGTGATGGCCTTTTCCAGCTCCTCCAGCTTTACAATTCCGTTTTCATCCACATCCAGATAAGTAACCCTGGCGCCCCTTTCCTTTTCCAGATACTGGCAGGTATGGAGAACCGCGTGATGCTCGATCTTCGTGGTGATAATATGGTTTCCCTTCGCCTTATAAGCCTCAAAAGCGGCCTTCAGCGCCCAGTTGTCCGATTCTGTTCCGCCTGCGGTAAAATAGATCTCCTCCGTTTTCGCATTCAGAATTCCGGCTATGGTTTCCCGGGACCGGGTAACCGCCTCCTTGCTCTCACCGGCAATGGAATAGATACTGGAAGGATTTCCGTACTGTTCCGAGAAATACGGAAGCATGGCCTGGACAACCTCCGGCGCCGTCCGTGTTGTTGCTGCATTATCTAAATAAATCATATCTCTTCTCCTTTTCTACTTTCTGCACACATTCGCAATGGCCCCGCCATGGCTGTCCTGCAGCCTCCGGCTTTCTTCCGCCAGCTCGCTGAGCATGATCGTATCCACCGCCTGGCCGATCGCGTCGTTGATCCGCTTCCAGACATACTTGGTTACACAGATATCCGCCCCCTCACAGGGATGCTCTTTCTGGAAGGCTTTGCAGTTGACCGCCTCCAGATCCCCCTCCAGGGCCCGCAGAATATCTCCTACCGAAATGGATTCTGCCGGCTTTGCCAGCCGGTATCCTCCGCCTGCTCCCCGGACGCTCTGCACCAGCCCCGCCTTCCGCAGAAGCCGCATCAGCTGTTCCAGATAGCTTTCCGAAATGTTCTGTCTGTCGGCAATGCTCTGAATGCAAACCGCTTCTTCCCGGCTGTTGACCGCCAGATCTACCAGCGCCCGCAGTCCGTATCTTCCCTTTGTGGATAATTTCATTGCGCTGCACCTTTCCTCTGTAATTCCGAGTAATTATGTCGGATTAATTCTTTTCCAGAATATCACAGGGTTATCCTTCTGTCAAGCAGGCATATCCCTGCTTTTTTCTTCATACATTATTTTAACAGCAGCCGGGGGCTTTCCATGTCCGAATTTAAAAAGAATTTACTGAAGGGAACTTTAATTTTAACCGCAGCCGGTCTGGCCAGCCGGATCTTCGGCTTCTTCTATAAGATATTCCTCTCCCGCTCCATTGGTGCGGAGCAGATCGGGATTTACCAGCTGGCCATACCTCTGTATGCCCTGGCTTTTTCCGTCTGTGCCGCCGGCATCCAGGCTGCCCTCTCCCGGCTGATTGCCGCCGGATTTGCCAGAGGCCGCAGCCGGCAGGCTCTCGATATTTTTACTGCGGGGCTCGGTCTTGTCCTGCTTCTGTCCCTGGCCGCAGCCGGCCTTCTCTACCGCTTCGCGGACACATTAAGCCTCCTCGTCCTGAAGGAGGTGCGCTGCGCGCCCCTGCTGCGCCTGATGGCCCTCTCCCTTCCTTTTGCCTGTGCCCACTCCTGCGCCGCCTCCTATTACTACGGAAGAAAGCGGACCGGAATCCCGGCGGCCGGACAGCTTCTGGAACAGGGGGTTCGGGTGTCCGTTTCCCTGCTCTGCTATTTTGCCGCTCTGAAAACAGGCCGCCTTCCCACCGCTGCCCTGGCAGCCGCGGGAGCTCTGGCCGGAGAACTTGTCTCCTGCCTGTTTTCTCTGATCCTGCTGCATATGGAATTCGGGAAATACCATTATTCTGTCCACATGCTCACAAAACCTTTGTCCAAAATAAAAGAAATTCTTTCTCTGTCCACACCTCTGACGGTAAATCATGTCATGGTCACTGTTCTGCACAGCACAGAAGCCATCCTGATTCCCGGCATGCTCCTGGCTTCCGGGCTGGCCAGAGGAGACGCCCTCTCCCTTTACGGCACAATCACGGGCATGGCCATGCCCATGCTTCTCTTTCCCTCCGCCGTCACCAATTCCGTGGCGGTCATACTGCTGCCAAGCGTGGCTGAGGATCAGGCCTGCGGCCGCACGGCACGGATCTGCCGCACCATCGAGTCCACACTGCATTACTGTCTGATGCTGGGCATTTTCGCCGCCGGCGTCTTTTTCTTTTTCGGTCCCCGGATGGGAGAACTTATTTTCGACAGTCCGGAAGCCGGCAGCCACCTGAAAATCCTTGCTTTTCTATGCCCCTTCCTCTACATAAACGGCACCCTGTCCAGCATCATCAGCGGTCTCGGGAAGACACGCTTTCATCTGACTGAAAACGCGGCTTCCCTGGGACTCCGGATTGTTTTTATCCTGCTGGCTGTCCCCCGGGCCGGAATCCGTGGCTACCAGCTGGGACTGCTGGCCGGAGAAATCGCGGCCGCCCTCCTGAATCTGTGCTTTCTCCGCAGACTGACGCATTTTCGTTTTCATCTCCTCTGCTGGATCGCAAAACCGGCTGCCGCCTTTCTCCTGAGTCTCGGAATCTGCCTGTTCCTCTCCGGCTGGGCGTCAGGACTTTTCCCCCTGCCTCCGCTGCTGCTTCTGCTTCTGGAGCTCGGAATCCTGGGACTTTCCTATCTTCTGTTTTTCCCGGAGGAGTGGAAAAAATATCTGTTCCGCCGCTCGACAAGCTGACAGAATTGTAGTATCATGATGAATTGGACAGTTACGGTCAGTACCGGATATGTCTATGCGAATCCGAATATTTTTATAAATTTCCAACAGATAGGAGATCTGAACATGAGCTTTTCCATGATGAAGCCTCTGCCGTCACCGTCGGAGATCCAGGAGCAGTATCCTCTCTCCGCCAGCGCCCGGAAGGCAAAAGAAGCAAGAGATGACGCAATCCGGAAGGTAATTACCGGTGAGTCGGACAAATTTCTCGTTATCATCGGCCCCTGTTCCGCCGATAACGAAGATTCGGTCTGCGATTACGTAAACCGCCTGGCAAAGCTACAGGAAAAAACGGCTGAAAAGCTGATCCTGATTCCCAGGATCTACACCAACAAACCCAGAACCACCGGCGAGGGCTACAAGGGCATCGTCCATCAGCCGGATCCGGAGAAAAAGCCGGATCTTCTGCAGGGCCTGATCGCCATGCGCAAAATGCATATCCGCGCCCTGGAGGAAACCGGACTTTCCGCCGCGGATGAGATGCTCTATCCGGATAACTGGAGCTATATGTCAGATTTCCTGTCCTATGTGGCCATCGGGGCACGCTCCGTGGAAAACCAGCAGCACCGGCTGACCGGCTCCGGCCTGGATATCCCCGTGGGCATGAAGAATCCCACCAGCGGGGACCTCTCCGTCATGCTGAATTCCATTATTGCCGCCCAGAGCGGCCATACCTTCATTTTCCGCGGACAGGAAACACATTCCACAGGAAATCCTCTGGCCCATGCCGTCCTGCGGGGAGCCACCAACAAGCACGGCAACGCCATTCCCAACTATCACTACGAGGATCTGGAGCTCCTGCTGGAGAAGTATGAAAAAACCGGGCTGAAAAACCCGGCCGCCATTGTGGACACAAACCACTCTAACTCCAACAAAAAATATGAGCAGCAGATCCGCATCACCCGGGAGGTGCTGCGGAGCCGCCACTACGATCCGAGAATCCGCAATCTGGTAAAGGGCCTGATGATTGAGAGCTATCTGGAGCCCGGCGCCCAGAAGATCGGCTGCGGCCAGCACGTTTACGGAAAATCCATCACGGATCCCTGTCTCGGATGGGACGAGTCTGAGCGGCTCGTGTATGAAATCGCGGAGCTGTGCTGAAATATATTTTCCGTCTTCTGCAGCAAAGGGTCTGTAAAAAAGCGCATTTACGCTTTTTTACAGACCCTTTCTATTCCCGCCCAGAGCCGCCGGATATTTTTCTATATACCAAACAGCTCTGCGGTTTTTTCCATCCGCTCCGCCACCGGCACCTGGAAGGGGCAGCGCTCCTCGCAGCCCCCGCACCCGATGCAGTCTCCGGCATGCTTTTCCAGCGCCTGATAATGCTCCTTTACGGAAGCGGGCACCTCCGGCTGCATGGCCGCCAGATCGTACAGCTTATTGACCATGGCAATGTCGATCCCCTCCGGACAGGGCCTGCAGTGGCCGCAGTAGGTACACTGGCCCATATACGCATGGCGCGGCGCGCTGGCCAGCACAGTGGCGTAGTCCTTCTCCTCCATGGAAGCCGTCTCATAGGAGACCGCCTCCAGCACCTGCCCGGGCGTGTCAAACCCGGCCATAATGCTGGCTACTGCCGGCCGGGTCAGGGCATAATGGATACACTGCACCGGCGTCAGGGCTGTACCGAAGGGCGACCGGGCCGCGTCAAAGAGCCGCCCTCCCGCAAATCCCTTCATAACTGTAATTCCCACATCCTTCTGCTCACAGATCCGGTACAGCTCCGCCCGTTCCGGCGCGATGCCGCCCAGCTCCTCCGCGTATTCCTCCGCGAAATAATTCTCAATATCATCTGTAGCCGGAAGCATATCGAAGGCCGGATTGATGCTGAAGAGAAGCATCTCCACAATCCCGCTTTCGGCGGCCCTCTTTGCCGTCTCGGGGTTATGGGTGCTCATGCCGATGTGGCGGATTCTCCCGCTCTCCTTTTGCTCCAGCACATACCTGAGAAAATCCCCCTGCATGATCTCCTCATACTCTTTGACAGAATCCACATAGTGAATCATGCCCAGATCCACATAATCTGTCTGCAGACGCGTCAGCAGATCTTCAAAGGCCGCCTTCACCTCCGGCAGTTCCCGGGACCGCACATACTGGCCGCCCTGCCAGGTAGAACCCAGGTGCCCCTGGATGATCCAGCGCTCCCGGCTTCCGCGGATGGCTTTTCCGATGTTTGTCCGCACATTGGGTTCCGGCATCCAGCAGTCCAGAATATTAATCCCGTTTTCCGCACAGGTCTCTATGATCTCCCGGCATTCCTCCTCATTGTGGCGTTCCAGCCACTCGGCCCCCAGACCGATCTCGCTGACCATCAGTTCCGTCCTGCCCAGTCTCCTGTAGTTCATTTTCTTTTCTCCTTCCTAAGCGCAGGAAAGCAAGACCGGCGGGCGGTCCTGCTTCTGCTTTTCTCATTTCCTGGGATGTGCTTTCTGATACACTTCCCGGATCTTATAGATTCCCATATTCAGATACATCTGCGTGGTGGAAATGTCTGAATGGCCCAGCATTTCCTGAAGACTTTTCAGATCTGCCCCGTTCTGCAGCATATGGGCTGCAAAAGAATGCCGGAGCGTGTGGGGCGTAATATCTGCCGTAATCCCGGCGCTGGATACGTATCCTTTCAAAATCTTCCAGAATCCCTGACGGCTCATGGCCCCCCCGCTGCAGTTTACAAACAGGAATTCACTTGCACGTCCCTTCAAAAGCTTCTCCCTGGCCTCCCCCGCGTATTGTTCCAAAGCTTTTCTGGCCGTATTCCCGAAGGGAATGATCCTGTCCTTCTCCTGCTCTCTGCAGGTAATATAGCCCATCTGCCAGTTCAGATCCTGAACCTCAAGATGGATCAGCTCACTGACGCGGATCCCGGTCGCGTACAGCAGCTCCAGCATGGCCCGGTCTCTCAGTCCCTTTGGCGTGCTTCCGTCCGGCTGGGCCAGAAGCAGATCCACCTCCTCCATGGTCAGGATGGAGGGCGCCTTCTTCTCCACTCTGGGCGCCTTCAGCCCCTCCGAGGGATCTTCCCCAAGTCTGTGGGCCTTTACCAGGTACTGAAAAAAAGAACGGAGGGCTGCAATATTCCGCGACACAGTAGCCGGAGACAGCTTCTCCCGTTCCAGATACAGCATATAAGAATTCAGATTGGTTGCCGTAATCTGCGAAACCTCTGTAATCTCATGCTCCTTAAAATAAACCTCAGCCTTCTTCAGATCTCTTTCGTAGGAAACCTCCGTATTGCGCGAGGTTCTCTTCACATTATGTAAATACTGAATATAATCCTGAATTGCATTTATCATATCATAAGTCCTTCTATCTAATATTCTAAAAGCAATTCACCCTTCAAAAATATATAAGCCATTATAAACATATTTTTTAAAAAATGCAAACGCGATTTTTACCGTAAAATCAGGCATTTCGGGGTTTTTCCTCTTCTTTCAACAAGATATCGAAATCCTCTGCGGAAGCCGCCACTATATCTTGTAGAAAAAACAATTGTAAATTTTTTGTAACTTTTTTCAGCCTCCCAGCACCGCATGCAGAATATACGGGTTTACATAACACTCTGCCAGTACACCGCAGAAAATCAGCGCCATTCCGGCGGTACAGGCCAGCAGGTATTCTCTGTACTTTCCCCGGCCTGCAGCCCCCTCCAGCCGGCTTCTCTCCGACATCCTGTACACGACCGTCAGGAAAAAAAAGCCGGCCGGCACATACACCAGCACCTGCGGAACCGAAGCAGCTCCCAGCAGTACCAGGCCGCCAAGCCCCAGCTGCAGAACCACCACAGCCGCCAGAACCCCTCCCAGGAAACCCACCCAGAGCAGTCCGGCTATGACCGCATAGCTCCCCAGCACAGTAAAACCCAGGAGAGCCGGAAGCAGCAGGCTTCCGCACCGTTTCCGCGTCAGATACCACAGATATCCGCTGCCGCGGATGCGCACCCCTTCCTGGAGGCTGAATACCGTCAGGGCGTCCAGATCTCCGGGCCGGTACTCCCAGGCCAGATTCGTAAATACAATCCCCACCGCAAAACCGGTGAGATATAAGATCAGAAAGAATCTCCAGTACAGCAGATCATCGGATTTTCTGAATTTTCCCATACAAAATCCCCCTCATGCTATTGTATGAGGGGGAACTGTCCTTTATCCCACCGGAATCTGCCGCCGGCTCACTCTTCTTTCCCGGTATCTCCGTTCTTCTCCGGTTCCCGGTCAGAATCTGTCTCTTCGTCTCCTTCTTCGTATGCTTCCAGACCGGCAGGCTCCTGCTCTTCCGCCTGCTCTTCGATCTGATTCTCCGGCTCCTGCGTCTCTTCGTCCGCCGCGCTGTTCCGCTTCAGGCCCATAATGCCGTTAATAATTACAATCACGCCTATCGCGATGAACAGCACACCGGCCACAATCATAACCACATGGTTTCCTTCTTCTCCCCGGATGACTCCCTGCAGCAGCTGGACTGCCAGATAAATCAGATATGCCCCCACCAGGATCCGGATCCCGTAATAAACTTTCTCGTTACGCATATGTCTCTCCTTCGTTTTTTATTTTTCCAGAGCGAACAGCGCCGCTCCCAGGGCGCCGCAGAGCTGAGAATATTCCGATACATAAATCTCTTCTCCCAGCGTCTTCTCTATCTCCCTTACCACGCCTGCGTTCCTGGCCACGCCGCCGGTCATCATGAAGGGGCCTCTGCCCTTTAATCTCCGAACCAGAGCCGCCGCCCGGGCCGCCACAGACTTGTTCAGGCCGTGGATAATATCCGGCACCGCCCGGTTGTCCGCGATCAGGGACACAACCTCTGACTCGGCAAAAACCGTGCACATGCTGGAAATGGTTATCTCCTCCTTCCAGCGGTCCCCCTGCCGGCTCAGCTCCTCCAGGGAAAGCTCCATGGTTCTGGCCATCATCTCCAGAAACCTTCCGGTGCCGGCGGCGCACTTGTCATTCATGACAAAATTTGCCACATTGCCTCTTTCATCCAGACAGATCACCTTGGAATCCTGCCCGCCTATATCAAGGATCGTTCTGACCGCCGGGTTCAGAAAACGGGCGCCCCGTGCGTGACACGTAATCTCCGTGACAGACTCTGTGTCCAGCCCCGTATGTTCCCGCCCATAACCGGTTGCAACCACGCTTTTTATATCCTGCTCCAAAATCCCCGCTTTGTCAAGGGCTTCCCGGTAGGCTTTTCCGGCTGCCGCGGCAGCGCCCGCTCCCGTTGGCACCACAGACCAGGCGGCCATCTGCCCCTCCGGGCTTAAGATTACCGCATCGGTACTGCTGGAGCCGCTGTCAATGCCCGCTGCAAAACCGCGGCCCCGGGTCTCTCTTCCCGATGCCCGGCAAAACCCCAGACCGCTCTCCCCAAAGGCGGTTATGCGGGTGGACAGCTGCCCCTCACTCTGCCGCGTTCCATCGGTTTCAATCTTAAGAAGCGGAACCTTGCACCGTTCCCGGAGGGACGCGTACTCGAAGCTGTAATAATCGCAGAATTTCATGGTATGATAAATGATGCCGCGGACGGAGGGATCCTCCGCTTTCCTTTTTTCCACCTGCTCCATGCGCATGCAGGGAAACTGCTCCAGCAAAAGGCCCGCGTACTGTTCAAAAAACTGTTCCCGGCTCCGGGGCGTTTCGTCCGTCCGGCACAGCCTGCGGGGGCCGCTGCAGGTATCGTCCCGGACTCTGGCCGGCAGGGCTTCTCTGACCTTTTCCAGAAGGCGGCGTCCGCCGTGGGCCCCCAGCAGGCTGACGCAGGGTTCTTCCTGCTCCGTCTCCTGCCGCCGCGGCAGGGCTTCCCAGGCCTTTTCCCAGGAAAAGGGCCGTCCCGAAAAGGATTCATACCGGCCGGTCAGGCGCCGCAGCTGTTCCGCGAACCGCCTCCGCTCCGCCTCTCCGCTCTTATGGGGCAGATCCAGCAGATACAGAAAATCCAGGCGGCGGTTATTTTTCAGAATATCGTACAGTCTGCGCACCACATCGCAGCAGTTGACCAGCACGATTTCCCGCACCTCCGGATCCATGGCCGCCTCCAGAAGCATCTTCCCGTATCCGCACAGATTCGGATGGCCAAGGCTGTCCGCCCGCAGAAAATCTTCCGTCTCCGCCTCCAGGCGCGCCGTCTCCGCGTCAAAGCCCGCAAACAGCTCCAGGGGCGTATATTTGCACATATAGTAGATCATCTTTTTTTCTCCTCCAGCATTTCCAGGAAGGCCTGCATGCGGGTGGCCATCTGTCCGTTTCCGGAATTGTGCCGGTCGCAGCCGTCACCGTCCAGAATCAGCACCGGAATTCCCGCGTCCTCCATCATCTGCCGGACATTTCCCGCCGCCGCCAGGGTCTGCTTGCAGCCCCAGTGGCAGAAATAAACCACCCCGTCAATGTCCTGTTCCCGGCACATGCGTATGCTCTGACGGATCCGGTTGTCGGAGGACCCGTTAAAGCTGTTGAACACCAGCCGGCGGGCCATGCTCTCAAAGGGATGCTCCGGATCCATATCGCAGAAGGCATCGAAATTCATGTCGCAGGAAATGACCTGACATCTCCCGCTGAAGTTCAGCAGCTCCCTTAAGGGCTCCTGATAGTAGGGGATCGTATGCATCCACAGCAGGCGCACTCCCCGGGAAGCTTCCGAAGCCTCAATATCCCGCCGGAGCATATTGGCGTACCGTTCCATCTGGGGCGTACCCAGGAGCACATGGGTTCCGAACACCTCATACAGCTCACTGGTCAGATCATTGTGAAGATATTTTCCCCTCTTGGCCTTCTGGCACCGGGCAAACTGCTCTACCGTCCGGCAGCTTCTTCCCACCGCATCTCTGAGCGCTTCCCCGGAAAGCTTCCTCCCTGTAAAGTCTTCCAGAAATCCGGCAAACTCCCGCAGCTGCTCCGCCACATACTGTTCACTGTCCGCCGACCGCTCATAGGGGACATCGATATAGATGCGGGGAATCCCGTAATGCTCCGCCGCGCTGCGGAAGGTCAGATTATTGGCATCGCAGACCAGGGATGTATTGACGATAAATCCCGGCTTCGGTATGACTCCGGACAGAATTCCGCCCAGGAGCACCTTATGATAGGAACAGTAGGTCTCAGCGATCCCGCAGCTCTCCGCATATTCCACAAACCCCTTCTCCGCGGCTGCCCCGTTGATATAGCAGGACATGGCTTCCGCGAACATGGGATGAATCCCGAAGACCTGCAGCAGCTCACAGGGCATGAAAATACTTACCAGGGCCGCCTGTTCGGGATGCAGAAGGGGTGCCAGAATCGCGTTCATGGATTCCAGGGCCATATACTGCCGGGCCGGGGACAGCGCCTTTTCCGGAAAATGCTTCAGCTGCAGCCTCTTGCCCCTGTAGGCGGTTACCAGCAGCTTCCTGGCCCCTGCGGGATTCTTCCGCACCAGGGCGCTTACATGGGCTCCGAATCTCTCCACCACACTGCTCATAACAGCTCCATCCCCACATCCCGGAGTTTTCCGTTCACCGCGTTCTGCAGCCAGGAAGCCATGGAAATCCCGTTTAATTTCGTATAAAAGTGCCTCTGCCGGACGGCTGTGTGCACCGTGCCGCCCCGCATGAGAAACAGATTCTTCCAGTCATTGAGGAAAAACGTAAATTTGGGTGTCAGACCCTTCAGTTCTTTTACCATCTTTTTCAGCTGTGTCCTGAAAATCTCCTGCACCTCCGCATCCGTCTTATAGGTTTTATTTGCCACATCGTTATAATAGGCGCTCAGAAGATAATCCCGGATGGAACTGGCATATAAATACCGGATCGTATCCTTTCTCTCCTTATACAGCTGCCGGTACCACTCCAGGGTAA
>ERZ1643246.3404-NODE-3404-length-13731-cov-5.353320_pt1 | contig 13731 bp, 7 predicted proteins | sample MGYA00579265_ERZ1643246 | MGnify/ENA primary metagenome ERZ1643246 (study PRJEB29033, sample SAMEA4952261) | chicken gut metagenome | biome: Broiler Chicken; feature: Gastrointestinal Tract; material: Caecum | place: Ireland | collected 2018 | study: Broiler... | reverse complement strand
GAAGGGGCTGCCCCTGCTCAATATCTGCATCGCCGCGCCCGGCATCATCGACGAGGAGACGGGGCTGCTCGTGGCAACCTGCCTGAAAAAGTACGACGGCGAGTATAATCTGAAAGAAATCCTGGAGAACGAATATCACGTTCCCATACATATCCGCGGGCTGTTGAGCTCCGCGGCGAAGGCGGAACTGAAAAAGGGCGCCTTTGCCGGAGGGTGCAAGCTCGGGATCCTGATGAACATAGATTCGGGCATCGGAATGTCCTTCCTCATGGGGGAAAAACCGTTTACGGGCGCCCACGGCTTCGCGGGGGAGATCGGCTTTTTAACGTCGAACCTGACGGAAGGATACCACAAATCGCTGTCCGAGCGCGTTTCTTCCGGACTGGGCGACGAAATATCGGTGGAGACCATCAAGCGCAACGTACGGACGCGCAAGGGCGCGCCGGCGGACTACTCCAACCAGAACCTGCTCGAAGATTTCGCCGAAAAGGACGAGATCGTGATACAGGAGATCATCAACAACGCCTATAAAGTGGGGAGTTTTCTGAAAAACGTCGTGCTTCTGCTCGACCCGGAGACCATCGTCATCAGCGGGCTGATCACACGGTTCGGCGATTTCTACCACGACATACTCAACGGCTGCCTCTCCACGGGATTCCGCGACAAGACGAAGATCGTATTTTCCGAGCTGGAAGACCCCATCTACGAGGGGCTGCTCGATACAGCCGTACTGAACGTATTTCAGGCTCTGGATTGAGAGCCGCCGCAAAAAGCTGCCGCCGGGCACACTGCCGGCGGCAGTTTTTTTGCTTTTTTCTCAACCGAGGTCGTTGCGCAGCTCTTCGAGGCAGCTGACCAGCCCCCGCAGCAGGGCGCGGCAGCCGCGGCCCTCCGAGAGCTTTCTCTCTACCTTTTCGACGGCTTCCTCGGCGCTCTTTTTATCCGCGTTTCCGGCGGAACGGTACTTTTTGATCCCGTCGAGCGGCATGATCGACCCGCCCAGAAGGCGGAATATGTTCGGGAAGCCCTTTTCGTTGGAAACGAGCTGGCGGGTGAGCGCGGCCTGCGCCTCTTCCCTGTCGAGCGGCTCTCTGTTGCGGAGCCTGTCCGCAAACAGGAAAAGGTTGACGGGGAGCGTATAGTCGAAGTGACCGCGGATCCCCCAGGCGCAGATCTCTCCGCCGACGACCTGCCCGGCAAACTTCTCCTTGCAGGGAGGGTCGCTGACGGGCGTCCACACGGCGAGCTTTTCTTCCTCTATGTAGCTGTCCGCATAGACCTCTTCAAAGAAGGAATTGACGACGCAGAAGCCCTCGTCGAGGAAGCGCTGCATGCTGCAGCCCTCGTGCGGGCCGCGCGTTTCGCAGGCGACGCGCCAGAAATGGATGAGGATATCTCGCGGCAGGTCGGGCGACTTGGAGATGTCGACGGAATCGTTCCAGATCATCAGCTTGCGCCCGTGCTTTTTCACGATGTCGTACACGCGCCGCACGAAGTGGCAGTAATAATCGGAAGCGGAGGTATACCCCTCGCGCTCCGCAAGGGCGCGGCAACGGTCGCATTCGTACCAATTCGGCCAGTAGCCGCTGCCCTCCATGTCGTAAAAGCTCAATTCGTCTCCGCCCAGATGGATATATTCGCAGGAAAATATTTCGGTCAGTTCCCCTACGAGCAGGTCGATGCAGCGGTACGTCTCCTCGGAGGCGACGCACATATCCCAGATGCCGATCTTCTCCCCGTCTTTTTCGCAGCGCACCTGCGGCAGCCTGTCGAGAAGGTACAGCCCGTGCCCGGGAACGTCGATCTCGGGAAGGACTTCGATGCCGAAGCTGTGCGCGTACGCCACGAGGGCGCGCATTTCGTCCTTGCTGTACTGCCGGAAAATGGGGCGCTCGTTGAGCGCGGGAATGGCTTCCGTCACGATCGCGTAGCGCTCGGTGTCGAGCAGGTGCATGTGCAGCACGGTATATTTCGCCCGTGCCAGCAGGACGATCTGTTCGCGGATGTCCTCCACGGTCACATACTTGCGCGCGAGGTCTATCATATAGCCGCGGTAAGGAAACTCGGCATAGTCCTCCGCCTCGCAGCAGGGAACGGAAAAGGTGTCCCCTTCCCGTTCGGTGAGGGCGATCAGCGTCGCGGCGGCGTCGCGGAAGGAAAGCAGCGTGGTGTAGCGTACCTCTATGCCGTTTTCGCCGACGGAAAGGGAATAATAGTCGCTTTTCCCCTCCTTTGCCGCCGTCTTGCGGGCGCGCAGGCGCCCTTTTTCGGATAAACCGACCTGAATATCGTAGGAACAAAAATATTCGCGCAGCAGGTTGACGCCCGCAGACGTATCCCCCGCATCCCCGCAAATATCCAACCGCCGGCCGACGGCGAAAACGCCGCCGGCCTTCCGGTATTCTCTCACTCTGGGCAAAATCATCATAAAGTTCTCCTAAAGCCGCAAATTATTTCGTATTCTTCTTTTTACGGCTGATCAGTGCGGCAGCCGCCCCCGCGAGCGCCACGGCGCCGATGACCGCGGCAGAAGTGCCGACCGCGGAATTGCAGCCGCCGGTTTCGGCACCCGGCGACACGTTGCCGTCGTCATCAATGACGGGTTCCCCGGCATCGGCATCCGCTACCGTAAATTTGATCGTTTTGCTGAAACCGCCGTATACCGTTTCAACTTTCAGTTCCACTTCGCCTGCCCCGAGAATGCGCAGCTGGTCAAGCACGACCTCCGCATTGCCGCTGACAACCGTCCAGACGACCTCCTGATACTTGTTTGAAAGCATATTGCATTCGACGGCCGCAGAAAGCTGCACGGGCTGACTGTCGGAGGTAAGTCCGCTGAACAGCGTATCCCTGACGACGATATCCGTGATGGTAAGCTCCGTTGCTTTGAACGTAAATTCATCGTAAGCCGTTTCGTCTTCGGTGCTGGTGGCACGCAGGGTGATGTCTCCCGCGCCCTTGATTATAAGATTGTTATCCTGATCCAGTTCTGCATTGCCCGATACAACGGAGAGGGTATAACCCCTGTATGCATTGAGATTGGGTTTTGCATTGACCGTTACCGAAACGGGAAGAGGGATATCGGATACAATGGCGTCCGCAAAGGTGCGCTCTTCGATGGCGATATCGACGATCTCGAAGTTGCCATCGATTTCGACGTTACCCGACATCAGCAAGTTGGTAAAATGAAGCTGATAAGGTTCATCTGCCGTGGCGCCGGTCTTGGAAGAATCAGTCGTAAACGCGACATATCCGTTGAAGTCCAGCCCTGTATACGTTGCGAACAGCGTATCCACGCTCTCATACACGCTGTACCCGCGATACAGTTCGAGGGTACCGTCTGACTTACCTACAACGCGAACCGTAACATCGTAAGGCGATTCAAAATAAACGTCGGCTGCGGTGGAAGTCCTGTCCGTCTGATAATTCGGCGTCAGAAGCTCCTTCCCCTTATAAACATTCGTATTGTTGTAGTCTATTTTGACATATCCGACATTATCGTCTCCTGCGCGGGCGGCCTGCTCTTTCATACCGAAAATCAGCCCCCAGGAATAGCTCGCCTCACGCCACTTTCCTGAGCCAAGAAAGCCGGAAGTGAAGGTGATGTCAAAGATAGTATCGCTGGCTTCGTTGCGCAGGAAGTAAACGTTGGAAACGAGGGCAGCGCTGCCGCCGGCTTCCGTAACGCTGTCGCCGGAGAAATACAGGCCTTCGTCAACCGTGACGTTGCCGTCCGTGTCGTACAGTGTCCAGTTCCCCTCGTTGAGAGAAGCAAAGTCGTCGGTCATCGAATAATTTTCAAAGACGTATGTACGCACCGTAAAGGAATATTCGTCATATACGCTGCTGTCGTCAGAAGAAGTTGCGCGCACCGTAATATCGCCTGTACCCGTAATCTTCAAAACGTTCCCTTCGAGCGTGCATTTGTCCTGCCCTTCCGTAACGGAATACGTGACTGCACAGTCCGCCTGCGGATAGCTTTCCACCGTTGCGGAGAGGGTAATCTCGCTGCCCTCTTCGACGCCGGCAAAGACGCCCTCGTCCAGCGTCACGCTCAGTATCTCGACATTCGCATTGCCCCTGATTGAGATGTTCTTATACAGAACTTTATCTTCGGCTGCGGAATCGGCACCTTTACGGGAATAGAAGGCGATGTGTCCGTTAAAATCCAGCCCCGTATAGGTAGTATAAACATTTTCAATTTCATCACCGTTTGCGGGAACTTCTCTGTATTCGGTAAGCGTTCCGTCCTTTGTGCCAACCAAACGGATCGTGACGTCTCCGCCCGTGTTATACATATTCGTTTCATATGGTTTACCGTTTGTATTGGTTTGTGCCTCGCTGCCCTTATATACGCGCCCGGTCATCACTCCCAACTCATATCTCTGCGCCGTCGCAACATCGTTGCTTATCTCGTCCATCCCGAACGCAAGCCCCCATGTCGGAGAAGTAGCCGCATGACTGCGGGAAGAGACAAACGTTACATCGAACACAACGTCGTCGTTATTTGTCAAACCTTCGTCAGTAAACGCAAACTTGCTGACGACGGTAGCATTGTTATTGTCGTTCATCTCAAAACTGCGGGTAATGACGGCATTCTCCGTATTGCCGACGACAGCAAATTTTTCTGTATCCAGCGAAGTGAAATCGGTGCGTTCGCCGTCAAAAGACATATACTGCAGCGTACGCTGGTCGCCCACCCCGGCGTCAAGCGCGTCGACCCGCGGCACAAAAGCAAAGTATCCCTCTTTGGTTGCGTCTATATCTCCGCCGTCAGCCGCTTTGATGACGTTGCGCAGCGTGGTAAGATCGCCCGAAGAGGCAAAGTCATAGTAAACGTTTATCCAGCCGTTTTCCAACACGTCAAATTTGAAAAGAAATTCGGCATTATTCGTATACCCGCCAACCTGTTCGACCATAAAGTTTCCCGTAGCCGGAGTGGTGCCGTCTGCCTGATAGATCACCGCGTTGTTCCACGGCTGAACTGCCCCTGCCGAATAGTCAAGCAGCACGCCCCCTGCCTCCTGTACACCGAAACCTGAAGCCGTGTAGTTATCCACACCGAGTACAAATGCGGCGATAGGATATCCCAGCGTGTTGGAATACATGGAAAATTCTATCGTATAGGGCGCCGTCTGCTTCGTCTTGCTGTAAAGAATGGTGCCGTAATCGTCGGCAACACCCGGGAAGGAAAGCTCCCCGCCTTCGAGAGCGGACGAATCCTCTTCGCCTTCTGCATTGAGGGCAACGAAGTCCTCATCTAACCATTGCGGGTTTTTTTCAAAACCCGCGTCAGCCTTTGCAAGCGCCGTTATCCCCGCCCCGAAACACAGGGCTGCAGCCATAGCAAGCGCTATGCAAATGCCCGCCAACTTTTTGCCGATACTCATACATTCCTCCTGTACATATTTTTATCGGTTGCCGAACGCGAAGTTCAGCGCAGCAAAAATACGCGCGCCTGTTCTCCGCTGAAACCTGCTTTGAAACAATTCCTTTCCCTGTCTATGCGGAATTTCGTTCCGCTGCAGGCGGGGAATACACATTCCGCCTTCGCCGCGGGCAGCCCTTCCAAAGGAATCTCGATTTCCTCTTCTCCCTCGAAATGCCATACCGCGAGCAGCGCCTGCCCTGCCCCGCACAGCGCGGCGGCAAGCGTATTCGCGCCCCATTCGTTCAGCCCGAGCGGAAAAACGGGCAGGGCCCTCTGCTTCAGCTTGGAGAACCTGCGGTGGAAAGCGATCCCCTCCGCAATGATCTCCTTCTGCCGAGGCGTCAGCACCCCGACGTTGCCAGAAAGCTGCATTCGCCCCAACGCCGTGTTCACGACGTTCATGACGGTCTGCTCCTCCGTCTGCCCCTCGAGCGGATAGCACCATACGCCCATCTGCTCGGGCGCGCCGTTGGTGAGCATGTTCGACGCAATGTACGGGTACAGCCGGTAATCTACCTGATCGGACGTGGAATGGATCGCGTATACGCGCTGCATCCTGCCGTCCAGGCGCATCCCGCCGCTCGCGCAGTTTTCAAACATGACGTCGCCGCGTTTGCGGATATATCCCTCAAAAAAGCGGTATGCCGCTTCCGACGCGCGTTTCAGCCCGTCTCCGGGAGAGGCCGCCGCCACCTCCGTGCCGACGACGCAGTCGGCATTGAAGTCGAACTTCATATACCCGAGCCCGTAATCGCCGATGATCCTGTCAAACATGCCTTTGAGGCGTTCGCGGACAAGGCTTCTGCGGAAATCGAGCTGTATGCGCCCGTTGTTTGCGGCGGGAGCGCCGCCGCGGCAGAAATAACAGTTATCCGACAGCTCCGCCTTCCGCGGGTTGAACCAGCCCATCATTTCCGGCTCCATCCAGAGCCCCGGCTGCATCCCGCAGGCGCGTATCTTCTCCGTGACGGCGGCAAGCCCTCCGGGAAAGCGGAGTTTGCTCTCCTCCCAGTTCCCGATCGCCTTCCAATAGTCCGCCTCGTCGTGCCAGCCCGCATCTATACAGAAGACATCTATATCGAGATCTTTTACGCTCTCGATGTCACGCAGCGTCTGCGCCTCGGTAGGGTCTTCCCCCGCGTTGTGCATATACGGGTTATAGATGATCTTATCGGCGAAACGGGAAACGGACGGGAGCCGCGTCTTTCTTTTATAAAGCACGGACGCGGAAAATACTTCGTTCAGCCCCTTCCCGAAGAACAGGGCGACCCTGTCGCTCTCATATCTTTCGCCCGGCGCGAGCCTGTGCAGCCATGCCGTTTCGCAGAAGCTGCCGCCCGCCGCGAGCAGGTACAGCACTGCCTGATACTCGCCGATCTCATAGCACCAGCCTGAATTGCTCTGTATGTCGAAGAGCATATACGCATTGCGGGCGCTGTCCTGCAAGACCGCTTTCGGCAGGCTTTCGCAGGTAGACCACGAACCGTTGTTGAACACGCAGACTTTCTGCGCGGCAGTAGAATAGCGGTGGCCTTTGACCAGGCCGTAGTCGCGCATCGTCTGTTTCAGCCACTGATTTTCCCTGTACGAGGTGTTGCTCGAACGGTATAAAACCAGATCGTCGTAATCGTTTGCCTTGTTCCGCGCCAACCCGTACAGACAAACGGAGGAAACGTATTCGAGATACAGCGGTTCAGCCGAGCGGTTGAACACTTCGGTATACGATTCCATCGCCCCTGCGATACCGAAAAAGCGATAGTGCAGTTTTGCCGTGATGCTCTCGTTCTGCAGCGTAAAGACAAGCTCTTCCCCGCCGCGCACGGGAACTTTTTCATGCGAGAGGTAGCGCAGCGACCTGCCCTCGCTCGTACCCACATATTTGCGGCCGTGACCGGTGTTGTGGTTCCGGCCGGAAAGCTGTATTTCGACCGCACGGAACTCCTCCGTCTGGAAGCCGGCGTAATACTCCGCCGGCGGGCAGTACGGCTCTTCGCCGCAATGCAGGAGGAGCAGGCGCCCCTCCGCATCCACTTCAAAGACGAGCAATATGCCGTCTCGCCGGTAACATATTTCCATATCAGGTCTCCACGGTGTCGTATATCTTCGAGCACAGCCATTTTATGAACTGTACGGCGGGCACCGCCACGATCAGCAGCATGATACCCAACGCGGCACTGTAATAGAGTTGGCCCTGATTGACCTTTGTAATGATCATATATGCGATCGTATACGTCTTGCCGCTGCCCGCAGTAAGTACCATCGGATGTATGTACTGCGTAAATACCGTCGTCATACCGAACACGACCATCGTAGAAATCGTAGGCCAGATAATAGGGATTATGACCTGAAATATCTCGCGGCACATCCCTACACCGTCGAGCCTTCCGGATTCGATCACTTCGGTAGGGACACGGGTAATCGCACCAAAAATAAGGACAACGTTATAGCCGATCCCTGCCCATATTGCATAGAGGTAGAGAATAGTCATCGCCCAATTCTCGTCGATCAGCCAGTAAGGGATCTTTTCCCGCGGAATATGGAATACGTTCTGCAGAATTGCATTGATCGGCCCTATGTTGGAATCGAACATGTTCCGGAACACGATGGCAAGCACCACGACCGAAATGATATTCGGCAGGAAAAAGATAACTTTGTATGCTCCCGAAAGAGGGATCTTCCGATAGAGGAAGTAGCCCGCAAATACGGAAAGAGGAAGCATGATAACGACGGTAACGGGCAGATACAGTACGGAGTTGATGACCGCGTGCGTCCAAAGGTCGCCCTCTCTGAACTCTTCAAAAAATCTGGCAAAGTTATCCCATCCGACAAAGATCAGCCTCTGCGTTTCCGCCTCGTAGTCCACGTTCTGAAACGCCATGAGAAGGGAATCGACGTTGATATACAGGGTGAAAACGATAAAGTGCAGCATCGGGATCGCGATCATACAAAGTATGAAAATCGCGTCGCTCTTCTTCCGGGACAACCCGGAGCCTTGTTTGTTGCGGCCAAAAAGACCTTTTCTTACCTTTTCCATAGTCCCCCGCCGATCAGTCGCTCAACCTCTGCACGGCAAGATCGTAGTCAGCTTGCACAAGATGTTCCACCCCTGCGCCCATCTGGTTGGAAGCAAGATTCTGCAGATATGTGACAGGCATTCCCGCTTCCGCCATCCAGAAGCCGACCCTTCCTTCTTTATATTTTGCGTTGTCGCTGTACGGGAAGATATTGACGCTGGTCTGCCATACGTTCATGACGCTCTTGCCGAAGGTGGAAAGATTGCTCCAGTCGGTATCTTCGTCATAGACGAACGGACGAGGATTGCCGCCTGTCTTTTCGGTGAACAGTTTGAGCATATCCTGACGGGACATAAAGAGCAGGAACTCTTTGGCGAGCTCTTTGTTCTGCGCCTTCGTAGGAATCGCGAGAAGGTCTGCGTTGCCCGTGCTCACCGTGCGGGGAGTACCTGTTTTATCGGTACCGTCCGGCTTGATGGACGGAGCCGCAAAGATCGCCATTTCAAAATTGGGGAACTCGGAGAGATACTCTGACATTTCCGTTTCAAGCCATGAGCCGGTGGGAACCATCGCCGCATGACCCTGAATAAACTCACGCTGTGCGGCGAGATGATCGAATCCTTTAGAGCCGCTTAAAACAATGCTGTCATCCGAAATGATCTTGACAACCTGTTCATAAGCGAGCTTGCGGCCTTCTTTCAGGAAGACGTCTGCACTTTCCAGCGCAAAAAACTCTTCCGTACCCTCCTCCCCTTCATATTGAGACATCCAGGAAAGCATTATGTTCTGGAAATATCCTTCGGCAATGCCGCCGCAATAAACGAGCGGAGCTACCGTTCCGTTTGTATCTTCCACAATATCGTCGCACAGCTGAAAAAACTCATCCATCGTTGTCGGCACTTTCCAGCCGTATTGCGCAAACATTTTGGTATTATAGGCAAAACCCGTTACGGCGCCTTCCCAGGGAACACCGTAAAGTTTTCCGTTGACGGTAACGAAACTCTTGAACTCCTGCAAGACGACGTCGTCAAGCGTTTTCCCGTCTTCCACCTCTTCCGTATAGAGAGACGTGAGGTCTTCCAGATACCCTTTACGGACATAGTCATTATAAAACGTCATGTTAGTGACGGATACAATATCGGCGATATTGTTCGGGTTCCCCGCTTCGAGCCTGTTCTTTACGAGCGTTTCCATATTGGAATGCCCTTCCGGGATCACTTTGACGCCGGGATGCTCTGCTTCGAACGCCTCCGCTATCGCGTAGACCCAGTCGTCGCCAAATCCCGCTTTGAAGAACGCAATCTTCAGTTTCGTGGTGCCGTCATCTCTTGCACAAGCCGCCATGCCGAGGCAAAATACCAGTGCCATTACGACAACGAGAATTTTCCGCAATATTTTCATTTTCCTGTCTCCTTATACTTTAATTTTACGCCGTGATCGGGACGATGAACTGTCCCTCGCCTGAACCGACCTCCGTCGTAAAGACGCCCTTGTTGAGAGCATAACGCACGGCTCTGCCTTTTTTATAAACAAGAACTTCGTCTGCGCCCTCAAAGGTGAGTTTGGCCGTCACCGTCTGATCGTTGGCGGGGTCGCCGATGTTCGTAAGCATATAGCCGTTGCGACCTTCCGCGTCTTTGAAATGACCGAGCAGCACATCGTGATCCGCACTCATGTGCCCAACCCCCTCGATCGGAGCTTCTGCCTCGTTGCTGCACAGCACGGAGGTGCGGAGCCCTTCATATTGATAGTTCGGGAAATCGCTGTCCGCCGTGTAACAGACGGTATTCTGCCAGTTGAAACTTAAATACACGTCCTCCATCGCCTTGATTTCGGAAATGAGCTCCTGCATGGAATACCATGTCTGCGTCTTGTTGCCGTACCAGTCGATCAGTCCGTAAGTAATATTCTCACCCGTGCTCATCGTCGTCCAGTAGGTAAACGTTTCCAGCCCACGGGCGCCGTATGCCATAGAATTATAGATCTGCCAGGCAAGGTCGTCATAGTTTTTCGGCGTACGGTAATTCCAGTGACCCATCGTAAGAAGGAATACATAGAACGGGATATTATGCTGTTTTGCACGGACGGCAACGTCTTCGAGGTTCTTTACATACCCGAGGCCCAGCTCCGGGTTCCGGGAAGTGTCATATGTAAGCGCATAACGGTCATAACTCAGAAATTCGGGCTCTACCTTTTCGATGAACTGATCGAGGTATTCATCATATGTTTCCGTTCCCGTTGCACCCCCCTCGGGGAACAGATTGACGTAAAACTCTTTACCGGGGAGATACTCTTCGTAGAAATCTTTGACGACCGCTATATTGTCAAACCGATCGGCCGCCGGTTCATCCACCGCGATATGTCCCGCAAAGGCGGGGCTGTCTTTGTATGTATCGATGCGCGCCTTGATCTCTGCCTGCGCATCTTCCGGAACAGAAGTGATATTCTCGCCGCCGATCAGGCTGCCGATGTTATCGCTTGCCCCCGCGGAGTCGCGAACGAGGTATTTCACCCCATACTTTTCGCAGAAACTTAACACCGTTTTGATGTCTTCAAGTTCATATTCATATACGGCATAGGCGTAATTGAATCCGCAATCGGCAAGATTTTTCCACTGTTCGTCGGTTATATAGTTCGGATTGTCTTTCAGTTCTCCGACCCCGACATTTTCCTGCGGCGGCGTCATGTATGCGGCGAAGCGGAACTCTTCGTCCGTGCTCCACGTCGGAAGTTCCGCCGAAGTTTTATAGTTCACCGCACAGCCCGACAATATAGATGCCGACATAGCGAGCGCGAGCGCCCCTGCTATCAGTTTCTTTTTCATTTTACCCCTTCAAACCTCCTGCAATGGTATTTTCCATAATTGTTTTTTGTAAAAATCCGAATATGATCAACAGCGGAAGCGTAGCAACGATGACCGCTGCAAAAAGCTGTGTATAGGCGCCCGTTGTCGTCGCCTGTGTGGAAAGATCCTGCAGTCCCGTAGCCAGAGTATACATGGAGGGCAGATACATGAACGGCGTAAAATAGTCATTCCAGACGCCGATCGCCACCATAAAGCCTACGGCGCAGATCCCCGCGCGAGCCTGCGGGAGCATGATCCTGAAAAATACGGTAAAATTCCCCGCTCCGTCTATCTTGGCTGCCTCCGCATAAGACCACGATATCCCCTTAAAATAGGAGTACAGCAACAAAAACGTCGACCCGAAAGGCCCCATATAAAGGATGAGAAGCCCGGGCAGACTGTCGATCAGTTTCAGAGTGCTCATCAGCTTATATGTAGAGGCGACCGTGCCGAGGTTCGGAATGACCATGAACGCTATCGCAAGCGTAAAGATCAGACCGCTGCCGATAAACCTGTATTTGCTCAATATATACGCCATGATGGACGCTGAAAGCATCGACAAAAAAGTGCCGCATACTGTCAGAAAAATCGTATTGAAGAACATCATCAATATATTATTTTCTTCAAAAGCGGCAATATAGTTGTCAAAATTGAAATGCTTGGGAAAAGCCCATACGTTTACGATAAATTCACCGTTCGTTTTGAACGAATTCACAAAAGTGTACAGCAACGGAAAAATAAGCGTGAGCGCATACAGTCCGCAGACAACCGACACGATTATGAATATAGCCCTGTTTGCTTTTGAAAGTTTCATTTACCCTCCTCTTCCCGAATATCCACCACCGACATGCCGCGCGGAGGAACTCTGTCGATGAACGCATCCCCGTCTACATATACGGGGTAGCCCTTATATTTCAGCAGGGAGACCGCGGCGCCTATCTTTTTGCCGTGCACAATGCGCGGCAGCGCGTAGCAGTGCCTGTTGTTGCTGACGAGATACCTGTATTCCCCTTCCCCGAGCTTCAATTTGGCGACATGGACGCCCGCCTTCGGGAGAGGCAGCCCCGCAAGTTTCGAAAGGATGACCGCGAGCTGCTCGAAATACTTTGCCGGATACCTGTTGTACGGCAGCGGCGACGTCCAGAGCCCGCCCATCTTGTCTCTGCGGCGCGCCCTGCGCACGGAAAATGCCGCGCGTGCCGCGGCGAGATCCTCTTCCATCCCCTCGTATGGCCGCATGTTGCGCAACGTGAGAGGGATGCCCGCGTCCAGTTTTATTCCGCCGGTCTCCGCCTCGCCGAGGATGACCAGAGGCGCCGCGCTCTTCTCCACAGCCGTACGCTCCTCCTCCGAAAGCATCCCGTAATGCACGAGTAGCAACGGCGAACGCAGTGCGGCGGCGTCTTTCGCCTGTGCCATGCTGCCGATATCCAGACCGTTTTGCAGAAGCTCGAAGTGCAGTTCCTGCGAGGTATAATTTTTCATGCGGACGTATTCGTGCAGTTCCCTGTACAGGCGTTCCTGTGAATACAGCGCCGTATAGCCGCATACGCTTTCCGGCGTGACCCCGCCGCACTTGTCATATATGGAAAACAGCCAGTCCCAATCGGTTTTGGGCACGGCGTCGCTCGTGCAGAAGAACGGCTCGTCCATACACCTGCGCAGCTCTCCCGTATAGGCAAAGAGGTTGCACCGCCGCGCAAGATCCCTTTGCAGTTCCATCGGGTTGTGGCGCAGGATATCCCACTGTTCGGCGTCGTCCTTGATGGGCGTGAGCGGCAGCAGGCGCACCTGCGGCATCGCCATGCGGTTGCTCATCTGCATGAGCATATATTTATAATGATAACCGGCGCTGTCCTGCGGGGTGCTTTCGTAGCCGGCATTGTCCTCTTTGGAAAGGATAGGCCGCGTTGCGGAGATCTCCTCTATCATCACCCCGTATGCGCGCCCGGCGCCGACCTTCGCATAATCGAACCCGTAGCGGTAGAGCGCTTCGAAGGGATCGAGCGTCCAGCAGTTGTTGAAGATGATCAGACCCTTCACCGTCGCGAACAGCTTGTCGTAATAAGCCGCCCACCTGTCCGCCAGAAAGGTCACAAATTCTTCGTAACAGTTTTCGAGGATGTATTTTCGGCGGCTGCGGTACAGCGCCTTCGATTCTGCCGTCTTTACGAAGGGATAATTCCCCGTTTCGGCAAACTGACCGACGATATCGTCGGAAAAATCCCCGTTCTGCACGCTCTGCCGCGCCGTGGACACGCCGTCTGCCACATGTATGCCGTCAAAGCCGTAGTCGGCGATCACGCGGTTCATCTGCGAAAAAAGATAATCTTCGTAAAGCGTGCCGTTTTTGAGATGTTTGAGCACGTTGACCCCGTAGACGAGGTCGCCGTTTTTGTTGCGGTCCCATATTTCGCGGTGCTTCGCGCAGAAAGCGCCCG
>ERZ1643246.3394-NODE-3394-length-13765-cov-4.039241_pt1 | contig 13765 bp, 16 predicted proteins | sample MGYA00579265_ERZ1643246 | MGnify/ENA primary metagenome ERZ1643246 (study PRJEB29033, sample SAMEA4952261) | chicken gut metagenome | biome: Broiler Chicken; feature: Gastrointestinal Tract; material: Caecum | place: Ireland | collected 2018 | study: Broiler... | reverse complement strand
GTATATCAAATGCCTGACGGAACTAAAATCGTCAAACAACGAATTCAAAAAGGCGAAAAACTCCATAGAAAAAGAACTCAACTTCATCAGCAGCGAAGAAGTGCGGTATTTCATGAACAATTTTATCAAGCCGTACACGCTCACGCTGGACGAACTCGACTGACATGTGCCTGTTGCGTTTTGACGGGGTGTCGAAAAAATACCCGTATGAAAAAACCTTTTTGCTGGAAGACGTGTCTTTCAAGGTGGAAGAAGGCGAAAACGTCGGCATAGCCTGCGACGTGCAGTGCGGCAAGACCACGATAGTCAAAATGCTGGCGGGGCTGACCAAACCCACCGGCGGCGAAATCATTTTTCGCGGCTCCGGTCTGAAAGAAACGCCTACGAAAGACATGGGGCTGGGCGTTGTGTTTGACGACTGCGCTCTTATGCCGGGCAAAACCGCGCTTAAAAACATAGAGTTTCCGATGAAAGTCAGAAAACTGCCCGATTACCGAGAAAAAGCGCTGGAAGCCGCAAAAAAATTCGGGCTGGAAACTGTATTATATACAAAGGCGAAAAAACTTTCCGCCGAAGACAGGCTGTCCGTCGCTTTGGCGAGGCTGTCGGTCAGGAAACTTTCGCTGCTCGCGCTGGACGGCGTTTCCGTCGGCGCCGAGCGGCTGGCTCTGCTGGATTTTTCGGCGTCGCTGAGGCTGTCTTCCGACGTTGCCTCGCTTGACGGCTGCGACAGGGTATATGTAATTGCCCGGGGCAAAACGGTTTTCGAGGGCGGTTTCGCTTCGGCGAAGGAATATATCGAACAAACCCGTTGTTTTGACAAGTTCGAAACCGCGGATGAATAAATTATATGGTTATCTCGGAGAAATGTATGGACGTTTATGAAAAAGCCCTGCAATGCCATGAGCGATGGGGCGGCAAGTGGGAAGTAAAAAGCAAAACCAAGGTGGAAAACGCCGACGACCTGAGCGTGGCTTACACGCCGGGCGTGGCGCAGCCGTGCCTTGAAATCAAAAAGGACGCCGAAAACGCGTACAAGTACACTCTCAAACACAACCTGGTAGCGGTGGTGTCGGACGGCAGCGCCGTGCTGGGGCTGGGCAATATAGGCGCTCTCGCGGCAATGCCGGTCATGGAAGGCAAGTGTATTCTTTTCAAGGAATTCGCCGGGGTGGACGCCGTGCCTGTCGTGCTGGACACGCAGGACGTCGACGAAGTCGTCAGGACGGTAAAAAACATCGCGCCGTCTTTCGGCGGAATAAATCTGGAAGATATCTCGGCGCCGAGATGTTTCGAAATCGAGCGCAGGCTTAAAGAAGAACTTGACATACCCGTCATGCACGACGACCAGCACGGCACCGCGATTGTGGTGCTCGCCGCCGTTATCAACAGTCTTAAAGTTGTGGGCAAAAAGGCGGACGAAATAACATGCGTCATCAACGGTATGGGTGCCGCGGGCACCAGCATAGCCAATCTGCTTATGACTTACGGCGTGAAAAAGATGATTTGCTGCGACAGGGACGGTATTCTCAACGACAAAAACGCCGTGCTGCCGCATCACAGGGAACTTGTCAAAAAGACGGGCAGCGGCGGCAGAAGCGGCACGCTTGCCGACGCGCTCAAAGGCGCGGATTTGTTTGTCGGCGTTTCGGTGGCGGGCTGCGTAACGCCTGAAATGGTGTCGTCGATGAACAACGGCATTATTTTTGCCATGGCAAACCCTAAACCGGAAATCATGCCCGACGTCGCGAAAGCGGCGGGCGCCGCCGTGGTCGGCACGGGCAGGAGCGATTTCCCTAACCAGATCAACAACGTGCTGGCTTTTCCGGGGGTGTTCCGCGGGGCGTTTGACTCCAAAGCCAAAAAGATTACCGAGGGCATGAAACTCGCCGCGGCGGAAGCCATCGCTTCGTTGATTTCGGAGGAAGAACTTTCGGCCGACAACGTCATACCGAGTCCTTTCGACAAGCGCGTGGCGGCGGTGGTCGCCGGAGCGGTGCAGGATAAAGCCGTGGAAGAAAACGTCGTGAGATGACCGATATTTTAACAGCGAGGTGAAAATGGCTGACAAGAATCTGAACGATTTTTTCGACGACGAGTTCAATAAACAGCAGGAAGAGCGGCGGCAGGCGGAAGAACGGCAAAAGGCCTCGGCCGCCGAGGAAGAAAAGCGGCGGAGTATGTATTACGGCATACCCGAATACAGCGGGCAGCAGCAGTTTGTTTCAAGGCGCAGCAAGGGAAAAACGGCGTTAATCGTTACGCTTTGCGCCGTAGCGCTGGTGGTGGTGTTCTTTATGGGATACTTCACTTTTCTGCTCGCCAATCCAGACCTGAAATTTATAAACGACGTGCTTAACCTTGTCAACGAGCAGGCGTATATCTGGGACGAAAGCGACGACAAGTATGAGAGAGATTACGCCTATCAGGCTGCCAAGGCGATTTTAAGCAGTATCGACCAGTATTCGACGCTGCTCACGCCCGAAGAGTTTTACACGCTGATGTACGGCGAGAGTACGCCTGTCGGCGCCAGCAACGGCGTCAGTTACACGGTGGACGCCGACGGCGAATACGTCGTTTACGAAATGGGCATCGGCAGGCCGGGATATAAGGCGGGGCTGTTTACCGGGGATATAGTCAGGAAAATGACGGTCTACGGCAACTCGGAAGGCATAGCCGACGGCACGGCGCTTGAAGTTACCCCGAAAACCGACCTTGAAACCTTCAAAAAGTATATTCATTCGCAGAGGATTGATTTCGTTTTGCTGCGAGGCGATGAAACAGTCAGCATAAACGGAGTTGTGGCAAGTTCGTCATATGACTCCGCCACGATAGAATATTATTTCGGCGCTTCGGCCACTAATATGTCGGGGGCGTATAAGGAAAGAATAAACGCCGAAAGTATGCCGTCCGACGTGGGATACATCAGGCTGACGACGTTTATGTATGACGAGTCTGTCGCCGAAATGGAAAGCGCCATGGCGCTCTTCAAATCAAGCGGAAAAACCAAACTCATTTTCGACCTGTGCGGCAACGGCGGCGGCAAAAGCGACGTGGCGGCGAAAATAGCGTCTTATCTGGTATGGGACGACGGCAACGCGTCGGGCGACGGAATAGTCGTAAGCGTCAATAAGGACAAAAACGACAAAGAGGTGTCCAGACAGACGACAGACAGCGTGTACGACGATTATTTCGACGTCAACTCATCGTCGCCGCAAATAGTGGTGCTGGCGGACAGCGGCTCGGCGAGCGCCAGCGAAATGCTGCTCGGCGCCGTTACCGATTACAAGACCGCCGTGCACGTCGGAACCAAGACATACGGCAAGGGCATCGCGCAGGGCGTGATTCCGCTCAAAGCGGCGCAGGCAAACATCAACGGCGAAATCGTCGATTCTTACTGGGCGGCGTATATGACATACGTCAAGTTTTTCACCCCGGTGAGCGATGTGTGCCACCACGGCACGGGGTTTGAGCCTGAGCCTGAAAACGTGGCTGAAACGTACGACGGCATGATTCAGCGGGCGCTGGAAATACTCGGCTGAAAAAATAAAATTAAAAGCGGCGTAAGCCGCTTTTTATTTTGCGCGTTTTACTTTTTGACGTACCAGTTGTCGTAAAGTTTATAAAGTTTACCTGATATTTCGGCGCCGGCGACCTTTTCCACCGGGCGGAAAAACTCTCTGCTTTCGTCGGAGTATTCGCGTTTTCCGGTTTCGCCGGCATTTTTTTCGGTTTCGTCGGCGGGCGCGTCGTCATTGTTTTTGCCGCTTTTGCCGCCGTCGTTTTTGGCGGCAAATCTGCTGACGATGTCGAACACGGCGGGGTTTGTCATGAGCGCCATCACGGCGTCGTTTTTTTCCTGTTCCGTGGCGGCGGAGTCAAACAGTTTTGTAACGTGCGGCAGCATCGCCATCGCGTCGGGGTTGCCCAGAAGGCTGCCGAGACCGCCGTCGCCCGAATCCTTGTCTTTTTTGCCCAGACCTTTTATAAGCATAAATCCCAGTAACAGCGGGAGCGGGTTCATAAAAACCTCCGAACCGAGTAGTCATTATATTGTATGCGGGCATATATATTTATAGTGAGTTTTTTTAAGGAGAATTTCGCTTTATGGACAAATCGAACGGCGGCATGAGCCGCCAGCAAATGCAGTTTATAATGAATCTGGTCAATTATTACGACAAAAACGGCGAAGACAAACTTGTGCAGGACATATTCGACAACGTGGCGCGGCAGAAAAAGCAGGGGAAACTCACCAACGAACAGATAGCGCAGTTCGTCAAAAACATTTCGCCCATGCTGAACGCCGGGCAGAAGGAAAAACTCGACGGTCTTGTGTCGAGACTGATGAAAATGTGAGAGGCTTTTTGCGGGGAAAACGGCGTTTTTAACGCCGTTTTGTTCTTTTTTGTAAAAAACACCGTCGTTATACAAAATCTTTACAAAAAACTTTCAAAAAACAGGCGTGATTTTCTTGTCTATTTGTTCATTTTTGTGTTAAATATAAGTGTCTGAAACAGACAAACCGATTTTCAGCTTCATCGCGTTTACATAACGGTAATTTTAACAGGAGGGGTAACATGAAAAAGACCTGATGACCGTTGTCAAAAAAGTCGCGCACGGCGCTTTCGGCGACCCGGCGGGCTATGAAGAGACTCTCTATCAGGCTGACAACGGCAGTTATTTTCTTTATACTTTCGGCGGTGAACAATCGCCTTACAAAGAAGAAAAACTTGTGTCGCTCACAAAGACCAGGCTCGAAGCGTGGCAGAAAGAAAACGCCTGAGCGGCAAAAAAAACCTTCGCTTACGCGAAGGCCTTTTTTTTATGCTTCCGCTATATCCCTGACAGCCGAAAGAAATGCCAGCGCCTGACCCGCCGTATTCTGCGCGCTTACGCTTGCCCTCACCAGACCCTGCTTTTCCGTGCCCAGATGTCTGTGCATGAGAGGGGCGCAGTGCAGCCCGCCGCGCACGGCGATGTCATACCGGCCGCTGAGCAAATCGGCAGTGAACTGCGAGTCCTGCCCGTCGACGTAAAAACTGACTATGCCGGCGTCAAATGTAGGCGACGACATTACCGTCACGTTTTTCATGGCGCAAAGACCGTCGTAAAGCGTTTTGGCTATTTCACGGCGTTTCGGACCGTCCTGCGGTTCGGCTGACAGGTGCCACTTTATCGCTTCGCCAAGCGCCAGTATCCCCGGGAGATTCTGCGTGCCGCTTTCATAACCTTCGGGGCTGGTGAGCGGCTGCGTCAGCATGTGAGAGTCGGTGCCCGTGCCGCCGTAAATAATGGGCTGCGGTCTGAATTTTTCGCCGAAGCAAAGACATCCCACTCCCATTATTCCGTGCAGACCCTTGTGGGCGGGAAAAGCCAGCATGTCGATATTCTGCCTTCGCATGTCGACAGCCGTGTAGCCCACGCTCTGCGCCCCGTCCACTATAAACGCCGCGTTGTGCCTTTTGGCGACGGCGCCGATTTCGGCGATGTCCTGCGCGGCGCCCGTCACGTTGGACACATGCCCTAGAACAATCATCGTCGTGTTGCGTCTGATTGATTTTTCGACGTCCGCCGGGTCGATTTTATTCTGCCCGTCGGGCACCAGAAAGGTGACGTCGATAAGCCGCCGCTGTTTCAGTTCGAAAAGGGGACGCAAAACGGAGTTGTGTTCGCCAAGTGATGAAATGACGTGGCAGCCGCGTTTCACGCTGCCGATAACGGCAAGGTTGAGCGCCTGCGTGCAGCCCGGGCAGAAAATCACGTTGTCGCTGTTTTCCGCCCCGACGAAATCGGCAACCAGCTGTCTTGTTTTCATTACGCGCATCGCCGCTTCCACGGCGAGTCTGTGGCCGCTTCTACCGGGATTGACGGAAAGATTTTTCATCGCGTAAACCGCCGCGTCTATGACGGCGGGCGGTTTGTAAAAAGTTGTCGCGGCGTTGTCGAAATATATCATGTTTCTCCTTAACTTTTTGATGGTGTTTCAAATACAATATAATATGCCTTAAAAGGCGTTTTTAGTTATAAACCCGACGGAGGAGTAATATGAAATACGTCATTATCGCCTTCCGCTCGCGCAACCAGACAGCGAAAATGTACGAGATTTTCAGGGCGAACGGCATACCGTCCACGGTCATAAGCACGCCGAGGGAAGTCGGCGTCGGCTGCGGGCTGAGCCTGAGGTTCGACGAGGGTTATCTGCGCCGCGCGGTGGAAGCGGCAACGCGCCACCCGCTGCCTTCGTATGTCGGATTTTTCAGCGTGTTATGGAACGGCAGGGGGTTTAACGTAAGAAGAATAGCCTGATTTATTGCTTGACGATAATTTGTCAAAAGGGTTTACAATCGGCGTGAATTTGTTTATAATACTAGAAGAAATAGCGGGAAAACGTCGTTTTCCCGCTTACAAATGATATGGACAAAAGAACGCTGGATATCCTTAAAATTCTTGAGGAGCATTTTCCCGACGCTAAAAGCGAACTTAAATTTGACACGCCTTATCAGCTGCTGGTGGCGGTGGTGCTGTCGGCGCAGTGCACCGACAAGCGCGTCAACCAGGTGACGGAAAAACTGTTCCGGGTGGCCGGCACGCCGGAGGACATGCTCAAACTTTCCGTCGGGGAAATCGAGAGTTATATTTTTTCCTGCGGGTTTTACAAACACAAAGCCAGATTTCTGCATGATTTGAGTTACGATATAGTCCATCGCTTCGGCGGCAGGGTGCCCGACACCAAAAAAGAGCTGGAAAGTCTGGCGGGGGTCGGCAAAAAAACCGCCAACGTCGTTTACGCCGTCGCTTTCGACGGACAGGCCATCGCCGTGGACACGCACGTTTTCAGGGTGTCCAACAGGCTGGGTATTACCGACTCGAAAAACGTGGAGACCAGCCAGAAACAGCTGGAAGAGGCAATCCCGCCCGAACTGTGGTCCAAAAGCCATCATTGGCTGCTGCTGTTCGGCAGATATGTGTGCAAAAGTCAGAATCCAAATTGCGGCTCCTGCTATGTCAGGCAATACTGCAAATATATAAATAAAGGAGTGTAACATGTTTGATATCCTCAAAAAAACAGTGATTACCGACAATGTCATCGAGTACGTTCTGTCCGCGCCTAAAATCGCGGCCAAAGCGCTCCCGGGACAGTTTATTCTCTTGCGCGTGGACGAAGAGGGGGAAAGGGTTCCTTTCACCATTTCCGACTATGACAGGGAAAAGGGCACCATAACCCTTCTTATCCAGACGGTGGGCGCCACCACGATGCAACTCGCCAAAATGAACGAAGGCGACTGTCTGCACGACATCGTCGGGCCGCTGGGCAAAGCCACCCATCTCGACGCCGACAAGATTCTGCTTGTCGCGGGCGGCATCGGCGTGGCGGTGCTTTATCCTCAGGCGAAACATCTTAAATCGCTGGGCAAAAAAGTCGTTTGCGTTATGGGCGCGAGAAACGTCAGCCTGCTGGCTTATCTCAAAGAAATGCAGGAAGTGTGCGACACTCTTTACGTCACCACCGACGACGGCACTTACGGCGAAAAGGGCTTTGTCACCAACGTCGTGCAAAGACTGTTCGACCAAGACAAAAACGCCTTCGAGCTGGTGTTCGCCGTGGGACCTCTGCCAATGATGAGGGCGGTGTGCAACGTCACAAAAGAAATCGGCGTCAAAACGGTCGTCAGCATGAACCCCATCATGATCGACGGCACGGGCATGTGCGGCTGCTGCCGTCTGACCGTGAACGGCGTGACCAAATACGCCTGCGTCGACGGTCCTGAATTCGACGGACACGAAGTTGATTTCAACGAAGTCATCAACAGAAACAGATATTTCGTCGATATCGAAAAAGAGCATGTATGCAATTTGACGGGGGAGGTTAGATAAATGGCAAAAATCGAAAGACAGCATCCTATCGAACTGGATGCCGAAATCAGAAAACGCAGTTTCAAAGAAGTTACCGACGGTTTTGACGAGGAAAGAGCGCTCATCGAAGCGTCGAGATGCCTCAACTGCAAAAACGCTCCTTGCCGCCAGGGCTGCCCTGTCGAAATCAACATTCCTGAATTTATCGGATACATAAAGGAAAAGAAATATTTCGAGGCGCTCGCCGCTATCAAAAAGACAAGCAACCTGCCGTCAATCTGCGGCAGAGTCTGCCCGCAGGAATCGCAGTGCGAAAAATACTGCATAAGGGGCAGAATGGAAGGTCCTGTCGCAATCGGCACGCTGGAAAGGTTTGTCGCCGACAGATTCCTTCATGAAGACATCGAAGTCAAAATGCCGGAAAGAATCGGCAAATCGGTGGCAGTCGTCGGCAGCGGCCCGAGCGGTCTGACTCTGGCGGGCGACCTTGCCAACGCGGGCGTGGACGTCACCATTTACGAAGCCTTCCACGAAGCGGGCGGCGTGTTGGTTTACGGTATTCCTGAATTCCGTCTGCCTAAAGAAATCGTCAAAAAAGAAATCGAAAACCTCAAAAAACTCGGCGTCAAGGTGGAACTCAACACCGTCGTCGGCAAAACGGTATATCTCGACGAACTGCGCAAACAGTTTGACGCCGTGTATCTTTGCTCGGGCGCGGGTCTTCCTATGTTTTTGAATATCCCGGGCGAAAACCTTAACGGCGTAATGAGCGCCAACGAGTTTTTGACCAGGGTCAACCTGATGAAGGCTTACAAACCTGGCGCCGCTACTCCTGTCAAAATCGGCAAACATGTGGCTGTAGTGGGCGCCGGCAACGTGGCAATGGACGCCGCCCGTACCGCGATGAGACTGGGCGCCGAGAGCGTTACAATCGTTTACCGCCGCGGCAAGGAAGAAATCCCTGCCCGTGCCGAAGAAGTAAGACACGCCATGGAAGAAGGCATCGAATTCAAACTGCTGACCAACCCTGTGCGCATCGAAGGCGACGGCGTGGTAAGCAAGATGGTGTGCGTGCGCATGGAACTCGGCGAACCGGACGCCAGCGGCAGACGCTCGCCTAAAGAAATACCGGGCAGCGAATTCGACCTCGAATGCGACACCGTAATAGTCGCCTTGGGCACCAAATCCAGCCCGATTATCAGCGAAAGCGCGCCTGAACTCGAAGTCAGCAAAAAAGGCCTCGTCATTGTCGATGAAGACAACAAGACCAATCTCGACAACGTTTACGCCGGCGGCGACAACGTGACGGGCGCGGCAACGGTTATACTGGCTATGGGCGCGGGTAAAAACGCGGCGAAAGCCATACTCAAAATGTTTGAAGGAAAATAACAGATGTTTATTGACAAGGTGAAAATCTATATCAAGTCGGGCAACGGCGGAAACGGGGCGGTGTCCTTTCATACCGAAAAGTACGTTCCCAACGGCGGACCCGACGGCGGCGACGGCGGAAAGGGCGGCGACGTGGTGTTTATCGCCGACGACTCGCTCAACACGCTGAATGATTTTCACTACGCCAAGCACTTCCGCGCCGAAAACGGCGGCAACGGCGGTCCGAAACGCAGCAGCGGCAAGCAGGGCAAAGACCTTGTCATTACCGTGCCGACGGGTACCGTCGTCAAAGACTTCGAAACGGGCAGGATTATAACCGATATGTTTGAGGCGGGCAAGCCGTTTGTCGTTCTCAAAGGCGGCAGGGGCGGAAAGGGCAACAACCACTTCAAGACCAGCAAAAGGCAGGCTCCCCATTTCAGCCAGACGGGCGAAAAAACCTTGGAGCGCGAAGTGGTGCTTGAACTTAAAACAATAGCCGACGTGGGGCTTATCGGCTTTCCGAACGTCGGCAAATCGACTTTGCTTTCGGTTATTTCGGAGGCAAGGCCGAAAATAGCCAACTATCACTTCACCACGCTCAGCCCTAATCTGGGCGTGGTAAAGCATTTCGACAATTCTTTCGTCGTGGCGGATATCCCCGGGCTTATCGAGGGCGCCAGCGACGGAATGGGTCTGGGACACGACTTTGTGCGGCATATCGAACGCACCCGCTGTCTTGTGCATGTGCTGGACGTCAGCGGCGAGGAAGGGCGCGACCCGTACGCGGACTGGCTTAAAATCAACGCCGAACTCAAAGCGTACAGCCCCGTGTTGGCGGAGCGTCCGCAGATTGTCGCGGCAAATAAAATGGACATGCCCATGGCGGAAGAAAATCTCCGCGCCCTGCGTGAGAAACTGCCGGGGGTCGTTATTGTTCCTATTATCGCCGTTCTTGCCGAGGGTGTGGACGTGCTGCTTGCCGAGACGGAAAAACTCGTGGCGTCGCTGCCGCCGCTTAAGCCGCTGGAATACGAGCCTTTCGAATACGAAACGCCCGACAAAGACGGTTTCGAGGTCAAAAACGAAGGCGAGGGCATATTTACCGTCAGCGGCGGCCTTATGGAACAGCTTGGCAGGCGCGTGGTGCTGGACGACTATGAGTCTTTCAGTTTCTTCCACAAGATGCTGCGTCAGAGAGGGGTTATTTCGGCGCTGCGCAAAGCCGGAGCGAAAGACGGCGACACCGTGCTTATCGGCGACATAGAATTCGATTTTGTCGACTGAACGGTTTTTACGGGAGGATTTTATGCTTACGACAAAACAGAGAGCCGCTTTGCGTTCTCAGTCAAACAGTCTGCCCGATTCGGTCATCATCGGCAAAGGCGGTCTTACGCCGACGGTGCTGGGCGAACTGGACACGGCGCTGTATCACAGAGAACTAATAAAAGTTTCGGTGCTCAAAAACTGCGAAGCCGACATCAGGTGCATGGCTTTTCCGACAAAGAGGGTATCGAGCACATCGAATACTGAGATATCAAACAAAAAAGGAACCGCCGCGGCGGTTCTTTTTTTACAGTCCTTTGGGCGCCGTCGTGTGGTTGAATCGGGTGTTGAAGCGCGCGTAAATGAAAAGCAAAAACAGCAATGTGCCCGTTATCAGATAATACAGCCTGAAAAATGTCAGAAACGCCGTGAAAATCAGAAACATGGACGACATTAAATAATATTTCGCTCTCGAACGGTTGAACACCGTTTCCCAAAAATTAGCCGTGAGCGGGCGTTTGCCGCCGTTTGTTACGCAGGGCGGCAGAGCGCCGTGTTTTTTCAGCAGGGCGTAAGTCGCTTTTATGTCGAACAGCCTTGCTTCCACAGGCGAAACTTTTGTCAGCGGGTGGACGTCTTTGTCGAATTTGCAGGCGAAAATGTCTATTCTGTCAGCGGATGAATTTTTGACGACGCCGCAAAATTCGCCGGCGGTGAAAGGGGACGCCGAAAAACGCGCCGTTACCTCAACGGTATTTTCACCGTCGCTGAAAGTCAGCCCATCAGCCGCCGGGACGGCGTTTTTAAGCGGTTCTATCGTTTTCAGCAGGGCGAGAGTTTTGTCCTGCGGCAAAAAACATAAATAGGCGGTGAGTTTTTCGGTTTCTTTCAGTTCCTGCCGTTTGAGGCGCTTTTTGCTTTTTCTTCCGCCCCACACGGCTTTTATGACGATAAGCAGCAGCGTTACGGCGGCCACGGCGCCAAGCAGACACACGGAGTTGTCGTCGATATAATACCGCAGCCATGTGAAAGACAGCGCGAACGCCGTAAGCGCCAGAAAAATCCTGACGATAAACATGAAAATATTATTGACAAAAAAAATCGAGTTGACACAAAAAAATTGAAAAAAAAGCCGATTGCGGTTATAATAATTGCATGCGGAAAATCGGAATTTACGGAGGCACGTTCGACCCGCCTCATCTGGGGCACAACGAAATGCTGCTTTCGGCGAAAAAACAACTTGATTTGGATTTCATAATCGTTTTGCCGTGCGGCGACCCTGTGCACAAAAGCGACGTTACCAACAAACAATATCGCTATGAGATGTGCAAACTGGCTTTCGGCGGCGACGAAGGTGTTTTTGTGTCCGATTACGAAGTGGAAAAAACCGAAAAAAACTACACGCTGCCGACGCTCAGGCATTTCGCCGAGATTTATGCCGACAGCGAACTGTATTTCATAATCGGCAGCGACAGTCTGGAAGATTTTCCGACGTGGTACAAACCGCATGAAATCGCGCGGCTGGCGACGCTGGTCGTCGCGCCGAGGGCGCACCATAAATTCGCCAAGGCGAGAGAGTTCGCCGAAAAGACTTACGGCGCCAAAACCGTGGTGCTTAAAGACGAGCCGCTGAACGTGTCTTCCACCGAACTGAGATATATGGTGCAGTTCGGGCTGGATACGTCAAGCCTGCTGTGCGACGGCGTGAGGGAGTATATCGCGAAAAAGGGGCTTTACTGCGAGCACGCGGCGGTTTGCGCCAAGGTTAGAAGTTATCTCGACAACGCCAGGTATCTCCACACTTTTTACATGACTATGGAGGGGCTTAAACTCGCGGGAATGCTGGGCGAAGACAAGGAAAAGACGTTTTACGCCTGCCTGCTCCACGACGTGGCGAAAAACGTGCCGCAGAGCGACTGGAAAAAGTATAATTTCGAAAACGACGACGATTATCCGCCGCCCGTGGTTCACGCCTTTTTGGGGGCGCAGATGGCGAAACAGGTTTTCGGCATTGACGACGAGGAAATTCTCGACGCCATAAGATACCACACGACGGGCAGACCCGCGATGAGCAGGCTGGAACAAATCGTGTACGTCGCCGACGGAATCGAAATTACCAGGGGAGCCAATCTTGACGAAGCGCGCAAAAAGGTGTATGCTAATTTCGACGAAGGTTTTCTGCTGTGCCTCAAAAACTCCTATAACGGCGCGGTGAGGCGTTTCGGCGCCGAAAGCGTGCACCATCTTACCAAAGAGAGCATCAAATATTACAGAAAACTCGCCAGGGAGAAAAATGAAAAACGAAAAACTGATTAACGATATGTGCAAAGCGATGTCCGACAAAAGGGCGTCCGACATTACCGTAATCGACGTCGAAGGGCTGAGCGACGTCGCCGACGCTTTTATAATCGCCAGCGGCAAAAACGCGCCGCAGGTCAAGGCGATTTTCGACAATCTCGAAGCCGAAATGGAAAAGCAGGGCGTTTTTGCCAGAAGGAAAGAAGGCGTTGCGGAAGGCAGATGGATTGCCGTCGACTATTTCGACGTAATCGTGCACATTTTTCAGGAAGAAGCCCGTAAATTTTACCAGCTGGAAAAACTGTGGATAAACGACAGCAACGTCACCAAATACACCGACTGATTTTGTCTGTAAAGCGAAAGACCGCCTTTGGCGGTCTTTTTATTCTTCGTGTTTTTCTTCGACGCTGGCGTACACTCCGTCATGACGGCTGTCCTTTTCAGCGTCCGGGCCGTCGTGTTTTTCATGGCGGCGCCGTTCATTTTGATTTTCGTATTTGAGTTTTTTCGCCTGAAAAATGATGTAAATCAGGCAAACCAGAATACCCACGGCGCAGAAAACAATTATAAAATCGGCAACCATTTTTTCACCCCGGGCATATGGTAACACGCGCCCGCGCGTGATATTTGGCGGAAAAAGCAAAACCGCGCATTTTTTTGCGGATTTTGCCCAAACTTAACACATGAAAAAGTTTTGTTTGTGCCTGCTTTTGGCGCTGTGTATGGCGGCGCCGCAATGCGCGTCGGCGTGCGGCGCGGAAGAATATCTTTTGTCAATGCCGAACACCGCCGACGCCGTGTGTCTGACATGGGGCGGTTATTGCGCTGTGGGCGTCAGGACAAAGGGCATACTTATGAAAAGCCAGAGCGAAAAATACGTCGCCGAAATCACGGACGAAGTAAAAAAACGTCTGCCCGAAACAACAACCGTTTATGTCACCACGGACCTTAAAGAAATAATGATTATGAAGCAGGTCAA
>ERZ1643246.3393-NODE-3393-length-13771-cov-4.437664_pt1 | contig 13771 bp, 14 predicted proteins | sample MGYA00579265_ERZ1643246 | MGnify/ENA primary metagenome ERZ1643246 (study PRJEB29033, sample SAMEA4952261) | chicken gut metagenome | biome: Broiler Chicken; feature: Gastrointestinal Tract; material: Caecum | place: Ireland | collected 2018 | study: Broiler... | reverse complement strand
TACTTACACCCAATTTATCACCAAGTTTTTCTTGAGTCATTCCTTTTTCTTTTCGTAATTTTGCAATAAATGCACCAACTTTTTGTAAATCCATATACTCCCCTACCTCGCTCTTTAACATCTATTATGAATATATCATACTTTGTATAAATATTATATTCTATTTCCCCTAGTTTACTTATTTTTCTTTATATAAATGAAATAATAATTTCGGTGAAGTAGAATGATAGTAAAAAATTTTAAAAAAAGTAGAGAAGAAATGGAATTGAAGCAAAAAGATATTGCTAGCTTTTTTAATTTGAATTTTACAACTATATCTGGTTGGGAAACTGGTAAAGATACAATACCACTTTATAGATTAATTACCTATGCGAATCACTACAATTATAGTCTAGATTACCTTTTTGGACTTACTAATAAAAATATACAATATTCTAATATTATAATTGATTTAAATTTATTAGCTATAAATCTACGAAATCTACGGAAAAAAAATCATATGACTCAGATAGAAGTTGCAACACGACTAAATACCACACAAGCAGCATATTCTCATTATGAAAATGGGATTTATATGATTCCAACTACTTTTATGTATGTGCTAACAAAAATATATAAGTCATTTTCAATAGATGAACTATTCAATAGAAAAAGAAGTTATTAACTTCTTATTATTTTCTTTAGATTATATTTTGTAAAATGATAAGTTAAATAGTGAATAGCTAACATGATAGCAAATGTATAATACGAACATATACTTTCTACTGAATTTATATGATACTTTAAATCTATTATCATTATGCAAAAAATTAATATTAAATATGAGCATACAAAAACTAAAAATATGTAAAAGTAAAACAAAAGTGTAATGCTATTTATAGTATAACCCAAAGCATTTAATAATAAAATTTCTTTTTTTCTTGTTGTATATATACATTTTATATAAATATAATACATGCAAAAATCTAATAATAAAATAAAAAATATAAATAAGTCATAATATGATTTTGCTTTTTCCAACATTGAGATTTCTCTATTTTGATTATCGTTAGTTTGAGATATGAGAAATCCCTTGGCAGAATAATTACCAACTATTTTATTAATGTCATCATAATTATTCACCAACATAACATATTTATTATTGTCCATTTCTTTTGATATTTCTAAAGCTAATTCCTTTGACAAAACAATATATTTACCACCATCTTTTATTATTCCTGCAATTGTTAAGTAATAAACGTGATCTAAAATTGATACAGTTAAATTACTAGTGTTTGCAGGTAATTGATTGTTAATAGATTGAGTTATTAAGATTTGATATTTTTTCATAGGGACTTTTTTTGTTTCACTTAATTTTATCTCCTCTAAAAATTTAGTTTTAATAATTACGTCTTGCATAGAATTATAATTTAATAAATTCACTTTTATATTTTCTAACAAAGGAAGATAGTTTATATTTTTGGTTTTTAATATATTTAACGATTTTTTATTATCTATTTCAATTTGCAATTTTCTATTTATAGGATTACTTTTCAGCTTGGATATAGGCCTTATATATTTGATATCACGCATTATAAAAAAAATCCCAGCAACTGATAAACATATTAATATTATACTAGTGTCAATAATTTTTTTATTATATTTTCCCCAAAAACTTATAAATATTTTAAACATTGTTTATATATTTCTTTAACTTTTTACTTATAATTAAAGATGTGAAAATTGATATTAAAACTGTCAATATTGTGGATAGTGCTAATAACCTATAATCTACAACCAATGACCATTTATTAAAAATTAACGGCTTATAATAAATAATTAAATTTAGTCCTAAAAATATTAAAACAGAAATTATCATTGCACACATTATAGATAAGCAAACAAAAATTGTCATCTTCCACACATATATACGTATAATATCATCCCACGTATACCCAATTACAGATAATAGTTTTAAATCTTCCTTTGTAGTTTTATATATTTTGTACTCTATTAAAATTAAAATGATGGCAATAATTATATATAATAATATAGTTTGATTTTGAATATCTTTATCAATATTTTCATACATTGAATAATCAATATATGTAGTTGCTGATACAATATATCCTTTGTTTTCAAGAGATTCTACTACATTTTTAACATTTTTAGCTTGATCAACCTGAATGTAAAATCCTTTTTGGTCATTAATATCTAAAAACCTTTGATTTTTAACTTGATTTAAGTATATTTCTTTTAGAGAATCTTCATTAACAAAACATACACCTTCATCTATTGATGTTGGGTTGTTTTTATATATCCCTATTATTTTATAAGTTATTTCTTGCTTTTCACCTGTTTCTAAATCATTGTAATAAAATTTTATATTTTTGTTTAAATATTGGTTAATATTTACAAAATCATTTCTAACTAATTTATTATAATTTCCATCATTAGGATAAAAATCAGCTGGACAAATCATATAATTACCTTTACCTTTTGGAAATTTACTTCCTTTAATTAGTGGGGGTAAAGCATTATTAGTGGACGCATATACTTCAATACCACCGGATATATTTTTACTTTTAAACTCGTCTGAGTGCAACCCATTCATTCTGCTTATTAAAGAATAAACGCCTACCACATGTTTTTGCTTTTCTAAATTATTTCTGGTTAACTTACTTGAATTTTCTGGTTTTGCTCCAACCAATAAGGTATTAGAATAAAAGTCATTATTTATATCATTATTTAAAAATTGATGCATTGTTGTTGAATATGTATTTATTAGGAATGACAAGCTCATTAATAACCCAATTAATATAATATAAAACCAATTTCTTTTTAAACGAATAGTATTTATAAATGCAATTTTAAATGTTTCCTTCATTTTTTCTTATATTTGCAAGTTGCAAATTTTTCCTTTCTAAGCATAATATGACGTCTGCAAAATTATCTATTATTTTATCATGGCTAACAACAATTACACACTTATTTAAAGTTGAAATTTTCTTTAAAATTGATAATATTTCTATAGAGTTTTTTTCATCTAAAGAGCCAGTAGGTTCATCTGCCAAAATTATACTAGGACTATTTATTAGTGCTCGAGCAATTGCCGCTCTTTGCTGCTCTCCACCTGATAGCTCTTTTGGATAGTGATTTTTTCTGTTTTCTAACCCTACAATTTTAATAACTTTATCAGCTAATTCGGTTTTCTTTTTCCAACTTATTTTTTTTGTATATATTGGTAACAATACATTTTCTATTACAGTCATCGTTGGAATTAATCGAAAATCTTGGAAAATAAAACCGATTTTTTTATTTCTCATTTTTGCTTTATCATCTTCAGACATTTTTTTTGTATTTGTCCCATAAATATAATATTCACCATTTGTTTGGGATTTAATTAAAGCCAATATTTCAATTAATGTAGTCTTTCCTATTCCACTTTTACCTTTAATACAATAAAAAACTCCTTCATCAAATGAATAATTCATATTATTAAAAACTTGAATTTTCTTTTTATCTTTTTGATATTCTTTTGAAATATTTTCTAATATCATTATTCCTTTTGCCATATTTTACTCCTATTTTTTATTAATTGTAGTGGAGAATATTCTCCACTACAACTTTTAGCGACTTTCTAACTTGTTTGTACCTGACCATCCAGCATATGCTGTACCCTGTTGTAAATCACCTGCAAAGACTGAATAAAGCCATGTTCCATAACCAACATATCCTAGATTATATCGTACACAAGTGCCCTTAGTTAATCCTAATGTTTTCTTTTGCTGTAACGTATATTTTGAACCTACAAGACGATACACTACGAATACATTTTTAGCAGTTCCTGATGTGACTGAATCGATAGTTAACTCAACTAACGCATTATTGTAGTTAGCAGGTAAGGCAGTATAGTGTTTTGCTTGATTTGATTTAAGATTAAAATTAGTATCATTTACTAATATTTGTGGCGCTGCAAATACTGTTATTCCACTTAATAATACTATAGCTCCAACAAAAACTGCAAAAATTAGTTTCTTTTTCATGACCAAATTCACCTCCTCTCTTGGAAAGGGCTGAGTAAAATAATTTTATGTTTTTTCTTTCCAATTTCAAAATATCAAAATTTAGCTTTTTTTTATACCTCCTAAACGTCGAATTTTGTAGCTAAAAAAGAGAAAGTACTATATGGCGCCTTTCTCTATGATTCAGTATCATTTAATAAACTAATTATAGAAAGTTTCTTAATTTTAAAATAATAAATTAATAATATTATTGCTGTTATGACTATATTTAACAAAAAAATTATTAAATAACTTTTTAATAAATTGGATATTACTAAATATTTTTTAAAAATTGGTATATAAATAATGCTGGATGTTATATATGCTGCTACAAATAAAAACACTATATATACCACTAAATTTAATAATACTTTTTCTGATTGATATCCAAATGCTTTTAATAAAATAATCCTATCTTCATTAATCTTTGTTAAATCATAATAAATCAGGAATATGATAATTACATTTAATATTGAAAAGATAGAAAAACCTATTTTTATATATTTGTTAATATTATTATATGTTTTCATTTCATTTTGTGCTGATTCATTATACATGTGTACTATGTTATCTTTTTTAGACAAAATATCTATAACTTTATTTGCATTTGTATTTTTTTTAACTGTTATAACCCATTCATCGTTATTTGATAAATTGTATTTTTTTATAGAATAATCTGATATATATAAACTATTAATTTCATTACTTTTAAATATTCCAACAACTTTAAAGCTATGAAAAGTCTCATTTATATATATGTCGACGCTTTTTCCTAAAAACTTTTTTGTTGATTCCCATTTATTCTTTATTCTTATTCTATCAGGGATTAATACTTCGTCATAGTAATTATTTATTGATCGACCATAAATGATTGGGGGAATATCACTTTTTATATTTGCGTGAATTTTCATATTATATTTTGCATTAACCATTGCGTAAAACGGTTCAAAATATAAATTTATCTGTGAGGCCTTTTTTTCTATAAAATTAGGAATTTTTTGCTCAGATTTAAAATATATTTCTCTGTTTTCTCTACGATTGTTTATATTAATTATCTTATTATTTATATAAATTTCATAACCCATTATTAATAAAAGTAATGTATTTATAATTATTATAAAAATAAAATAGATTATGCTCATTTTTTTATTTTTAAATAGTGCTTTTAAGAATAATAGATTCATAATTCTTTCAAGAGATTAAGTGTATCCTGTTTTTCCAGTTTACTTTTTATAATAATAGATAAAAATAACATAATTAGCATATTTATAAATAAACTAATAAACAAGCCTATAAATGAAAGTTGTATTTCTATTCCTTGTAACATCACTTGCTCACTAAGATATATTTTATGAAACCATAATAAAATAAATATTCCTATAATAAAAGTAAATACAAAAGATATCAAAATCATTATAATATATTTTACATCATTAATTTTTATTATTTCTTTATTTTTATAACCGATAGTTTTTAAAATTCCATAATTCTTTTTGTTATATTCATAATCTTTAATTTCTATAAGTATACTAATAATTACTGATATAATTAAAACACTTATACTTAAAACCTTAATAACTTGCATAATCTTATCACCAGTGTCTACCGTTATTTCTTTGATTGCACCTGTTGTAACCATTCCGTCATTGGTGATTGATTTTACAAAGTCATCAACATTTCTTACATTATCTATTACAACTATATTAGGTAAAATAAAGCTTTCCGTTTCTTCAAATACTTCTTTCTGATATTTTTGATTTAATCTTTTTACTGTGCTAAATTTTGCATAACATGAATCTCCTCTAGAATTGGTTAATGTAGTGTCATATATTCCTACTATTTTGAAATCTATTTTATCTTTTGATCCTAAAGGCGAAATTGTTATCGTTGATCCTACCTTATCACTTAAATCTATTATCCGATTTTTACTATATTCATCAATTTCCTCTTGAACATACGGATAGAATCTTTGCGGACATATTAATACATTTTCTTTGTTGTATTTTGACATATCCTCTCCTTTAATAATATTGACTGGTGTGTCCACTGTTCCAATTATATCAATCATTTGTTCTTTTTTCTTTTTCATTCCATGTATTTCTACGGAAATAATTCTTGCATCAGGACTTTCAACTGCTTCGACATGTTTGTATTGTTTTAACTTATCAATTCTGTCGCTATTGGGCATATTGTGATCATATGTTGGAAATACTGATAACGTTCTGTATTCAACTATATTATCTGTACAATTTTCCCAATATTGGTTTAATGATGCATTAATTGAAAATCCTAAAAATACACATGTGCCAGTTATTGTTAACAATAATATATTAATTAAATTAGATTTCTTCCTGACTAGTTTTTTTATATTTAAAAATATCATATCTCTTACATTCATATATTTCTTCTCATCCTTTTATCTTTCCATCCTCAATATAAATTATTTTATCAGCATATTTTTTTATTTCATTTGTATGACTCGTAATTATAACTGTTTTTCCTTGATTGCTTATTTCTTTAAATAATTTGAAAATTTCTTTTTCTGTCTTTCGATCTAAATTTCCGGTGGGCTCATCAGCTAAAATTATGCTTGGATTATTAGATAAAGCTCGGGCAATTGCTACTCTTTGTTGCTCTCCACCGGATAACTCCTTTGGATAATGATTTATTCGTTCTTTTAAACCAACTTTATTTAACAAGGATAAAGCTAATATTTTTCTATCTTTTTTGTTTATTTCTTTGTTTATATACATAGGTAATATCACATTCTCTACTGCTGTGAGTTTAGAATCTAAGTAATATGATTGAAATACGAAGCCTATTTTTTTTGCTCGTATTTCTGATGATTTTTTTTCATTAGTAGTTTGAACTTTAGTATTATTAATTGTTATTTCACCTTTAGTAGGTGATTCTAATAATCCTATGATATGTAATAAGGTTGACTTACCACTTCCACTATGTCCCATAATTGCATATAATTTCCCTGTTTCAAATTTTATCGAAACGTTTTGCAATGCATATATTATCGTATTATTAACTTTATATTCTTTTCCTATATTTTTTAATTCTATCATAATTGATCCTTCCTATTTAAAATGAAATGGCAACTAATATAGTTGCCGTTTCATTCCTACAATACCCCATAATTAAACCAGTCTGATTTAAAACCGCAGAACGCATTTCCACCGTCGGCATAAGTATAATACCTATAGAAATAGCTTCCACCAGTTATGTTACCTAATGCTTGATCGACACATACATATAATTTGGTATTCGCAACACCACCGGCATATTGAATATTTGTTGCACCTCTAACTACACTTACAACTAGATGACTTGAGTCGGAACTAGATTTACAAATATTACTTTTCCATGCATCTACAGAAAAACGAACTCTATGCATCCCTGTCTTGTGCTCTTTTGCCTCTGCGAAAAGTCTAGAATTATCAGAAATTGTTAATGTGCTTGTATACGCGAAAACAGGAGTTGCTGAAAATATCACTGCAACTGTTAGCAAAAGAATACCAAAAACACACTTTCTAAGCATTATAGTTTCACCTCCTTATTTTATATTTGTAACAAATTATCTGTAATTCATTACTAACCAAACTATAAAATATCATATAGAATAGTGAAACCTCTTTATCAGTTACTTGCTCTACTAAAAAGCGAATTTTGGTTTTTTAGGTAATTTTTTATAATGTTTAGGAGGGGTATTTACAGCGGATATTTTTTTTAGATTATAATCAATACTTGCATATTCACCATTTTGAATAAATTGAATATATATTTTAGAATTTGCTGTACCTAAAACATCATACTCCTTTATATTTTTTTTCTGTATTTTTTTAGTATTCAAATCATATTTAATAATTTGTCTCTCTTTAAACGCATACATCGTATCTTTTATACCTATAATAGATTTTACTTTTGAACAATTACTGCTATAAAGTACATAAATAGGTATATAAAGCTCTTCAACCCAGTTCTTTTCTTTCTCTTCGAAGTTATGTTCTGTCACTTTTTCTCGTTTTACTATATAACAAATATTGGAATTAGAGTCTTGCATAAATGCATACAATCTATTCTTCCAATAAATAGGATTTGATTTATCTATTATTCCTACATCGTTATTTGTAATTACATTAACAAAACCATCTTTTACAGTTAAATTTTTTTCTACTTTAGTTGGTCTATTATCATCCATTATGTACCTAACACCTAATATCATTATTAAAACAATTCCGATTATTAAAAAAACTTTTATTATTTTTTTCATAGATATTTCCTCCATACAATAGTCTTTTATTTACTACTATTCTATCATAGTTTCAAAAACAATTGTATAACTTTAAAAGCTACTCTCTCTACTAAATGGTGAATTACTACGGTTGTACGCTTATCATTCCAATTTTTACTGTATCTCTTGTATTTTTTTCAACTGGAAAAATTCTAACAATTTTATCATCTTTTGCTTTTTGAATATTTAATAGATGCGTGTCATAATCAAATATACCTTCTGTATAATGGACATCGTAATATTCTTTTAATTTATTAATATGCTTTTCTATTTTTTCTTTTGATTGATAATTTGAATACCTTATAGTATCTATACTATTTTCTGTAATCATTGGTAGTTTCCAATCAATATATCCCTCTTCGTATAACATCTTAAAGTCGTTATAAAATGTTTTTCTAAAGTTTACTCTATCTACATAGTAATTACCACTTTCATCAAGTTTTAAGATTATATCATCTATGTAATACATTATTATTTTTGCTTTATCTTCACGTGATAAAGATTTCCATGATGTTGTAATTTGATTACATAAATTAGGTATCTTCAACTTATTGATACAATCAATATCTCGTTTTATTAAAACATCTTCTTTTGTTAAAGTTATTTCATTTATTTTTGATGAGTCTTTCAATTTTTTGTTAAGTTCTTTTATATTTTTGTCCAAATTTTCTGCTTCTTGCTGATATTCTTCAAGGGTAAAAACATTATTAATATATGCTTTTCTAATTCTTTCTTTTTTCTTATTTTGTTTTTCTAATTCTTGTTCTAGTTCCTCTTTAGGATTATGTAACTGCTTTTTTAATATTGGAAGAAAAAACTCATTTACTACCGAATCATACTCTAATATCTCACTTAATAATTGAATTATAGAATCTTCTATTATATTCTCCTTTACATAACCTTTGCAGTTGTTACACGCATAGTAATAATAAAAAGTATTACTTTTTCTTTTGTATGTTCCCTTTCCTCCTAATATTTCTCCGCAAACTGGACAGCGAAGTTTTTGCAAGAATAAATAAGTTTTATTTCTTTTAAAACTTTTAGAATTTTTTCTTCTCTGTATTTGGCATTCATCCCATAGTTCTTCAGAAACTAACGCCTCTACCACATTTTTATAATAAATAGGATCTTTACCTTTTCTTCTTTGAACATAATCTCCTTTATAAATTGGATTTTCTATTATTGCTAAAATGGATGCATCTCTCCATTTTTTATTCAATACTTTTTCTTCTGTTAAAATGTTAGCAATCTTTTGATAACTATTTCCTTCAAAGTATAATCTATAAATTCTTATTACAATATCTTTGGTTAATGGATCTGGTACTAATTTTTTTCCATCTCTTTTATAACCTAATGGTGTTTTTCCGGGAATGTGTCCATCTTTTATTGCTCCAGCTAAACCAAATTTTGTTCTTTCAGATACTCTTTCTATCTCTAATTGAGATAACACAGTTAACATCCTTACAAAAAATCTGCCATTAGCAGTTGAAGTATTTATATCATCAAGAGCACACTCCAAACTACAATTATGTCTTTCAAGCTCACTAATTAGCACTTCTAGGTCTTTAACACTTCTTGTTAACCTATCTAACTTATATGAAACTACAACATTAATATTATGATTTCTAACATCTTCTAGCATTTTTTGAAATTGTGGTCTGTGTTCCATATCTTTAGCACTTATACCAGCGTCTTCATATACTCCATAAATTTTATAATCGCGATATTTGCATAAATCCTTTAGTTTTTCCAATTGCTCACCAAGGGAATAACCTTCACGTGCCTGATCTTCTGTAGATACCCTTATATAAATACCACATACCTTCTTTTCTGAATCCATTCGAAATCAATCCTTTCAAAACAAAAAAACAAGAGAAAATCTCTTGCTTGCATAATTATTGACTAAATTTAATTAGACTATAAAGTATATTACCAACTTATCATATTAAATTTTCAAATACGATATTAAATTCACTATGAATTCACTTTCACTTTACTTCATTTCTAATTCAGTACAAATAATGTAAACAAGAACTATGATAAATAAGTAAAGGATTGACTTTTTTATTTTATTTTTCTTTGATAAATTTTTCTAACTCTTTTATAGGTATACATTCTCCTAAATTTCTAATATATATTTCTGTAGAATAATTAAATGCCAAATATAACTTTCCTTTTATAAATATTTGATGAGGCTCAATGTAATTGATATTTGTATGCTCTATTGACCTAATGCTTCCATTTTTTATAGTTGGTTTCGTACCACAAAATTCGCATATAAATTCTATTTTCTTTTTTAATGATTCCTCTATGGGTATTTCTTTTTTTAATACTTTTATCATTCACACCATCCTTATAACAACAAAAAAGACCAATCCTTTAGAGATTGATCTACAACAAATTCGACTTTCTGGAAAAGTTCGAATAGATTCGCTAATGGTGCGGGTAACAGGAGTTGAACCTGCACGTCTAAGACACTAGATCCTAAGTCTAGCGCGTCTGCCAATTCCGCCATACCCGCAACTGATAATGGTGGACCCTACTGGACTCGAACCAGTGACCGCCCGGTTATGAGCCGGATGCTCTAACCAACTGAGCTAAGGGTCCATTGCCTTTTAATCATATCACATTTAGGGCGGTCACGCAAGAGATATTCTAAAAAAATTTACTTTTTATCATCATTATCGTATTTACTAGATAATTTTAACGCACAAAATAAAAACAAAACTAAAATAAATAAAATAATTCCAAGGATAATATACCACATATTATCTTTTCCCCTTTTCTTTTAGTATATCAACTTTTTCAAAATATTAGTCCAAAAACCAGAAAAAAACTATACAAAAATGTATAGTTTACTTCTCTTTTTCTAATAAGTTATTAATATTAATTCAAGTAACAATAACAAATAATTAAATTCACTAAATAATCACCAGTCTTCTAACAAAAAATCAATTATATTTTTGTGAATAATACCATTTTGAGAATAATCTAATTTATCAGTAGAAATGACGTATTTTGGATAATTATCACCAATATTAGTATAGGCACCAAATTCTCTTGTTTCTGTTTCTTTATTAGACAAAGTATAAGCTACTTGATAATATTCTTTCTGATTATATTTTGTAGCGATAAAATCTATTTCTAAACCATTATTATTCCCGATACTTACATTATAACCACGATAAACAAGCTCATTATACACGATATTTTCAAGATATGCACCAAATTGTGTTTTTTTATTAATATTTAAAATTTGCCCTAAACCTAAATCTGATAAATAATACTTATCCTTTCTAGATAAAATCCTTTTTCCCCTTACATCGTAAGTCGAAACCTTTGACATCAAAAAAGAAGATTCAGCATAGTCTAAACATTCATATATTGTTCTAGTAGATATAGGTATTTTTTCTTTTTCAAACTCTTTAATCATATTGGTTGGAGAAAATACCTGACTAGGATTAGTTACCAAATATTCCATCACTCTCTGAAATAAAGCAACATTTTTAATATTATGCCTCTTAACAATGTCTTTTAATACAATAGCATCAAAAACATCAGATAAATAAGCAATCATACCATCTTCTGTTTTAAATTCAAATCGTTGCGGAAGACCACCCCAAAGTAAATAATCATTAAATGCATCTTCTACATCTCTTTTGCCTTGTATATTTTTAAGTTCTACAACTTCGCTAAAGGAAAAGGGAGCTATTTTAAATGAAACATAACGACCTGATAATAAAGTAGCCAGTTCACTAGACAGAAGCCTAGAATTAGAGCCCGTAACAAATATAGATACATTTAATGTAGCCTTAAAAGAATTAATTGTTTTTTCCCAATCTTCAACCATTTGTATTTCATCAAAAAACAAATAATATTTTTGGCTATCAACTAGCTTTTCTTTTATATATTCATGTAAATCAAGATAATTTTTTATAAATGAGTACTCTACATCTTCAAAATTAATGTAAATAATATGATTATCGTTTATACCTAATTCTATTAATTCTTTAATTATTTGTTTTAATAATACAGATTTCCCACATCTTCTAACACCTGTAATAACTTTAATTAAATCAACATCATAAAATTCTCTTATTCGAGTTAAATATTTTTCCCTTTTTATCATTATTTATCACCTATAATTATTATAAAACAAAAAACAATAAAATGTCAAACTATATTTTTTCACAGAAAAATATGATGACGTTTTTAAAAACTTATTTTCAAATGTTAAAAACTATACCTTTTTGTACAGTTTACTTATACATAATCTTTATATAATCACTACATGTAAACAATATTTTCAAAAAAATAAAAGATTTTCATCTTTTATTCTTTCTCCAAGATTTCATTTATTTTATTTCTCGCATTAACAACATCATTCATATTAGGTTGCATTGCATAACCTTTTCCGTTCAATATAGCAATATCTGCATCCCATAAATCAGATCCATCCACCGATTGCGTAATAAACTTCCAGTCAGCTCCATCAATCGTATCTTTTGCAATATCAGTAATTACACTTCTTGGAATGGTTGTTGTATATAAATTACTTAAAGAATCTAATATTTCTTTATAATTAACAAAAGAATTGGTACTCTTTAACTTTTCAAAGATAGCAATAATAATCTTTTGACAGTTCTTCTGTCTTACTCTATCTCTTCCGACAAAAGCATTTCTCTCTCTAGCAACAGTCAAAGTCTCTATTCCATTTAACTCCTGACATCCTTTTTTTACATATAACTTTTTCTTACCACGATCATCATAAGAATTTAAAATCAATGCATGAGTCGTCGTAAAACTTTGATCAGAACAATAAGTAATACCACCAACTTTATCAACTAACCCTACTAAACTTTCTGTTGTAATATGAATATTATAATCAATTGGTACTTCAAAAAAATCAGCAACAGATTTTTCTGCTTTATCTAACCCGAAAGCATACATATGAGATAAAGAATCTTTTTTACCATTCATTCCAGAAATATTCATATAATAATCCCTTGGAATACTAGTCATTAATATTTCATGAGTATTCATATTAACAGTAACAATGGTATTATAATCAATTAAACCATCAAAATCCCTACCAGCAATATAAATATTAAAACTACTCTTTTTCTCCACTTCTTCCTTCTTTTCAACATCAGTTGCAATATCAAACTCATAAACAATTTTAAAAGAATCTTTATCAAGACTATCATTAACATTCAATAAAACATCATAACTAGCTTTATCAATTAACATAAAATCAATATCTTTATTTAATACATCACTTACCATAGTAGTAACATTATCATAAGAAGAACTCTTAATAGAAAACTCACTTTCTACCTCTTTTAAAGCCTTCTTAATATTACTACTATTCTTATAATAATAAATAGTACCTTTAATATCTTTCTTCTTATATTTATTCTCTTTATTA
>ERZ1643246.3392-NODE-3392-length-13772-cov-5.565430_pt1 | contig 13772 bp, 19 predicted proteins | sample MGYA00579265_ERZ1643246 | MGnify/ENA primary metagenome ERZ1643246 (study PRJEB29033, sample SAMEA4952261) | chicken gut metagenome | biome: Broiler Chicken; feature: Gastrointestinal Tract; material: Caecum | place: Ireland | collected 2018 | study: Broiler... | reverse complement strand
AGATAGTAATACTACAACCACCAAAATAACAGCAAATAATCAACAAATAATAAGAAATCATAGTACACTAGTAATTAATTTAACAAATTTAAAAAGCTTTAAGGGAGCAACGTTAAATAAATGTACGGCAACTATAAATGGAATTACAAAATCTTTTTCAAACATAACAGGAACATCAATAGCTAATATATCATTAAATTTTGGCACATTAAATATTTCAAGTAATTCAAAACTAACAATAGTATTAACAGATAGTAGAGGTTATTCTGTTACAAAAGAATTAAATATTACAGTTATAAATTATATTGATTTATCAATAAATGCAACAATAAAAAGAACACAACCAACAACGGGAGAAGTTGATATTAAATTTTCAGGTAATTACTATAATGGAAAATTTGGTAATGTTAATAATTCACTAACTATAAATTGGTATTACAGAAAAAAAGGTTCTAGCACATGGATATCTGGTGGAACACTAAATAAGACTATAAGCAATAATACATATAACAGTGGAAGTTCAGCTATTTCATTAGGAAAAATATTTGACTATCAATATTCATATGAGTTTTATATACAAGTTGCAGATAAGTTAATGACATTAAAGCCAGTATTCACTGTAACTCAAGGTATTCCGATATTTAATTGGGGCGAAGATTTTGTTAATTTTATGAAAAAAATATTACTGAATGGCACTAATATATTAGACAAAATAGACGGAGTTGTATTATACAATAATGAGAACGGAACAACAAAAACAGCAACATTATCAGAAACATCAAAAAATTTTAGTTATATAGAAATATATTTTGGATTATTATCTTCATCAGAAAAATATTTTAATTGTATTAAAGTTAACAATCCTAATCAAAAAACAATATCTTTACATGCAATTAAAGCATTAGATGGTAGCTATATAGAAGGTATAGCCAATGCAACAATTTCAGGAACATCTGTATCATTAAGTAATAATCAAACATTTTATAGTTATGCAGGAGATTCAAAAGCACAAATTAACGAAATATATATTTATAAAATTATAGGATACAGATAAGGAGGTTATAAAGGAGTACAACAACAAATCTAGGATTATTTAAACATGATAATCCAGCAACAAATACAGACATATTCGATGTAGATAAAGCATTAAATCAAAACTGGGATAAAGTAGATAGTGGAATAGGAAAAGATAGAGAAAGAATATCATTATTAGAAGCAAGTAACACAATATATAATTTTAAAGGAACAGTAGATACATTAACTAATTTACAATCAAAAACATCTACAAAAGGCGACGTATGGTATTGTAAAGAAGATAGTACATATTATGCATATAATGGAACTGATTGGATACCAGTCAACTTAAACTTGAATCTAGGTGTAATAGATGAACTTAAACAAAAAACAATAAAATGCCTTCAAGAAGTAGAAACACCAACACCGTTTTCAGGAGAAAGTTTAGACTTATCAGACAGTGCTGATGCTAAAGTAACAGAATTAAAGATAAGTGGAAATGGCAAGCAGGAAACAAGAGAGGGGAAAAACAAATTTATTCCTTTAGCGACTGGTAACAACTCAGGGTTAGTAATAACAAAAAATACAGATGGAACTTATAATATTGTTGGTGCTGCAACAACTAATATAGAACATACAGCGTTTGTAGATTTAGATAAATCTGAAATAGAAAATGGTTTAACATATATTTTATCATCAACAAAGGCTTTACCAGAGGGGGTTTCATGTCGTGCAGAAATGTATAACGCAAGTTGGTTAAGGTCATTTGTACCGAGCATAACATCTACAAACTCAACTTCGACAGGAACTGCAAATACTACAGATGCAACAAGAGTCAGATTTGGGATATTCGTTACATCAGGTACAACAATAAATATTCAAAATCTAGGTTTTCAATTAGAAAAAGGTACAATAGCAACAGAATATGAACAATACGGAGTAAGTCCAAGCACAGAATACTCAAGTGAAATAGAGAGCTGTGGAGATAATATAAACATTTTTAATAAAGATACGAGTATAAAAAATAAGTACATTTCACAAGCGGGGGCACTTGAAAATTCTTCTAGTTCATCTGTAAGTGATTATATAGAAATAAAAAATAAACAATATACGTTAAATGTAGGAAATATAAGTGGAACTAATTATACAAAAAGAATATGTTTCTTTGATGAAAGCAAAGTCTTTTTATCATATATTGAAGAAGTAAATTCAGTATCAACATATGTATTCAGCACTCCAGACAATGCAAAATATTTGAGATTTCAATATCCTAATACAAATGAAGAAAAAGTAAAACTAGAAAAAGGTTCAAAAGCAACTGGATATTCAGAATACGGAAAAGGCTGTATAAATGAAGTTATATGCAATAAGAATAGATTATATATACCAGACCAGGAAAGAACTATAAGTGGAATAAATGTCAAAGCAGAAAATGGAAAAGTTATTTTAAATGGAACTTGGAATACGGGTGGTAACTGGATATATCTAAATATAGACATGACGCTGGAAGCAGGTAGTTATAAAAATACATCTATACGAAGTGGAACAGCAGGGACTGCATTACCTGGTTGGATAGTGGTAGATGATGATGATAATGAATATTCAGGCACTCATTTAGCAAGTATTTCAAAGAAAACACATTTAAAAATGATGAAAGCTTGGTCAAATGGCATGGGGACAGTTAGTAATTATACTGATTTAACTCAAATAGAAAAAAGTACAACAGCAACAGACTATATAGAACATCAATCTCAAAACTACATAATACCTACTCAACAGCCATTTAGAGCAATAGGAAATATAAGAGATACATTCATAAAGAAGAACAATAAATGGTATGAGAGACATTATATTGCTAGAAAAATATTCGATGGAACAGAGAGTTTTGCAATTGTTAGCGGTTGGGGAAATACAGTATATGAAATAAAAATAGATGGGATGCTATCTCCAGAAAACAACTCAACATTAGGAGAAGCATTATGTTCTCATTTTGTAATAAAAACAGGTAGCGATATGTATTACAGCTCAAATGTAAATGCTTTTGCAATAAGCCCTGAAAATTTATTAAGAATAAGAAATATAAATATAACTACACTAGAAGAGTTTAAAATATGGCTAACAGCACAATACAACGCAGGAACACCAATCTACGTAGATTATGTATTAGAAACACCAATTGACATCGAATGTACAGAAGAGCAATCAACAGTATTATTTGATATAGAACAAAATGCTAAAACATATAAAAATATAACACACATATACTCAACAGATAATGTAAGCTCTTATAAAGAAGTTACATATAAAAAAGATATAGAAACATTATTTGCTAACACTCTAGTAGAGGAGGTGTAGCAAATGGAAGAAATATTTAGAATTATACTTAATTATTTAATACCCACAATATTAGGGATAGTATTAGGATTTATATCTACTAAATACAAAAAAGATAAAAAGAAAGAAAAAGCAATTGAACAAGGTGTACAAGCTTTATTAAGAAATGAACTTATTAGGAGATATAGAGAATACGAAATTAAAGGAGAAATAAGCATACTTGACAAAGAGAATTTAGAACACATGTATAAAGAATACATAAATTTAGGTGGTAATGGGACAGTAAAAAAGATGTATGAAGATTTAATAGAATTACCAACAAAAATTATAAAATAGGAGGAAAAGAAAATGAACAAAAATATAAAAGAATGGTTAAAATGTGCAGGAATAAGAGCAATAAAAACAGTAGCACAAACAGCAGTAGCAACAATAGGAACATCAGCAGTAATGGGAGATGTTAATTGGATAGCTGTTGGAAGTGCAAGTTTATTAGCAGGAATATTAAGTTTATTAACAAGTGTGGCAGGATTGCCAGAAGTGGAGGAATAAATTATGAACTATGAAGAATTTATAAATACATATAACGGAAAATCATTTGATTATGACGGAGTAAGTGGAGTTCAATGCGTAGATTTAATAAAAATGTACTTAGACAAAGTATTTGGAATAAAAGCAGGAGCTTGGGGAAATGCAAAAGACTATTACGAAAATTTCAATAATCTACCATTAAAAAATAGTTTTACAAGAATAGCTAATACTGCCTCATTTGTACCTCAAAAAGGAGATATAGTAGTATGGGGAGCAGGACTAGGAAATACATATGGTCATATAGCAATAGCAACAGGAGAAGGGAATACATCAAATTTCTATTCATATGACTTAAATTGGGGAAGTAAAACAGTAAAGAAAGTGCAACATACTTATAAAGGATTTTTAGGAGTATTAAGAGCAAATGACCAAAGCAAAATAACAGGAGAGCAACTAACATACAAAGTACATATAGAAAACATAGGCTGGACTGATTGGAAAAAAGCAGGAGAATTAGCTGGAACAGAAGGAGAAGAAAAAAGAATAGAAGCAATAATCCTAGAAGGTCATAATGGCTTAGAATTATCTTATAGAGTGCATATGGAAGGAATAGGTTGGTCTGACTGGGTAGGAAATGGACAAGTTGCAGGAACAACAGGACAATCAAGAAGAATAGAGGCAATAGAAATAAAATCAAACAAGACATTACAAGTTGAAGAACATATACAATATACGGGTTGGATGCCTGCCTCTACGGGAAAAGAAATACATATCGGTACAGAAGGAAAATCTTTAAGATTAGAGGCATTTAAAATTAGCGTCATAGAATAATATTAGAGGCAGATTGATTAATTTCAGTCTGCCTTTTATATTTTAAACGTTCTATTATATTTAAATAACTAAAAGAGAAGAGATTAAAATATTAGTCTTTAAATTTCGTCTGATGAATTTCTCATTTCTTGTAAATAATCTAAGTAAGCTGATATGGTAATATGCTCTTCATCTTCATTTTGTCCACTTTGCTTAGCACTATCTTGTAACATATCTAATAATTGCCAAACATATTCAATTCCTAAATCTTGCATTCTTTCAAATTCTTCTTCTGTCATTATTCTTTCTAAATCTTTAGCTTCCATATTTAATATTTCTTTTACTTTCATATCTTTTCTCCTTTCTCTTTTTAAATATATTATACAATATTTATACGATTATGCCAATAGTTTTTTTTAATGTCGAAAATTTAACAAAATTAAAATATATAAGTACTTACCTAAAAATAAAAACAGCTAAAAAACGATTTTGAAGGCTTGATTTTTCTAAGATTTTATAATATATATTAATATAAAAATAATGCAATAAATAATGCAGTAGGAGTAATATTTATGGTTATAATATAGAATAATTATGGTTATATTTAATTTTAATAAAATTATAAAGTTTAGTTTTGGTGTATATTTGAGATTAATATTGTTATATAAGAAAATACAATTATTGGCAAGAGGAGCCATAATAATAAAACTCTGAAAGTATTGAAACATCAATATAATCAGAGTTTTTTGTTGTATAAATTAATGCAGTAATAATGCAGTAGAAATTTTATTTATTAAATTGATAACTTTGCCAACCACATTTTCTACATAAACCTGTTAAATCTATTTTTTTCTATCATAATAATTGTCCTCCAATTTTCTTTAATTCTTTTTTTATAAGTTCATCTGTCAAAGAAACATAAACATCATCTGTAATATTACTTCCTTCAACATGTCCAGCCCAATATTGAATAACTTTCATATCAACTCCAGATTCTTTCCATCTTGTTATTCTTGTATGGCGAAGCACATGAGTAGATAAAGATTTATTAGTTATATTATATTTTTTATTTAATCTTTCTAACCAAGAATTTATTTCTCCGTTAGATACAAAAGTATTTTTTTCATAATCCCAGAAAATTAAATTATAAATATTAGTAATTTTTTTATTAAATTGTCTTTGGATAATTTCTTTAAGTTCTTTATTAATTGTTAAAGTTCTAATACCACTATCTATTCCAGTTCTCTTGTTATAAGTTTTAGTATGTTTTCCTAATATAGTTTTATCCTTTTTATTTTTTGTAAGAGTATTATTCACTAATATAGTGTTATTTTTCAAATCAATATTGTTTTTAGAACGGGCTAAAACTTCACCAATTCTCATCCCTGTAATCAATTGAAATTTAACTATATCGGCATATTCGTGATTTCTTTCTGAACTATTTAATATTTTATTTAGTTTTTCTTCTTCTTGAATTGTTAAAGCTTCAACTTTCTTTTTTTCTTTTTTAGAAAAAGGTTTAGTTAATAGTTCATCTTCCATAATATTAAAAGAAATTTTCCTACGAGAATATGCTAATTTAAATCCTTTATTAAGTAATCCCCACATTTTATCTATGCAACTTTGACTATATATTTCTCTCATTGTTTTTTTAGAATTTTCTATATCTTCGACATTAACTTTTTGAATGGGAACTTCGATAAAATCTTTACAACATTTTTTTAATTGTTCTAATGTTTCTAAATTTCTTTTATAAGAAGCTTCTTCTAAAATTCCATCATTAAATTTTTGCTCAATATGATGTTTGATTATGTTTAATAATGTATCTTTACTTGTTTCAATATAAGTTCCTTCATTTCTATCATTTTTATTTTTAGTAACTCTAGCTTTAAAATCCTTAATACTTTCATTTTTCCTTTGTGTCATTGTTTTTCTTTTACCATTAACTACATATTGATAAATATATTTTTTTAAAGCTTCTGAATAATAAAAACTCCCTTCTCCATTTCCTACTTGTCTTGTTTTTTTGTTTCTTCTTTCCATAATAAAAACTCCTTTCGATTTTTACTTCAAAAAGAGTTGCAAAATTATTTAAAATATTGTATAATAAAAATGCAAATACTTTTCGAAGTATTTTTGTGTATTTGATGATGTGTATGTTTTAGCGGACAGCACATCATCTTTTTTATTTATCAACTAAATTATAAAAAATATAATCTAGTGATACATTATAATTTCCATTATATGTTCCAAAGCCATAGAACATAAATACATCATTATCACTATTAATTTTATTCAAATATTTGTCTTCAATTTTTTTTCCTTCATATATAGCTGTTATCTCTTTAGAATTTTCACTCCATTTTTTTAAACTCTCATAGTCGTTTTCATAAGAGTTGGAATAAGGATATATAGTAGTTTTAAATGTATATAAATAATTGCCATTATTATATTTCTGCTCTGTTACATCTTCTACGGATATTAACCAAAAAATTTTACTGTTAGTGTTTAAATTATTGAAAAAATCTACTTCATCTATTCCTACTAATTCATATTTTTTCATTAGTTTGTTGACTTTTTTAAAATCAGAAAATTCAACAAATCCGCTAGTTTTAAATTCTTCTTTTAATTTAGAATTATTAATGATACTAATCACAAATATTGACATTAAAACAATGATTAATATTATTAATATAATTATAATTATTTTTTTCTTAATTTTAATCACATCCCTCCTAAATAGTTCCTTGATAAGATATAACCTTACCAATTATTTTAATATCTTTTTCTTTTGGATTATATATCTGAACTTGATGTTCTGGATTAGTAGACATAGGTTGTAATATTATTAAGCCATTTTCATTCTTATATTTCTTAACAGTTGCTTCTCCATCAATTAATATAACACCAATTTCATCATTTTCTAAATCATCCTGTTTTTGAACTAAAACCATATCTCCTTCATTAAACTTTAAATTCATACTATCACCACTTACAACTAAATAAAAATATGTATTATTTAGAGTTTCTTTTGTTGAAGGCATAAATGAATAACCTGTAATATTTTCTGTTGCTAACAAAGGTAATCCAGCAGAAATTTTTCCAATGATTGGTACTGGAATAGCTTTGTCTGGCATAGGTAGAACATTACTTTCACATTTTTCAGGCTTTCTTTGCATTTCTACATCATATCCCATAAGCCATGCTTCAGTAACATTCAATGTTTCTGCTAAAACTGATAATTTGTCCTGTCTAGCCAAATATTTGCCATTCAAATATCCACTTATTAAAGATTTACTTAAATGGGTTTTTTCTGATAATTCAATTGGCTTCATATTATTTTTATTAAGAGCTATCTGTAGTCTGTTTTTAAAAGAATCTTTCATAATAAATATTCTCCTTCCATATATAAATAATACAATAAAATAATTCGAAAGTCAAGTTTTTGAAAACAAAAAATAATAAAAGTTAAAAAAAACTTTACTTTTTTTAAAAAAACTATTGACATATAATAAAGATTTTGATAATATTACCACAGTCAAGAAAAACTTTACAAAAGGAGGGCAAAATGGAAGATAATATTCAATACAATTATAGCAAACTAAAAGGTAGAATAGTAGAAAAATTTGGCAATATCAAAAATCTTTCAAAGTCTATATCTCTTTCAGCTACTACATTATATAAGAAGTTATCAGGAAAAGAATACTTTAATCAATGGCAAATAGAAATGATAAGAAAAGCACTAGAAATAAGCGAGACTGAAGTTAATGAATATTTTTTTGTTTACAAAGTCAAGTAAAACTTGACAGAAAGGAAATATATTATGAGAATTTTAACAAAAAAAGATTTGATGAAAGAAATTCCTTTTTGGGGTCCAAGAACAATAAATGAATTATTTAATAGTCCTGATTTTCCAGCACAAAAGCAAGGAAAGACACATTTTGTTGAAGAAGAGGCTCTAAAAGAATATTTTAAAGTACATCATGAAAATTAACATACATTGAATTTAATGGAAAGGAGGAAAAATAATGATAATGGCAATACAAATAGCACTTTTAATTGCAGTAATACTTTTTATTGCAGACTTAATAATTGATTTATATCAAAAAAGTAAACAAAAGCCAAAAACAAATATGTTAGACAATTTAATTACTATGTCAATGATGGCAACATTAGCAAATGGATTAACTACAGATAAAGACAAAAAAACAAAAGAAAAAATTAAATAATATACAACTAGGAGAAAACTTAATTTATTTTAATTAAGAAAGAAGGTGAAAGATATGTTTAATATGTTCAAGAAAAATTCAAATAAAGAAATTAATAAATCTTTAAATAATTTAGCAAATTCTATTAATAGTTCAACAAACAATAAAGAGGATATAGAAGACTTTATATTAATTCTAAAACAAATCCAAGAAATAAACAATACTAAAACAAGCGGAAAAGGAAGTGTACTAAAGAATTATACTCAAAGAAAAATAGCAATTGAAAATGCAACGAATTTAGCAATAGAAAAATACAATAAAAAAATTGAAGAATTAGATAATGCCAATATCTAACTCTTCTCAAAAAAATTAAGTAAATAAACTTAATATAAGTTTAAAGCAAAAAACTAAAAAAGTCAAATATACACAAAAATACTTTAAAAGTTAAAGGAGATAAAGTTATGAAAATAACAAATAAATTAAACTTACCACAACCGTTTGTGGATGCTGTTACAAGAGAGTATCAATATAAAGATAAACAATATAGTGTAACGACAATTTTGAAAGATGTAAGAGAAATATTATTAACCAGAAGACATAATGATGAAATAGAACAAGATGTAGCAGATATGATTTGGTTGATATTAGGAACTGCTACACATAGTGTTTTAGAAAATAGTAAGGAAGCAGATACAGAATTTAAAGAAGAACATTTTGTAGAGGAAGTTGAAAATGGATATAAACTTTCTGGACAAGCTGATTTATATAATGCTGAAAAGAAAACGATTACAGATTATAAAACTTGTAGTGCTTGGAAAGTAATATATAACGACTTTGAAGATTATAGAAAACAACTACTAATGTATGCTTGGGCATTTAGAAAAATGGGATTTGAAGTAGAAAAGGGGCAAATTGTTGCTATTATGAAGGACCATAATAAAACAAAAGCAAAAGTAGATTCTTCTTATCCAGATTATCCAGTTAAAACAATAGAATTTAGTTTCACAGAAGAAGATTTTGAAGAGATAGAAAAATTTATAAAAGAAAAATTTAAAGAAATAGCAAAATATGAAAATGTAGCAGATGATGAATTACCAATATGTTCTCCAGAAAATAGATTTAATGAAGGAGATAAATATGCTATTAAAAAGAAAACAAATAAAAGAGCATTAAAAGTTTATGACAATTTAGAAGAGGCTGAAAAACATTTAAAACAACTAGAATATAAGGTTATGAATAAAGAAACTGGAGAAATAACAGAAATATGCAACGATTATGAAATAGAAGTAAGAGAAGGCGAAGACAAAAAGTGTAAAGATTATTGTAGTTGCTGTAATTTTTGTAGTTACTATAAAGAAAAATATTTAAACAAAGAGGAGGAAGATTAAATGAACCAAAAAAATAATCAAAATCAATTAAGATATATATTTATGAAAACAGATAATGGCTATGAAAGAATTGGTGAAATACAAAATATTGAATTATCTGATTTTTCTGAATTTTCATTTAATAATCTTACAGATTTTTCAATAAAAGGAGTTTCGAACAAACCAATAAGAGACTTATGGAAAGACTTATATATAGATAATAATAAAAAAAATAAAGTAGATATGTCAAAAAAATACATAATAAATCATGGAGCAACAGTATTAATTTGGGAGGATGGAGAGAAGACAGTTGTAAAAAGATGTGAAGATGATGAGTTTAACAAAAGGTTAGGATTTTTAACAGCATTTTTTCAACATTATTGTGGAATGAGCAAAAATAAAGCTAATAAGTTTTTAGCTGAATTAGAAGTGGAAGATGAAGAAAATAAAACGAAGAATAAATTTAATATAGGAGATAAAGTTAAATTAAAAGAAAAAATATCTGACACATATGGAATAGGAAAATCTACTATTAAAAAACTTAAAAATAGAACTTTTACTATATCTGAAATAAGCGAACCAGATGATAATAAATCATTTTATAGTTATTACATTAAAGAAGCTGGATATTATGTAAGAGAAGACATGATTGAAAAGGAGGGAAAATAATGAAAGACATAGAAATAAGAGCATTAAAAGCAGATGAAATTGAATGTAAAGTAGCACAAGTATCAGCTAAAGGTGTCCAATTATTACTATACAAAGATGCTCGTTGCGATAAAAGAATATTAGATGAAACATTTGGAATGATGAAATGGGCAGATTGTTATTCAGAAATCAAAGGCAATTTATATTGTTCAATAATGCTTTATGATGAAGTAACAGGAATGTGGGTACAAAAACAAGACTGCGGAGTAGAAAGTGCTTTTGGAGATAAAGAAAAAGGTGAAGCATCAGATGCCTTTAAAAGAGCATGTTTCAATGTTGGAATAGGTAGAGAATTATACACAAAAATATTTATTTGGATAAATACTGAAACTGTACCTTCTGGCAAAAAAGACAAAAATGGAAAAGATATTTATAAATTAAAAGATACATTTCAATCATGGCATGTAAATTATATTGAAACTGATAATGAAAGAGAAAAAATAACGTATATCGAAATAGCAGAAGATAAAACAAATAATGTGGTATTTAAATGGGGACAAAAAGGACAAGTTAAAACAGAAAATACTAAAACTAATGTAACTAATACAACTGATAATAAAAATGCCTCAAAAACGATTTTGAAAGCAAATGAGACACCAAAAGTAGTAGTAAAAGAGCAACTAGATGAACTTTTAAAAGAAGCAAATGGTAGAGGAGATTTAGTTGTAAAAATAGCACGAGATTTTGGATATGACAATCCTAGAAAAATAAAAGTAGAAGATTTTGAAAAAGTTAAAACTGCAATACAAGCAGAGATATTAATGTAGGAGGAAAAATAAATGGATAATAAAAAATTTATAGAAAAATGTAAAAGTTTAGTAAGAGACTATTCAATAGAACATTTAGATAAAACAGATGAAATACCAGAATTTGATGTTTATATTGTATGGTTATGTAAGACTTTGCAAAATGGCAAAGCATTATTAAGTACATCTTTAACAGATGGTATGTATTATGAACTAACATATAATGGAGATAAAAAAGAATTGTATTTTGATGCATATAAAAAGTTTGAAAATAAGTGTGTTAAATTAGGAAGCGAGGTAGAAAAATGCTAAATATAACAGGAGAACAAGTAATATTTAAAAATAAAAATAATACTGGATATTATACAACAACTAGTAATAAACAAGAAGATGGAACATTTGATAAAAACTTTATAACAGTCGGTTTTAGAAGAGGTGTCGAATTAGACAATTTTACAAAAATAAATATAAAAGATGGTTTCTTAACACATTATTCATTTGAAGATGAAAATGGGGAAACACAAAAAAGATTTAAAATAATGGTTATGGATTTCGATGTAGTAGAAACATACTCAAATAATAACCAAGATGCAGAAAATACTACTAATGATGAAATGTCTGATATTTATCCAGATGATGACTTACCTTTTTAGGAGGTGAGTTGTCATGAAACATAATTTTGACATAGAAATAGCTCAAAAATACGGAATTTTAGAAGCAATTTTGATGGAGAATATATTGTTTTGGATAGAGAAAAATAAGGCTAATAATCAACATTACCATGATGGTATCTATTGGACATACAACAGTATAAAAGCATTCGAAACATTATTTCCTTATGCTTCTAGCAGACAAATTTCAAAATCATTAAATCATTTAGAAGAAGAGGGATTAATAATTACAGGAAATTATAATAAATCTTCTTATGATAGAACGAAGTGGTATGCAATTACCGAAAAAGGATATTCCATTATGCAAAAATGTAAAATGGAAGATACAAAAATGTCAAATGGAAATGTCGAAAATGTCGAACCTATACCAGATATAAACACAGATAATAAAACAGATAATATATGTTCCTCTTTAGCAGAAGATTTTAACAAACTATGGAAGATATATCCTAGAAAAGATGGTAAAAATCAAGCATTTAATCATTACAAAGCATGGATAAATGGAAAAGCTTATGCTGGCAAAAAAGAAAAATTAACAAATGAAGAAATGTGGTATGCAATAAGAATTTATCAATGCTATATAAAAATAAACAAAACAGAAAAACAATATATAAAAATGGGTTCAACATTTTTTAATGAAGCAATATTTCAATATGCTAGTTACTATAGAGAAAATCCAATAGGTTGGCGAAATAAAATAAAGGAGATATTAGAAAATGAATAATCCTAAAGAGATAAAAGAGTTATTAAATCCTATCTTAGTAGCAAGACATTATTTAGGAAATCCAGATAAAACAACAAGAGGCAGAATTTGGTATAAATCTCCTTTTAGAAGTGAAAGAACTCCATCATTTGAAGTAGATGATATAGGGTTTTATGATTTTGGGACTTCTTGGAGAGGAGATGTAATAAGTTTTGTTGAAAAATACTATAATACAGACTACATAAATGCAGTGAAAATACTAACATCTGATTTTCATCTGCCAGAAGATGAAAAAATATCACCAGATTTAAAAAAATACATAAAACAACAAAGAGATGAAGAAAGAAAAATACAACAAGCAATCGAAAATTGGTTTAGAAGTACTTTGAATGACTTATGTAATAAATTACACTATTGGCAAAATAAAATTCCAAATTTGAGGGGATATGAACTTGCAGAAGCATATTCAAAAGAACAATATTTAGATTATTTAATAGATGTTTTTATAAATGCAAAAGAGGATGAAAAAATAGAATTATGGAAAGAAAAGGAGGAGATTGAGAAATGGATTATAGAGAAATAATTATGAAAAGCAAAAAAATAAAAATAATTGAAAAACATAGAAAAACAAAAGCTCAAATGTTTAAGAATTTGAAAGTAAATGATTTAATAATTTTTGAATT
>ERZ1643246.3391-NODE-3391-length-13773-cov-6.373815_pt1 | contig 13773 bp, 12 predicted proteins | sample MGYA00579265_ERZ1643246 | MGnify/ENA primary metagenome ERZ1643246 (study PRJEB29033, sample SAMEA4952261) | chicken gut metagenome | biome: Broiler Chicken; feature: Gastrointestinal Tract; material: Caecum | place: Ireland | collected 2018 | study: Broiler... | reverse complement strand
TCAATCCTTATGATTTAATTAATATTTTTTTGTCCAAATATTTGGGTTCACTTCATCGGGTTGATAAATCGATGAGATTTTTATTTATTCCCTTTGTCTGCTTGACTAGGGTCACATCAGATGAAATGCATCTGCCTTTATATATCAGGCCGCTATTGTGCACCGCGTGTCTCCGTTGGCAGCCAGTGCCCGCGTCGATAATAGAGGATAAAGATGATCGTTGATACCAGCCAGCTGATCGGCCATCCCAACAAGACGACGTGGATGCTGTGGAAGATCGGAACAGAGGTCAGGATCCAGGCCATACGCAGTCCGCACCAGCAGGAGATGACGATGATCATTGCGGTAGCTGCACGATTGGCTCCGCGCAATACACCGCTGATCGCATGAGAGATGGCCAACAAGAAATATCCCGGTACCAATAGCGTCAGCATGATATGCCCATAGCTGATAACTGCCGGATCACTGGTAAAGATGCTCAGTGCCGTATCACCGAAGAGGAACAGCAGCAGACTGATCAACAGCGTCGTGATCAGGCTCAGCGTCAGACAGACTTTTGTTCCCTGACGCACCCGGTCAAAGCGCCCGGCACCGATGTTTTGTCCGGTGAAGGTCGTGATGGCCATCGAGTAGCTGGTGACCGGCAGGATCGCAAACCCATCGATCTTCGTATATGCACCACAACCGGCCATGGCAGTCGATCCAAATGCGTTGATGTTGCTTTGGACGATTACGTTGGAAAACGAGACGATCGCATTCTGTACGCCGCTGGGCAGACCGACACGGATGACCTCGGAGAGGATCGACGGGTGGATCTTCAGCTGACGAAGACGGAGCTGATACGATGCATTGCCCTTCATCATCAGCAGACAGACGAGCAGGGCGCTCAGACACTGTGAGATCAGCGTTGCCCAGGCGACACCGGATACGCCCATGTGCAGATAGACGACGAATGCATAGTCCAATACGATATTGACCGCTGAGGAGAAGATCAGAAAATACAACGGTGTCTTGGAATCGCCTAAAGCACGCAGGACACCGCTGCCCATGTTATAGATCATGACTCCGATGATGCCATAGAAATAGATCTTCAGATACACGATGGAATCACTCATCACATCCTGTGGTACGCCGACCCATTGCAAGATATATGGTGTCAGCAAGACGCCGATAAAGGTCATGGCGATGCCGGCCAGAATGATGATCGCCATGGAGGTGTGGATCGAATCGGATACTCCTTGGCGGTCATTGGCGCCGAAATAACGGGAAATGACGACCCCGGCGCCGATGGATAATCCCATAAAAAAGCTGATCAGCATATTGATGACCGGCGAACTGGAGGTGACGGCGGCCAGTGCCTGACTGCCGACAAAATTGCCCACGATGATGGAATCCACCGCATTGTACAGCTGTTGAAAGATGTTTCCCAACACAAGGGGAATAGAGAAAAACAACAGCTGTTTCCATATGTTCCCCTCGCTCATCAAACCTTTTACCGATTGTTCACTCATCCCATTTCTTCCCCCTCTTCTTTCTGGTGAACATTATACGCTTGTTTTTGGTGATTGAAAAGGTGAGCAGGAGCATACCGGGCAAAAAGAAGGCCCCGCCAAAGCGGGGCCATGGGTCCGACAGACTCAGCGGCTGCTCATACGCTGGTCGCCCAGGTAGAACAGTGCCAGGGTATCCGGTCCGGTATGAGAACCGATGACCGGTCCGATGTAGTTGATCAGGTAGTTTTCGATGCCATAGGCTTCCTGGACCATCTGTGCCAGCTGTTCTGCGTCTGCCTCACAGTCGGCATGGCAGATCATGAAGATGTCATTTTCTTCCCGGCGGCTGCCCATCTGTTCGCCCATCATGTTGACGAGTGCCCGCAGTCCCTTCTTGCGTCCATGGCTCTTTCCGGTGGGAATCAGCTTCCCTTCATCATTCATTTGGATCAGTGGTTTGATGGAGAGCATGCTGCCGACGACGGCGGTCGAACGGGAGATCCTGCCCCCGCGCATCAGATGGTAGAGATCGTCTGCCACGACGACATGGCAGATGTTCAGCCGATTCTGCAGGACCCAATCACGCACTTCATCAAAGTCTGCGCCCTTTTCCTTTAACTCAACAGCTTTATACAGCAAGAGTCCCTGTCCCAGCGAAGCGCACAGCGTATCGATGACCTCGATGTGATAACCTTCTTCCCGCAGCTGCTGTGCGGCGAGCGCACAGCTGTTATAAGTGCCGCTCAAACCGGAAGAAAACGACAGACACAGGACATCTTTTCCGGATCGCAGCTGCTTGAGAAAGTGTTCTCTCGCTTCATTTGGCGTGATTTGCGAGGTCGTCGGCAAAGCGCCTTCTCGCATGCAGCGGTAGAATGCTTCATTGCTCTGCCTGTGCGTCTCATCAAAGGTCTCACCATCCATCGTATAGCTGAGATACATGATCGGAATCTGATGTTCTTCATAGTAAGACTGGGGCAGATCGCCCATATTATCGCTCATGATGACATAATCTTTTTTCATTTCTCTTCCTCCTGCCTGCTGTTGCGTGATGCAGACCATTACGTAGGAATTATAATATGGTGCAAACGAAAGTACAAGCGACACTTCCATCGGTTTTGTTCATGTAAGGAGACGTTGGTGTATGGGATCGAAGCGGGTGAGGATGTCTTCAGACGACTTGCTCAACGACCCAGGAAATAGACAATTCACAGAAAGTGTAATGGTTTACAAGCTGAAAACAAGGTGTATAATGAAATTACAAAGATAAGCGCTTTATTTTTGTTATGACCGTGTGCGGTGCGCACATAAGATGAGATTGGAAGGTGGGTACATGAAGGTTGTTGTTGTCGGCGGTGTCGCCGGCGGTGCGTCGGCGGCTGCTAGGATTCGCCGCCTGGATGCAAGTGCACAGATCGTGATGCTGGAAAAGGGAGAACATGTTTCTTTTTCGAACTGCTGTCTCCCGTACCATTTGAGCGGAACGGTCGAAAAAAGCAGTTCACTGGTGCTGATGACACCGGAGCGCTTTCAGAAGCAACATGATATCGAGGTGCGTGTACGCAACGAAGTAACGGCGATCCATCGGAAGGAAAAAAAGGTCGTCGTACGAAATCTGGAAACACAGGAAACCTATGAGGAGCGTTACGACAAGCTGATCTTGGCACCGGGCGCCGATCCGGTATTGCCGAAAAGCATTGCCGGTATCGATCAGCCGCAGGTACATGTCATACGCAACGTAACGGATATCGAACGGCTGAAGGCTGCAGTCGATGCGCCGGGCATCGAGGAAGTGGCGGTCATCGGCGGCGGCTTTATCGGCCTGGAAGCGGCTGAGAATCTGTCATTAGCAGGAAAGAAGGTCACCTTGGTCGAAGGTATGGATCAGGTGATGACACCGTTCGATCATGATATGGTGCAGATCCTGCACAAAGAACTGGACGATCATGGCATCGCACTGCATCTGCGATCGATGTTAAAGGCAGTCGAACCGGGACAGATCCGCATCCAGAAAGGGGATGCAGAGCAGGTCCTGAAAGCAGATGTCGTCGTGATGGCCATCGGGGTGGCACCATGTACGAAGCTGGCAGAGGAGGCAGGCCTGCGGATCGGAGAGACGAAAGGCATCTGGGTCAACCACAATTATCAGACGAGCGATCCGGATATCTATGCGGTCGGTGATGCGATCGAAGGTCATCATGCCCTGACCCATCGGCCGGGACGTCTGGCGCTGGCCGGGCCGGCACAGCGGCAGGCAAGGGCGGCAGCCGATCATATCTATGGGCATCAGCACAATGAACATGGCTTTATCGGTTCCAGCTGCATTCGAGTCTTTGGACAGAACGCAGCCTGCACCGGACTGAGCGTAAAGGCGGCAAAAGCAGCAGGGTATACCTGTGACAGCGTGCTGCTGTTTCCCAATGATAAGGTTTCTCTGATGCCGAATACCCATTATATGGCGTTCAAGCTCGTGTTTGAGGTGCCGAGCGGTCTTCTGCTGGGGGCACAGGCCATCGGCAGAGGCGAGGTGGACAAGCGCATCGACGTGATCGCTGCGATGATCACCATGCATGCGACGCTGGAAGATCTCAAGGAGCTGGAGCTGTGCTATGCACCGGTATTCTCCACCGCCAAAGATGTCGTCAACATGGCGGCGCTCGTCGGGCTCAATATCCTGTATGAAAACTATCGTCAGGTGCATGTGGAAGATGTGCGTTCCCTGGTGGAAAACGGTGCTTATATCATCGATGTGCGAGAAGAAGGTGAATTTGCGGCCGGGCATCTGCTGAATGCACACAATATTCCATTGTCACAGCTGCGTCAGCGCCTGGATGAGATCCCGCACGATCGTCCGGTGTATCTCCATTGCCGTTCATCGCAGCGCAGCTATTATGCACTGTGCGCACTGCAGGGCAGAGGGTTTGAGAATGTATACAACATCAGCGGCTCATTCCTCGGTATCTGTCTCTACGAGTATTTCACGGACAAGAGCGAGGGAAGAGCGCCGATCGTGACCAGCTATAACTTCAATTAAGCCCATATCTTCGTCAAGGTCATGGATGACCGCAAACAATCGGCTGTAGATCAAAAAAGGCTGTAAAGGGATCGGACTGTCATGGCTGCAGACCGATCGCTTCCATCGTTGAGGATAAAGAAAGAGAGGATGTAACAAGATGGCAGAAGTTGAAAAGATGACAGTAGAAAAAGCGGCGGAATTCTTAGGACAGGGATTTCATTGTTCACAGTGTGTGATCGGTTATGGTGCCGATAAGCTGGGCCTGGACAAGGATCTGATGTTGCAGGTCAGCGGCGGTCTGGGCGGCGGATGCTTCCATGGTGACGTATGCGGTGCGGTCAGCGGAGCGATCATGGCGATCAGTGCGAAGTATGGCTACCATACGCCGGAAGGCGCAAAGGCGAATAACGCAAAGATGGTCGAAAAGCTGCAGGAGTTTGAGACGAAGTTCAAGGAGCGCTATGGAACGATCGTCTGCCGGGAACTGCTGGGCGGTTATTCCTTCTCCAATCCGGAACATGCACAGAAGATCATGACGGAAGGTCTGACGAAGAACTGCCCGGGCTACTGTGCCGGTGCCTGCGAGATCCTGGATGAGATCTTGAAGGACGAAGAGTAAACAGCAATCAAAAAATAACAGGCGGGACAAAGGGATGCCCCGCCTTTCTTCTGAAACTGCAGCGGTTCGCATATCAAGGGAGACCAACAAGATTGAAAATATTTTCAGTAAAATGAATGAAAAATATCAGAAAAACGGTTGACTTTTTTCATTGGAAGCGGTATCCTTTAGTCAACGATAAAAGCGAAGAACGGGACCCGAAACAGAGGCCTCTGCTGCAGAGAGCTGTCGGCTGGTGAAAGACAGTGCAGATATTTGTTTCTACTCACCCGGGAGCTGTGACTTGAACGCATCTTTGCCAGTAAGTGTCACCGGGATTCTCGACCGTTATCAAAGAGATCATATTCGACAGTGATATGAAATGAGCGGGTGAAGCAGATTCACCAAATGAAGTGGTACCGCGGAAGGAATGGCTTTCGTCTTCATGAGAAGATGGAAGCTTTTTTGTTTCTGTCGCAGCTGTCGGATACAGGAGGAGGAAAACAGAGTATGAAAGGATTTGAAAAGTATCGCCGTCAGTATTTTATGCCACCAAAGCCTTGCCTGGAATGGACGAAGAAAGAGTATATCGAAGAGGCACCGATCTGGTGCAGCGTCGATCTGCGAGATGGAAATCAGTCGCTGATCATCCCGATGAGCCTGGAGGAGAAGCTGGAGTTCTTCAAACTGCTGGTCGCGGTCGGATTCAAGGAGATCGAGGTCGGCTTCCCGGCGGCGTCGCAGACAGAGTTTGATTTTGTACGCACTCTGATCGAAGAAGATCTCATTCCGGACGATGTGACGATCCAGGTGCTGACGCAGGCTCGCGAACACATCATCAAGCGCACTTTTGAAGCGGTCAAGGGGGCGAAACGGGAAAATGTCATCGTGCATCTGTACAATTCGACATCCAAGGCTCAGCGTGAACAGGTCTTCCGCAAGAGCAAGGAGGAGATCAAACAGATCGCCGTGGACGGGGCCCGGCTGTTACAGGAGCTGAGCGAGCGTGACGGCGGCGGGTATCGCTTTGAGTACTCGCCGGAGAGCTTTACGGGGACAGAAGTGGAATATGCACTGGAAGTGTGCAACGCCGTGCTGGATGTATGGAAGCCGACGGCCGACCACAAGGTGATCATCAACCTGCCGGTGACCGTGGAGATGAGCATGCCGCATGTCTATGCCAGTCAGATCGAATATATGTGCAAGCACATGAAGGATCGTGAGCATGTCGTCATCTCGCTGCATCCGCACAACGACCGCGGCTGTGGGGTGGCGGACAGCGAACTGGGCGTATTGGCCGGTGCCGACCGCATCGAAGGAACGCTGTTTGGCAATGGAGAGCGCACCGGAAACGTGGACATCATCACCCTGGCGATGAACATGTATTCGATGGGCGTCGACCCACAGCTGGATTTCAGCGATATGCCGCACATCGTCGATGTGTATGAACAGGTGACGCGCATGAAGGTCGGCTATCGTCAGCCGTATGCCGGACAGCTCGTCTTTGCGGCCTTCAGCGGTTCGCATCAGGATGCGATCGCCAAGGGCATGCATTACCGTGACGAACAGCAGGAAACACAGTGGACCGTGCCGTATCTGCCGATCGATCCGCGCGATGTCGGCCGTCAGTATGAGACCGACGTGATCCGCATCAACTCACAGTCCGGCAAGGGCGGTGTGGCTTACATGCTGGAAGAGTATTACGGCTACGAGCTGCCGGTGGACATGCGGGAAGGCATCGGCTACTTCATGAAGGGAATCAGCGATGCTCAGCATCGAGAGCTGCTGCCAAATGAGGTTCGAGACCTCTTCGAGAAGGAATACCGCAACGTCAACACACCGTATGCGATGGAGGACTTCCATTTTGCCAGAGAAGGCGGGGATTTCATCTGTACGCTGCGGGTCGTGACCGATGGAGAACGAAAGAACATCGTCGGCTGCGGCAACGGCCGTCTGGATGCCGTCAGCAACGCACTGCGCAACAATACGAACGTACAGTTTGACATCATGGATTACAAAGAACATGCGCTGACCAAGGGGTCGACCTCCAAGGCGGTCTCTTATGTGAAGATCAAGGACTGCCGGGGACTGGATCAGTGGGGCGTCGGCATCCACGATGACATCATCACATCGAGCGTCATGGCGCTGTTCTCTGCGCTGAATCGGGCACTGGCTCAGCGGCGTGCACAGGAAGGAAAGGGATAAGCATATGGGAATGACAATGACACAGAAGATCCTGGCGGCACATGCCGGTCTGGATCAGGTAGAGGCTGGTCAGCTGATCGAAGCACAGCTGGATATGGTGCTGGGCAACGACATCACATCGCCGGTCGCCATCAAGGAATTTGAGAAATATGGATTCGATCAGGTATTCGATCCGGGAAAGGTTGCCATGGTCATGGATCATTTTGCGCCGAACAAGGACATCAAGGCCGCCCAGCAGTGCAAGGCGTGCCGAACCTTTGCCTGCGCGAAGAACATCGAGCATTTCTACGATGTCGGCGAGATGGGCATCGAGCATGCGCTGTTGCCGGAAAAAGGCATCGTCGCTCCCGGTGAGTGCATCATCGGTGCCGATTCTCACACCTGCACCTATGGGGCGCTGGGGGCGTTTTCCACCGGTGTCGGCAGTACGGACATGGCGGCCGGCATGGCAACCGGCAAATGCTGGTTCAAGGTGCCCGGTGCGGTCCGCTTCGTGCTGGAAGGGACGCTGGCACCAAATGTCAGCGGAAAGGACGTCATCCTGCACATCATCGGCAGGATCGGTGTGGACGGCGCGCTGTATCGGTCGATGGAGTTTGTCGGGGACGGCGTGGCTTCGCTGTCGATGGACGATCGCCTGACCATCTGCAACATGGCGATCGAAGCCGGTGCGAAAAACGGGATCTTTGAGGTGGATGATGTGACCCGCGCCTATGTGAAGGGGCGTGTACAGCACGAATACAGGGAATATCGGGCCGATGTGGATGCCATCTATGAACAGACGTATACGATCGATCTGAGCACGATCAAACCGACGGTCGCTTTCCCGCATCTGCCGGAAAATACGAAGACGGTGGATGAGATCACAGAGCCGATCGCCATCGATCAGGTCGTCATCGGTTCCTGTACGAATGGACGCATCTCAGATATGGAGGCTGCGGCCAGGATCTTAAAGGGAAAGCACATCGCCAAAGGCGTGCGCTGCATCATCATCCCGGCGACGCAGAGCATCTACAAGGAATGCATCCGCCGGGGCTACATGGACATCTTCATCGATGCAGGCTGTGTCGTGTCGACACCGACCTGCGGTCCTTGCCTGGGCGGCTATATGGGCATCCTGGCGGAAGGAGAGCGCTGTGTGGCAACGACCAACCGAAACTTTGTCGGCCGCATGGGCCATGTGGATTCGGAAGTATATCTGGCCAGTCCGGCAACGGCGGCAGCCAGCGCGATCGCCGGAGTGATCGCGGCAGCATAAGGAGGAGCAGGTCATGAAAGCAAAAGGACAGACACATATCTACGCAGATAATGTCGATACGGACGTCATCATCCCGGCGCGTTATCTCAATACCAGCGATCCCAAAGAGCTGGCCTCACACTGCATGTGTGACATCGATGCGGATTTTGTCCATCGGGTAAAGCCGGGCGACATCATCGTCGCCGGATGGAACTTCGGCTGTGGATCTTCGCGTGAGCACGCACCGCTCGCCATCAAGGAAAGCGGCATCAGCTGTGTGATCGCCAAGTCATTTGCCCGCATCTTCTATCGCAATTCGATCAACATCGGTCTGCCGATCTTAGAATGTGAAGAAGCCAGTGACGCCATCGCCGCCGGGGATGAGATCGAGATCGACTTTGACAGCGGGCAGATCCACAATCGAACCAAGCAGGAAACGTATCAGGCGGCACCGTTCCCGCCGTTCATTCAGAAGATCATGAAGGATAACGGGTTGATGAACGCGATCCGTAAGGGGGATTTTTAAGATGGAAAAACGCATTGCGCTGATCGAGGGCGACGGCATCGGGCCGGAGATCCTGGCGGAGGCAGTGAAGGTCCTTCGCTGCATCGAAGAACGATACGGACATCACTTTACGTATGTGCCGGTCTGTGCCGGCGGCTGTGCGATCGATCGCTATGGTACCTCGCTTCCAAAGGAGAGCCTGGAGGCTTGCCTGGACAGTGATTCGGTGCTGCTGGCGGCGGTCGGCGGTCCGAAATGGGACGGCGTCGATCCTTCCATCCGTCCGGAAAAGGCGCTGCTGGCCATCCGCAAGGAGCTGGGCCTGTATGCGAACCTGCGGCCGGCCAGGATCTTCTCTCAGCTGAAGCACGCTTCCCCGCTGAAGGAATCGATCGTGGAAAAAGGCATCGACTTCATGGTCGTGCGTGAACTGATCGGTGGAGTCTACTTTGGTGAGAAGAAGACGGAAACGGTCGAGGGGGAACTGCGCGCCAGCGATCAGATGGCATACAGCGAGCATGAGATCCGCCGCATCGCCCATACGGCCTTCCAGACGGCGCGAAAGCGAAACGGCCGGGTGATCTCGGTGGACAAGGCCAATGTCCTCGATACCAGTCGCCTGTGGCGAAAGGTCGTCCACGAGGTGGCGCAGGAATATCCGGACGTGAGCTGTACGGATATGCTGGTGGACAATGCGGCCATGCAGATCGTGAAGGATCCTTCGCAGTTTGATGTGCTGGTGACAGAAAATATGTTCGGGGACATCCTGAGCGATGAAGCGAGCATGATCACCGGCAGCATCGGTCTGATCCCGAGCGCTTCACTGGGAGAGAGCCGCCGCGGCATGTACGAGCCGATCCATGGATCTGCACCGGACATCGCCGGAAAGAACATCGCCAACCCGATCGGAATGATCCTGTCGGCAGGGCTGATGCTGAAGTACGCGTTTGATCTGGATGAGGAGCAGAAACGGATCGAAGACGCCGTGGAACAGGTGCTCAGCGATGGTTACCGCTGTGCCGATATCATGGAAGAAGGAAAGACGCAGCTTTCCTGCAGCGAAATGGGCGATCAGATCGTAAAGACGATCCGGGCGATGTCACGCTGAAAGAGATAAGCGGATCCTGTTGTCTGAAGAAGGAGGGCACAGGATCTTTTTTTTGCGGCAGACCCAGCGGACAAAGGCGGGATGTAAGGAAAATCGGATGATTTTGCTTGACAATATAGCAGCTATATCCTTTATGCTGTTGGTGTAGTAAGGAGGTTTTAACATGTGGAGGGAAAGAATGCGGGCTTTCACTGGGAAGCTGTCTCTTTCGCTATCATGGAAAATGCTGTTTTTTATCGTTCTGGGAGCGGGCATCTGCTCGTTTGGCATCCACAATATTCATCAGCGGACGGCCATCACGGAAGGCGGCGTCATCGGTGCCATGTTGCTGGCAGAACACTGGCTGGGAATCTCCCCGGCGTATATCACTCCGGTGCTGGATCTGCTTTGTTATGCGCTGGCAGGCCGGTTTCTGGGCCGTCGCTTCCTGGGAGTGTCCCTGTTCTCGACGGCCTGCGTGTCGCTGTTTTACAAGCTGTGGGAACTGTTTCCACCGCTGTTGCCGGATCTTTCGGGACAACCGCTTGCGGCAGCACTGCTGGGCGGTGTGTTCGTCGGTGTCGGTGTCGGGCTGATCGTCCGGCAGGGCGGCTCCAGCGGCGGTGATGACGCGCTGGCGCTGGTGATCGCACATGTGAGCGGCTGGCGGCTGTCGCGCTGTTATCTGTTTACCGATGTGACGGTCCTGCTGCTGTCGCTGAGCTATATCCCATTTCAGCGCATCTTTTTTTCGCTGATCACCGTTACGGTCTCTTCCTGGCTGATCGATCGCATCCAGCGGGCAGATCTGCGCGTGTTGGGGCGAAAGTGTTCGGATCGCCTGGCGGATGGACCTTCAGACCGATAAAGAGAAGGTCTGCATCATTTGATGGCATCGTACCAGATACCAATGTGCTTGGCGACTGTGACCGGCCGAGCACACTGCTGAAAGCGCAGGAAGATGGCTATTTTATCGCTTCAAATCTTTAATTTATCGCTAATTACAAGTAGAAACTGGAATTAAGAGCTAACTTAAATAGAAAATCGTATGTTCAGTTACATTGAGTTTAGCTAACTCATCTAAGAATAATTGTTCTGAAGGAAGATAGTTGTTGATCTTCCTTTTCTTCCGGTTAATTTTGTTGTTGATGTCGATTACTTTGGATTTCGGAATGGTGTTGATATCGGTTCCTTTCTTTATAAACCGCCGAATCAGTCCGTTGCAGTTTTCATTGCTTCCACGTTCGCATGAGCGATAAGGATGTGCGAAGTATACCTTTGTTCTTTGTGATGATGTTCCCGGCTTTTTCTCGATATCGGCATAGCGTGCAAACTCGCTTCCGTTGTCAAATGTAATGGATTTGAAGATATTTTTGAATGCTTCACCATAGAACTTATGCAATCGATTGAATTGCATGTAAACGCTCTTCGCTTTCTTGTTTTTGATAGGAATCATGAGATAGAAACGTGTTTTACGCTCTATGAGCGTTAAAAATGCCCCGTTTACGCCATCTCTGGGACCAGTGACAAGATCACCTTCCCAATGTCCAAATTCGCTTCTGTCGTCCATATCAAAAGGTCTGTGATCGATGGATGTTCCTTTTTGTCGTTTCGGTATATAAGACTTGTATTTGGCAGCTGATTTACGAAATCGAACCATACGAGGAAGATCAATCTTTTTTAAATCAATCTTATGTTGATGGACGTAGTTATACATCGTCTTTGTACAAACTGTTTCTAATCCTTCAAGCTTATCTGGCTCATGGAGCTTCAGGTAATTGATGGTTTCATCGATTGAGGATAATTTGTTTGTCTTGACTTCCTTGATGACCATATCAATGAATGGTTTTGCTTTTTCAAGCTTGGAGTTGTTCGAGACACGTAGATGCCGTGTGCGACGATTAAAAGCGGCTATAGACGAGTAATCCGTATGCTCAATAAGGTTTGTGTCAAGCACAGTAACTTTTGCCGCATGAAGTATCGTGTAGATGTTGGAAACAGTTGTACCGACTTCAAGTGCAAGTTTCTTAATTAAAGCAGTCCTACCGGTATTTCTTTTTTTACCTTTATGAGCCAACTCGTGTTTCATAACTACATGCACAATATACTCATAATGTTCAAAAGATAAATGTTTATTTTTTTGTGAAGTTTGGATAAAATAAGAAATGTCCATAGAGAGTCTCCTTTACTTTTTAGTCAAAGTTATCATACGACATCTATGGATTTTTTCATATCCAATCCAATCGTTCATACGAATGAATTCCTAATAAAATCACCCTCTCCTTAATTCCAGTTTAATTTTACACTTCATGTTTGGAGAAAAAAGTAAATTTTTTGTTGACAGGAGGGAAGTGCGATGATATTATAATTAAGCAATTCGATGGACATGGGCCTGTAGCTCAGGTGGTTAGAGCGCACCCCTGATAAGGGTGAGGTCGTTGGTTCAAGTCCATTCAGGCCCACCATCGAATTTATATATACAGATGGGGTGTTAGCTCAGCTGGGAGAGCACCTGCTTTGCACGCAGGGGGTCAGGAGTTCGATCCTCCTACGCTCCACCATTGTATAAATGAAGCTCGAACTTGTTCTGATGACAGGTTCGAGTTTTTATATTCGGGAAATGGATCCGACTGTTCAAACGGGTAAAAGAAACAAGTCATATTAGAAGTTTATTCTTAATTATAAGAGTGTTCGAAAATATGGGTTAACAAGTAAATTGACTCGCATAAACTGGGTCAAACAACTACTTAAACAATGGGAATTGCTATATCGATCGACGAGAAAACGGCACGGAAAGATAATGGCCATGTTTTTCAGAACAATATCAATGAAAAAGCATATTTGCACAAAAACCGCAAACTTGTTATATCTAATATGAAGGAGGTATCGATGAATGAAAAAAATAGATGATATCATCGCAAAAAATTTAAAACAGTTTTCTACGAAATTTTCATGGACATATGAAACATGGAATAAAGAGATGAGCAAGTATCTTGCTATGGACAAAGAAGAATTTGAATTCGAGTATACACAGCTTATGTTGTTCATTGACTATCATAAAAACAAGTTATCTAATGAGGGTGCAGTCTATGTAATTCCTCTCCTAACGATGTATTTGACGATTGCAATATTTCTTTTTGATAGTACTTTGCAGACAGATATAGGAGGTCTATTGATGCGCATATATTGTGTTCTGATTATCGTAACTATACCGATTGCAGCTTATTTCTTGTTTGCCTGGAACAATAAAACTGCGGATATGCTTATGAAAGCACAGATACAAATAGAACTGATGAATATTGCCCGTAAAGAAAAGCAAGAGCTGGTGGAATGATGACCACGCTCTTGCTTTTAATTCACCAATATCCAATCACCGATCCATTCCCCGGTAGTACGATTGTATAAACGCTTATATAAACGATTATTGATGATCTTGTATCGCCATTCATGGACCTCTGCCCTTGTTTCGATCATCGGTGATGGTTTGGATGTGCTCAGTTCTGTTAAAGGATAAGAAATGTTTGAAAAGCAGTTGAGTAAGGCGAGAGATGCAATCACTAATGTTTATTATAAAAAATCTCCTAATCTTCTTCGATGATCGGGATGCCTTGAAAGTCAGGACCATCCGGGTC
>ERZ1643246.3389-NODE-3389-length-13778-cov-15.205057_pt1 | contig 13778 bp, 9 predicted proteins | sample MGYA00579265_ERZ1643246 | MGnify/ENA primary metagenome ERZ1643246 (study PRJEB29033, sample SAMEA4952261) | chicken gut metagenome | biome: Broiler Chicken; feature: Gastrointestinal Tract; material: Caecum | place: Ireland | collected 2018 | study: Broiler... | reverse complement strand
AGCGCACCGGATGCCTTTGGCCAAGCTCCGGAAGAAGTCGCTCAGGATGAACAAAGCGCACCAGAAGCCCCCGAAAGCAGCCACACCCCGCCCCGGAATCCCTATGATTCCTCTGCGAACAGCGGGTATTACCACTATTCCCGGGGAAATATGCCCTACACGCCTTACACCTCTGGGAATGATTCCTCTCGCCAGAGTGGAAACCCCTACCAGCAGCAAGGCTGGAACCAACCCCCGGCCGGGAATCCCTATACGCCTCCAGCTGGCGGTGATGTCCCTCCCCAGCAGCCCGCCTCCTATTCCCCTATGGGCGGCCCTTGGGAAACCCCCGTCCCGGAAAAGCGCCGGATGGGCACTGCGCAGAAATGGTTCTTGGGAATCATCATCGTACTGGCTGCGGGAATGGCGGTAGGCTTCTTTGGCAATGCCATTGCATCCGCCTTCTTTGGAAATACAGACGGCTCTTCGCCCCTGATTCCCGAAAACCCCTCCTCCTCTTCTCAGAGTGCGTCCAGCTCCCAGGCCGAAGCTACCCCCTCCCCCAGCCCGGAAGCTTCTCCCGGCACCGGTACCGGCTCCGCTATTGAGATTGTGGACCTTCCGGAGGGGGAACCCCTGGAAGCCAAGGAAGTGTATCAAAAAGTAGCCCCCTCGGTGGTGGGGATTGTAGCTACGGTTCCCAGCGATTCCTCCGATGGAGGCTCGGAAGAAGAGGCAACCGACCAGGGCAGCGGCATTATCGCCACCTCTGACGGCTATATTATCACCAACAGCCATGTGGTCAACGATTCCCGCTCCACTAAGGTGACGGTGGTCACCCGGGACGACGTGGAATATGACGGCGTGGTGGTGGGCTACGACCGCACCACGGATTTGGCTGTCATTAAAATTGACGCGGAAGGCCTGACGCCGGCGGAGTTCGGCGATGTGGGCCAGATGTCCATTGGCGACACAGTGCTGGCCATCGGCAATCCCGGCGGGCTGGATTTCGCCAGCTCCATGACCCGGGGCATTATCTCCGCCCTGGACCGCCGGCTGGAATCCAGCAGCGAAAACGGCATGACCTATATCCAGACTGACGCGGCCATCAACCCCGGCAACTCCGGCGGGGCCCTGGTGAACACTTATGGCCAGGTCATCGGCATCAATTCCAGCAAGCTGGTGGCCGAGGATTATGAAGGCATGGGCTTTGCCATTCCCGTCAGCCGGGCAGAGCAGATTCTCAACAGCCTGATGAATGTGGGCTATGTAGAGGGCCGCACCCGCCTGGGCATTACCGGACGGGACCTCTCCGAGCAGGAGGCCCAGTTCTACGACGTCCCCATGGGCTTCCTCATCCTGGAAATCGATGAGGACAGCGACATCACCACTGCCGGCGGCGCTGTGGGGGATATTATCTGCGGCGTGGACGGCCAGGAGGTCAGCAATCTCTCGGAAATTTCCGCTGTCCTGCTGAATTACAGCCCCGGAGACCAGATTACTCTGACCCTGTACCGGATGTCGGACAGCGGGCAGCAATCCGGCTCTGAATTTGACATTACCATTACACTGCTGGAGGACAAAGGGGAAACCCAGTCCACCGGCTGACAAGGAGAGGAAAGGGCTCCGGACAGGGTTCCGGCGCCCTTCCATTTTCCGTATCTCTCAATTTTATGTTATTTTTTAGGAAGGAATCCTGTTTCATGAAGCATCTTCACGTATTTTCCCGCCGGCTCTGCCCGGCTTTGCTCCTGGCGGCCCTCGCCGCCCTGCTCCTCACGGCCTGCAATCCGGAATCCACTTCTTCGGTTTCCCCGTCGCCCAGCCCCTCTCCCTCGGCTTCGGCGTCCTCCCAGGAATCCGCTGAATCCGCAGAACCCCAGGAATCCCAGGAACCAGACGCCTCCCCGGAACTGCAGGGGGAGGGCACTGTGAAGCTCCTGGAAAACCTGGGCAGCAAGGAGGACGGCTTTGTCTTTGCCGGGACCCAGTGGTTCTCTGACCAGGAAAAATTTTTGGAAGGGCTGGCGGCCCTGTGGCCGGAAGCTATTAAGGGCGGGCTGGACACCGAATATGAAGACGATGCCAGCGGTGTCTACGTGACCCGGAACTTGGCCCAGTTCAGCGACTTTTCCTCCTCCGCAGCCCTGCGGGTCACCGAGGCTGACGGCGGCGTAACCGGATGCTCCTATGTCTTCTCCTTTGGGGAATCGGAACAGGAAGCCTATGTTGCCGCCTTCCTCCAGGCCCGGGATATGCTCATTGAAGCTTTCGGCGGGGCGGATGAATCTGTCCCGGCCTTTGACCAGAGCCTGCCCAGCGGCGGCACCTGGTATGGCGCTGACGGCAGCGGCTTGGGGATTTCCGACACCTCCGGGGCTGACGGCTATCAATTTGAAATTTCCCTCTCCGCCCCACAGGCCCAGGGATAACAGAAACGACATACAGAAAGGACGATGAGAAATGGTTGGAATCATCGGCGCAATGGAAATCGAAATCAGCGGCCTGCGGGAACGTATGGAGAACCGGCAGACCGAACACATCAGCGGCATCCGCTTTGACTGGGGCACCATCAACGGCGTGCTGTGCACCCTGGCGGTATGCGGCCCCGGAAAGGTCAACGCGGCGGTGTGCGCCCAGGCGATGATTATGCGCTTCCGCCCCCGGATGGTCATCAATACCGGCGTGGCCGGCGGCATTGGCCAGGGCATCCGCATCAATGATGTGGTCATTGCCACGGCGGTGATGCAGCACGACATGGATACCAGCCCCATTGGCGACCCGGTGGGCCTGATTTCCGGCATCAACCTGATTGAAATCCCCGCAGACCCCACGGTTTCAGAGGTCCTGGCCCAAAAGGCGGAGGCCGTCTACGATGGCGGGGTATTCCGGGGCGTGGTGGCCACTGGGGACCAGTTTATCGCCAGCCATGAAAAAATGGCGGCGATTTCCCAGCAGTTCCACGCCATGGCCTGCGAGATGGAGGGCGGCAGTATTGGCCAGGTGTGCTATATGAACCAGGTGCCCTTTGCGGTGCTCCGCTCCATTTCCGACAACGGCAACGACGACGCTGTGGTGGACTACCCGCAGTTTGCGAAGGAGGCGGCCAGCCGCTCCATTGCCCTGCTCACCCAGGCCCTGCCGGAGCTGGACAAGCTGAGCTAACGGCTGCGGCCATTCCCCGGGCTGCGATTCCACATATTTCCCAGCAAAATTCATATGGTCTGCCGGAGGTCCGCCTCTGGCAAAGGAGGTCTTTTCCGTGAAACTCTATGACATTTCCCGGGAGCTCTTCTCCACCCCTGTGTATCCCGGGGACCCCATTCCCAAAGCAGAAAAAATCAGCCGAATCCTTTTGGGGGATTCCTGCAATCTCTCAGGATTTTACACCGGCAGCCACGGCGCCACCCATATAGACGCCCCTCTGCACTTTATGGAGGGCGGCAGGGCTATTGATGAAATTCCCCTGGAAACCTTTTTGGGGGACTGCCGGGTCATGACCGCCTCGGGGATTCTCACCGGCAGGGATATTGACCGCCTGCACGTTTGGCCGGGGGAGCGCATCCTCTTCCGGGGCGGGGCTTTCCTCTCCAAAAGCGCGGCCTTTGCCCTGGGGGAAGCCGGCGTCTGCCTGGTGGGAACCGACCAGCCGTCCATTGCCCCGGAGGACGATGAGGAAGGTCCCCATATAGAGCTCCTTTCCCGGGGAATCCCCCTGCTGGAGGGCCTCTATCTGGATGAGGTCAACGATGGGCGCTACACCCTCTGCGCCATGCCCCTGAAGCTCCACGGGCTGGAAGCCTCCCCTGTGCGGGCTGTGCTTTGGCGGGTTTAAAGAGGAATTTTAAAAAACTTCCAGAAACTGTCTTTCTTTATGGGCTTTTTCTCTATAATAGAGGGGAGTTTTCCGGTTTTTCTTCGTAAAACTTCCTTCCATTTGCCAGCGGTTCATGGTATAATAGTCAAGGTTTAGCAGTTTGATCCGGCCTTATCCAAACAGGCCGGATATATACCGTATACCGGATACAGCCGGCTTTGCCCGGCATCGCGGCCCTTTCCCTCCCTGTCCGGGCCGCTGGAATCAATCCGGGAGGGGAAACTATTCGGCCTCGATGTTTTGGCCGGGAAAGAGTGGTAGTATCATGAAGAATATCTTATCCTCCCTGTTTGGCAACTACAGCAAACGGGAGCTCAAGCGGATCCAGCCCCTTGTGGACGCCGTCCTGGATCTGGAAGACAAATATCAGGAGATGAGCGACGAAGAGCTGAAATCCCAGACCGGCATCCTCAAGGAGCGCCTGGCTGACGGCGAAACCACCGACGACATCCTCCCCGACGCCTTTGCCGTGTGCCGGGAGGCCACCCGCCGGGTGCTGGGCACCCCCCACTTCCCGGTGCAGATTACCGGCGGCATTGTCCTGCATCAGGGACGCATCGCCGAAATGAAGACCGGTGAAGGTAAGACCCAGACCGTGATCCTCCCCGCCTACCTCAACGCCCTTACGGGCAAGGGCGTCCACGTGGTCACGGTCAACGACTACCTGGCCCGCCGCGACAGCGAGTGGATGGGCAAGGTATACCGCTGGCTGGGCCTGACCGTGGGCCTGATTTCCCACGACATGCCCAACGACCAGCGCAAAAAGGCCTATGCCGCCGACATCACCTACGGCACCAACAACGAGTTCGGCTTTGACTATCTGCGGGACAACATGGTCATCTACAAGGACCGCAAGGTACAGCGGGGCCATCACTTTGCCGTGGTGGACGAAGTGGACTCCATCCTCATTGACGAGGCCCGTACGCCCCTGATTATTTCCGGCCAGGGCGAAAAGTCCACGGAGCTCTACTCCATTGCCGACCGCTTTGCCAGAAGCCTTACCGTGACCCGGGTGGCGGAGCTCAACGAAAAGGAAGACAACGACGCCCTGTATCAGGACTGCGACTATATCGTCAACGAAAAGGCCAAGACTGCCACCCTCACCCCCCGCGGCGTGAAAAAGGCGGAGCAGTACTTTAATATTGAAAACCTCACCGACGCCAACAATATCACCATCCAGCACCACATTAACCAGGCCATCCGGGCTCACGGCGTCATGCAGCGGGATGTGGACTATGTGGTCAAGGACGGCGAGGTCATTATCGTAGACGAATTCACCGGCCGCCTCATGTATGGCCGCCGCTACAACGAAGGCCTCCATCAGGCCATCGAAGCCAAGGAAGGCGTAAAAGTGGCCCACGAAAGCAAGACCCTGGCCACCATTACCTTCCAGAACTTCTTCCGCCTCTATGAAAAGCTCTCCGGTATGACCGGTACCGCCATGACGGAAGAAGCGGAATTCCGGGAGATCTACAAGCTGGACGTAGTGGAGATCCCCACCAACCGGCCCATGATCCGCGAAGATATGCCCGATGTGGTGTATAAGACCGAGAAGGCCAAGTTCAACGCCGTCATCGACGACATTGTGGAGCACCACGAAAAGGGCCAGCCCATCCTGGTGGGCACCATCTCCATTGAAAAGTCCGAGGAGCTCAGCAAGCTCCTGAAGCGCCGGGGCATCAAGCACCAGGTGCTCAACGCCAAGTATCACGAAAAGGAAGCCGCCATTGTGGCCCAGGCCGGCCAGAAGGGCGCGGTGACCATCGCCACCAACATGGCTGGCCGCGGCACCGACATTAAGCTGGGCGGCAACGCCGAATTCATGGCCAAGGAAGAAATGCGCCGGATGCAGTTCAGCGAGGAGCTCATTGCAGAGGCCGACGCCTTCTCCGACACCGAGGACCAGGAAATTCTGGAAGCCCGCCGGGTGTTCCAGGAGCTGGAAGCCAAATATAAGGACCAGATTAAGGACGCTGCCGAAGAGGTTCGGGAAGCCGGCGGCCTGTATATTATCGGCACCGAGCGCCATGAATCCCGCCGTATTGACAACCAGCTCCGCGGCCGTTCCGGCCGTCAGGGCGACCCGGGTATGAGCCGGTTCTACCTGTCCTTGGAGGACGATTTGATGCGCCGGTTCGGCGGCGAGCGCATCCGCACCCTGATGGAGCATCTGAACGTGGACGACGACACCCCCATCGAGGCCAAGATGCTCTCCAACACCATCGAAAGCTCTCAGCGCAAGGTGGAAAGCCAGAACTTTGCCATCCGTAAAAACGTGCTGCAGTATGACGACGTGATGAACCGTCAGCGCGAAATCATCTATGCCCAGCGGGATCAGGTGCTGGACGGCGTGGATATGCGCGACCAGATCCTGAAGATGATCGACGAGGCCATTGCCCACAACGTGAAGCGCTATCTGCCGGGAGACAGCCTGGATGACAACTGGGACCTGCCTGCCCTGCGGGAGCACTATATGGGCTGGATGATTACCCCCGAGGAATTCAACTATACCGGCGAAGAGCTGGAAAACCTGGAACCCTCCTACCTGGCGGAGCAGCTCCAGGAGCGCGCCCACAAGATTTTTGAGGCCCGGGAGAAGCTCTTCGGCGAGAAGATTATGCGGGAACTGGAACGCGTCATCCTGCTGAAAAACGTGGACACCCTGTGGATGGACCACATCGACGCCATGGACGAACTCAAGCGGGGCATCCAGCTTCGCGCCTATGCCCAGCGCGACCCTGTGGTGGAATACCGGCTGGAAGGCTTTGATATGTTCGATGAGATGATCGCCCTGATTCGGGAAAACACCGCCCGGATGATCCTCACTGTACAGCTCCGCCGTGCCGAGCCGCCCAAGCGTGAAGAAGTAGCCAAGCCCACCGCTACCAGCGCTGACGGCACCGACACCAAGCGTCCGGTTCACAGCGACAAGAAGCCCGGCCGCAACGATCCCTGCCCCTGCGGCAGCGGCCTGAAATATAAGAAGTGCTGCGGGAAGAACGAGGCCTAATCCCCTCCTCATTCTACCGTTTCAAAAAATCCGGCCGCTGCCAAAGACGCAGCGCCGGATTTTCACTTTTCACCAGAAAGGATGTTATGAACATGAAAGTATTGCTGCTCAACGGAAGCCCCCATGAAAAGGGCTGCACCCACACCGCTCTGGCCGAGGTGGCCGGGGAGCTGGAACGCCTGGGCATCGAAACCCAGGAAATCTGGGTGGGCAATAAGCCTATCCGCAGCTGTTTGGGCTGCGGGCAATGTTCCGCCGCCAAGCGCTGTGTGTTTACAGAAGACCGGGTCAACGAATGTGTAGAAGCCCTGGCCCAGGCAGATGGCTTTGTTGTGGGCGCGCCGGTACACTACGCCGGGCCGGCCGGGGCCTGCACGGCCTTCTTGGACCGGGTATTCTACGGAAAATCCAGTCTCTTTGCCCACAAGCCCGCCGCCGCTGTGGTGAGCTGCCGCCGGGGCGGGGCCAGCGCCTCCTTTGACCGGCTCAATAAGTATTTCACCATTTCCTCTATGCCGGTGGTCTCTTCCCAGTACTGGAACTCTGTTCACGGCAACACCCCGGAACAGGTGCGGCAGGACTTGGAAGGCTTGCAGACCATGCGCACTCTGGCCCGGAATATGGCTTGGCTTTTGCAGTCCATTGAAGCGGGCAAAGCTGCCGGTGTGGCGCAGCCGGAAAGAGAGCCCCGGGTAAGCACCAATTTCATCCGTTAATTCTCCAAAATAAAAGGCCAGGGAACCCCCATTCCGGGGGCTTCCTGGCTTTTTTGCTGTATTTTTTATTCGGCAGGGGGCTTCTCTGAGCGGTTTTCCTTCCACTGAAAAATCCCCTCCAGCCGGAGGAGGAATCTCTTTTTCTCTAACCCGCCGGAATAGCCGGTAATGGAGCCGTTTGTGCCAATCACCCGGTGGCAGGGGATGAAAATTGGCAGAGGGTTCCTGCCGTTGGCCATACCCACAGCCCGGCAGGCGGTGGGCTTCCCGATGGCCCGGGCAATGTCCCCATAGCTGCGGGTCTCGCCCCAGGGGATTTCCCGGAGGGCTGCCCACACCTTTTTCTGAAACGCCGTACCTGCCGGGGCCAGAGGCAGGGCAAAGGCCTTGCGCTCCCCGGCAAAGTATTCCTGAAGCTGCCGGCGGGCTTCCAGAAGCAGAGGAGTGGCCTCCTCTTCCTGGGAAGGCGTATTAAAATCCAACCGGGTCAGGGTCTCTCCCTCCTGTACCAAGGTTATGGGCCCCACAGGGGAATCATAAAACAAACACGGCATGAAACGACCTCCTCACACAGCCGCCCCCAAAAGGCGGCCTTCTGATGGTAGTATAGCACAGCTTGGAAAATTTTCAACCCGCTCTCACGGCCTTTCCGATGACAGCCGAAAGCGCCGCCTTCTATCTGGGGAATTTTCGGCGCTTTCACAAATCTTTCCCGGTATTGAAAGGGCTCTCTCTTTACAAAGTGCTGAAAATATGGTATATTTAATCCAACTGCACCTGACATTTTCTGCGGGTTTTTATTGAAAAATCCACGAATTTTATTGGCTTTGCGTGCTGCGGGTCTATAAAGGAGGATTTCATTCTATGAAGCTGGCTTTTTCCACATTAGGGTGCCCGGACTTTGACTGGGCGGAAATTTATTCCATGGCAAAGGATTTCGGATTTTCCGGGATTGAAATGCGCGGACTGGGCGGGGACATCTTTTCCATTACGGCCCGGCCCTTTCAAAAAGAGAATCTGCCGGGAACCGTAAAGCTCCTGCATCAAAAGCACCTGGAAATCTGCTGCCTTTCCTCGGGCTGCGCCCTGAAATTTGCCGACAAGCGGCAGGAAACCGTGGAAGAGCTGCGGCAGTATATGGATTTGGCGGCAGAGCTGGGCACCCCGTTTATCCGGGTGCTGGGGGATCTGACCGCCGCACCTCAGGGAGAAGTGGACGACGCCTTGGTGCTGGACACCTTAAAAGAGCTGGTGCCCTACGCGGAGAAAAAGGGCGTGACCCTGCTGGTGGAAACCAATGGCGTATATGCGGACACCAACCGGCTCCGGGATCTGTTGAATCAGATTGAAAGCGACAACATCGGCGCCCTGTGGGATCTGCACCACCCCTACCGCTATGCCGGGGAATCTCCGGAAACCACGGTGCAGAACCTGGGGGCTTACATCAAATACACCCATGTGAAGGATTCCCTGGTGATAGACGGCCAGACTGTGTATCAGATTATGGGCGAGGGCGACCTGCCCATGGACGCCATGATGCGGGCCCTGCGCTCCATTAACTACGAGGGCTATGTTTCCCTGGAATGGCTCAAGAGCTACGCCCCGGACCTCAGCGACCCGGGCATCGTATTCCCCCAGTTCGCCAACTATATGGAGCGGTATCTGGACCGGCCCCAGGACATCCGCCGGCTCTATGACAACCACGCCAAAACCGGCAAATATGTGTGGCCCAAAGAGCACCTCATTGACCTGACCTTCCCCCAGGTGCTGGACCGCATGGCGGAAGAGTTCCCCGACCAGTACGCCTTCCGCTACACCACCCTGGATTACACCCGCACCTATTCCCAGTTCCGGGACGACGTGGATACCTTTGCCCGCTCCCTCATCGCCATGGGCGTGCGCCCCGGGGACCATGTGGCCATCTGGGCTACCAACGTGCCCCAGTGGTACATCACTTTCTGGGCTACGGTGAAAATCGGCGCGGTGCTGGTGACGGTAAACACCGCCTATAAAATTCATGAGGCCGAGTATCTCCTGCGCCAGTCGGACACCCACACCCTGGTCATGGTTGACGGCTACAAGGATTCCGACTATGTGGGCATTATGAAAGAGCTGTGTCCGGAGCTGGCCACCCTGGAAAAGGGCCATCCCCTCCACAGCAAGCGCCTGCCCTTCCTGCGGAACATCATTACCTGCGATTCCGTTCAGCCGGGCTGCTGGACCTGGGAGGAAGCCATGGCCCTCTCCGAGCGCACCCCTCTCAGCGAAGTGCACCGCCGGGCCGCAGCTATCGACAAAAACGATGTGTGCAATATGCAGTACACCTCCGGCACCACCGGATTCCCCAAGGGCGTCATGCTCACCCACTACAACGTGGTGAATAACGGCAAGGCCATTGGCGATTGCATGGACCTCTCCACGGCGGACAAGCTGATGATTCAGGTGCCCATGTTCCACTGCTTCGGCATGGTGCTGGCTATGACCGCCGCCATGACCCACGGCACCACCATGTGCCCCATCCCGGCCTTCTCCCCCCGGAAGGGCCTGGACTGCATCAACCGGGAACAGATTACCGCTTTCCACGGGGTGCCCACTATGTTTATTGCCATGCTGGGCCACGAGGACTTCCCCAAGACGGATTTCAGCCATATGCGCACCGGCATTATGGCCGGCAGCCCCTGCCCCATTAAGGTCATGCAGGAGGTTATCGAGAAGATGCATATGCCGGAAATCTGCATCACCTATGGCCAGACCGAGGCCTCTCCCGGCTGCACCATGAGCAAGACCACCGATTCCATTGAGACCCGGGTGAACACCGTGGGCGGGCCCATTTTCGGGGTGGAATGCAAAATTGTGGACCCGGAAACCGGCAAGGATTTGCCGGACAATGTGGACGGGGAATTTGTGGCCCGGGGCTATAACATCATGAAGGGCTACTACAAGATGCCGGAAGCCACTGCCGCCGCCATTGACGAAAACGGCTGGCTCCACACCGGCGACTTGGCTCGCCGGGACGAAAACGGCAACTACAAAATCACCGGCCGTATCAAGGATATGATTATCCGGGGCGGAGAGAACATCTACCCCAAGGAAATCGAGGACTTCATCTACACCCATCCCAAGGTGTCGGACGTGCAGGTCATCGGCGTGCCCAGCCAGGACTACGGCGAGGAAATCGCGGCCTGCGTCATCCTCAAGCCCGGCGAGACCATGACCGAGCAGGAGCTGAAGGACTTTGTCTCCTCCCACATGGCCAAGCACAAGACCCCCCGGTATGTGGACTTCGTGGACAGCTTCCCCATGAACGCCGCCGGCAAAATCCTCAAATACAAGATGCGGGAAGAGGCGGTGAAGAAGTTCGGCCTCCAGCAGGCCAACGCCATTGAGACGGCATAAAATAAGTAATACCCCATCAAAAAGCACCTCCTGCTGTAGGATAAAACTACAGTGGGAGGTGCTGCTATATTTCCGCCAAACTATATAAAGCTACTTCCCTTCCCGGAAGCTGCTGGGGGAATGGCCTGTGGTCTTTTTGAACATCCGGGAAAAATAGTTGTAATCCTCAATCCCCACCTGCCTGCCGGCCTCCGTTAAGGGCACCCCGCCCCGGATCAGGGCCGCCGCCCGGGCGCACCGCAGCTCGTTGGTATAGCCTGTCACGGTCCGGCCCGTATGCCGGCGGAAAACCCGGCAGAGATAGGGCACCGACACCCCCAGCTTAGAGGCAACACAGGGCAGCGCCACCTCCTCCGGGTGGTCATAGTGGGAGGCCAGATACAAGAGGGCTTTCTGGACACGGCGCAGGGAATCCTCCCCGGACTGCTCCGATGGGGACGCCGGCTTTGACAGCGGGGCTGCCCGCAGAAGCCGCACTGCAATCTGAAACAGGCAGGCCTTTACCGCCAGCTCCATGCCCGGCGCCTTATGATTCCACTCCTGTATCAGCTGTTCAAACACCCCTGCCAGGGCCTTGTCCCCCCGCAGGAACACCGGCGCGTCCCGGAGCCTTTCCAGCAAAAGGGAGGCATAGCTGCGCCGGGTGGCGTATTCCGTTTCCCCTTGGAAAAAGCCCAGGTTGATCTGAATAATATAGTACTTGGTGCAGTCCAAAAACGCCATTCCCCGGTGGGGGATGCAGCTATTGACAAAGCCCACATCTCCGGGATACAGCCAGCCCTGCTCCCCGCCGCAGCCCAGCAGGACGCCTCCAGAGGCCACATAATAGAATTCAAGCTCTTCATGCCAATGGAAAGCACAGCCGGGCTCCCCGGAATCCCGATGCTTTTCAAAGAGCAGCATGGGGAGCTGGTCATGGGGCAGGGGGACATTTTCATAAGGGAACCGTTCCATAATGCGCCTCCATCTTGGATAAAATAATGCTAAATTTATATCATAATACCTGTTTTCTCCGAGAATGTAAAGGGATACAATAGAAAATACGAAAAAAAGGCTTTGTGCCCATTGGGAATAAAGGAGTGTGCCTTCTATGAGAATTCTTTTTGTGGACATTGATACCCTGCGCCCGGACCATATGGGCTGCTACGGTTATTCCCGCAATACCACCCCCAACATGGATGCGGTATGCGCGGAGGGTGTGCGCTTTGACAATTATTATTGCTCCGACGCCCCCTGCCTGCCTTCCCGGGCGGCTCTGGTCAGCGGAATGTTCGGCATCCGCAACGGCGCGGTGGGCCACGGCGGCCGGGCGGCAGACCGCAGCTTCACCGGCCCCATGCGGGATTTCACGGATTTTGTCGATGAAAACTGCTTCCACAATGTGTTCCGCCGGGCCGGGATGCACACCGCTTCTGTGAGCACCTTCCCGGAGCGCCACTCCTCCTGGTGGTTCAACGCCGGTTTTAACGAGTGCTACAATGTCGGCGGCCGGGGCGGCGAATCCGGCGAAAAGGTGCTGCCGGTAGCCCTGGATTGGCTGGAGCGCAACGGTGAAAAGGACAACTGGTTCCTCCACGTCCACTTCTGGGACGCCCACACCCCTTATCGGGCGCCGGCGGAATTCGGCAACCCCTTTGCGGACGAGCCCATGGACAGCTGGATTACCCCGGAGGTCTTTGCAGAGCACCGCAAGGCCGTTGGGCCTCACGGAATCAACGAGCTGGGCATGTACAGCTCCGACACCAACCCCGCAACGCCCCGGATGCTGGGCAAAGCGGAAACCATGGAAGAATTAAAGCAGGTCATGGACGGTTATGACTGCGGTATCCGCTATGCCGACGGCCTGGTGGGGCAGCTCTTCCAGTGGCTCCGGGACCACGGCGTTTATGAGGATACGGCTATTATCATCACCGCCGATCACGGGGAAAATATGGGCGAGCTGGCCATTTATGCCGAGCACGCCACTGCCGACCAGCCCACCTGCCGCATTCCCTTTATCATCAAGTGGCCCGGCGGCCGGAAAGGGGCGGTGGACACGGGCTTCCACTACAATTTGGACGCGGTGCCCACCATGGCGGACCTGCTCCATGTAGAGAAAAAGGACAACTGGGACGGCGAAAGCTATGCGGATTCCGTCCTCACCGACGCGGACACCGGCCGGGACAGCCTGGTGCTTTCCCAGATGGCCCATGTATGCCAGCGCTCCGCCCGGTTTGGCGATTGGCTGTACATCCGCACCATCCACGATGGGTTCCATCTCTTTGACGATGAGATGCTCTTCAACGTAAAGGACGATCCCCATGAGCAGCACGATGTGAAGGCCGAGCATCCGGAGCTCTGCGCCAAGGGAGCGAAGATCATCCTGGATTGGCAGGAGGCGGAGATGAAAAAATCCACCAACGAAGCCGATCCCATGTGGGTGGTCATGAAGGAAGGCGGCCCCTACCACACCTGGGGGCACCTGGAAAGCTACTGCCAGCGCTTGGAGGAGACCGGCCGTGCAGAGGGTGCCCGGAAGCTGCGGGAGAAATACAGCAAGTAATCAGAAATAAAATAGAGAAGTTCTGCCGGGACTGCACTGGTTGCATTTCCGGTAGGATTTCGATATAATAGACGAGCCGGCTTTCTGCCGGCAAATATGCGGATATGGCGGAATTGGCAGACGCGCAGGATTTAGGTTCCTGTGAAGCAATTCGTGTGGGTTCAACTCCCACTATCCGCACCAGGCTGAGCCTGGACGCAATTCGCGTTCCGGGCTCGGTTTTTTATTTTGCCTTTTCCCTCGCGTTTATGGCGGGTA
>ERZ1643246.3388-NODE-3388-length-13782-cov-4.663437_pt1 | contig 13782 bp, 13 predicted proteins | sample MGYA00579265_ERZ1643246 | MGnify/ENA primary metagenome ERZ1643246 (study PRJEB29033, sample SAMEA4952261) | chicken gut metagenome | biome: Broiler Chicken; feature: Gastrointestinal Tract; material: Caecum | place: Ireland | collected 2018 | study: Broiler... | reverse complement strand
AAGTCTGATCCAACTATTAAAGGATTGAATGTTGAAGTGAACAATGGTGAAATCGCTGGCCAAGTTGTCATGCATTCACATATTCATTTAATTCCACGTAGAAGCGAAAATGATCCTGTTTCTACTCCTCACGTAAACAATGCAGACGAATACTCAGAAGAAGATTATCAAGCAGTTGCAAACGCTATCAAAAGCAATCTATAATACCAGTAATTTTGCCTTTAATGCGGTACAATAAAGGTGGTTATCAAGTTAAAAATTATTGAATAGATAAGAGGTATACATTATGTCTGGATTTTTATTAGGAATTCTTACAGGTACTGTTGCAGGTGGCTTATTGTCATACGCTAAGAATCCATTAAGTGGTAACTCAATTAGAAGTGATGTTAAGGATTCTGCAGATAATTTCACTGATTCTGTTCACCGGGTTAAGATAATTTATGATGAACTCGAAGAAAAGAGAATGGAACAACCTGAAAAAGAAAATAAGACTGAAGAAACAGATACTACTGAAACTCCAAGTGAAGACGAAGATGTTGAAGTTTCTGACCGCCCTTCACTCAAAGATAAGGCTCATGATTTAGTTGATGCCTTCTCTGCTGCTTCATTTAAAGCCGTTGACCATGACCGTGTCTTTGCTGCAGTTAAGAATAAATTAAATGAAGCAAAAGAAGACCTTGAAGACGCAAGCGATGATGTTAAAGACGCTACTGAAGATGAAGAAAAAGTAGACAGTAACTCTGGCGCAAGCGAAGAAGAACATAAGGAAGAAAATTAATGAAATTTTTTGGAATTGGATTAGGATTAGGCAGCTTAGCCGGATTAGGGATTTCTCTTCTCCCAAATCCACAAACTGGTCATAAAGTTAAAGAAGACGTTCGTCTCTTTTTAGATGGCACAAAAAATGATGTTTTTTCATTAGTTACCAGTACAAAACAAGCTACACAAGCTGCTAATGAATTAATGAATAATCTACCACAAACTGAACAAACAGTTAAAGACATACAAAATAACTTAACTGATTTTCAAAGTTCCATTAAACCAGAAGTTGATCAAATGAAAAAAAATGTTTCTAATTTAACTAAAGAAGCAAAAGACACAGCTGATGGAATTAAAAATGAACTTTAATTTTAAGATTTGTTAGTATTTTTTATAAATATCAAGAAAACTCCTATTGTCCATTGGGATAATGGGAGTTTTTATGTTATATTTGAATTTGTAATTAAGCAAAGGATGTGCAAATTAATTTATGAATAAAACATGGAAAAAAGCAGCTACTGTTTTAGCTTTTGCAGGAATTGCCTTAAGTGCTACTGCTTGTTCTGGCGGTAAAGCTGTCGTTACATATAAGGGCGGTAAAATTACCGAATCACAATATTACGACAAGATGAAAGAATCTCAAGCAGGTCAATCAACTCTTGCCAGCATGATTGTTTCTGATGCCCTAGAAAGTCAATACGGCAAAGACGTTACTCAAAAGCAAGTTGATAAAGAATACAATAAGTACAAGAAGCAATATGGTAGTCAATTTGACTCAGTTCTTGAACAAAATGGAATGACCGCTTCTACCTTTAAAGATAACTTAAAGACTAATCTTTTAACTGAGGCTGCTTTGAAGCACATCAAGAAGATTACTCCAGCTCAAGAAAAGAAAGCTTGGAAGAGTTATCAACCAGAAGTTACTGTACAACACATTCTTGTTTCAAAGAAGAGTACAGCTGAGGATGTCATCAAACAATTACAAGATGGCGGTGACTTCAAGAAACTAGCTAAGAAGTATTCTACTGATACTGCTACTAAGAACGATGCTGGTAAATTACCTGCATTTGACTCAACTGATTCTACTTTAGATTCTAGTTTCAAGACTGCCGCATTTAAACTTAAGACTGGTGAAATCACTACTACTCCAGTTAAGACTCAATACGGCTACCACGTAATTAAAATGATTAAGCACCCTGCCAAAGGTACTTTCAAGGAACACAAGAAACAAATTGATAATCAAATCTATAAATCCATGTCCGAAGATCAAAATGTTATGAGAAGCGTAATTGCTACTGTACTTAAGCGTGCTGATGTTTCTATCAAGGATAAAGACTTAAAGAACGTTCTTTCTCAATACGTTTCATCAGATAGTCTTTCAAAATAGAATTTTTACATAATATAAAAACCAAGGTTAAAATCATCATTAACCTTGGTTTTTATTTACTCTAATTTTGGTGCTTTATCTAAGGCATCATCATTTTTAGGCCTGTAAAATCTACGATTGTCTTGTGATTTAATTGTTTCAGTAAATTCTCCTGGCTTAGTTTGCTGCAAAGCATTAGTAATTGCATAAACTGTAGCATCTAAATCATCAATTTTATGTAAAACTTCAGCTTCTAGCACTACTGGTCGATGAGCTGCGCCATATTCAGGTAAGCCGTGATGTGACAAAACTAAATGCCGCAAGAGCATTAAATCTTCACTATGCTCATCAATTTTCAATTCATGAGCTGCTAGCATAATCTGCTCATCAATTAAAACTAAGTGTCCAATCAAATTTCCTTCAGTCGTATAAGTTGTGGCTACAGGACCAGATAGTTCAATTACCTTTCCCATATCATGTAAAATGCATCCCGCATATAGAAGTGACCGATCAATTTGAGGATAAGTATTAGCAATTCCTTCCGCATCCCTTAGCATTGAAACAGTATGGAATGCTAGTCCATTTCTGACGGCATGATGGTTAGATTTGCCAGCTGGATATGAGAAAAACTCTTTATTCCATTTCTTAAGTAAGTAGCGGACAATTCGATTCCAGGTTGGATTTAAGATCTCAAAAACACGTTTACTAATTTCTTCTTCAAGATCTTTTTGCTTAATTGGAGCTGAATGAACAAATTGACTTAAGTCATATCCTTCATTTGGTCCCACTACTCTCAAATCATAAATTCTTATTTGGGGTCTATCTTGATACTCTTCTCTTCTTCCGCTCAATTCCACGATGGTTCCTGGACTAAAAGTATCCGCATCCTGCTGACTAGCGTTCCAAAGATTTCCTCTAATTGTGCCACTTGAATCGCTAAATTGTAAAACTAAGTATTGTTTACCATTTTTACTAGTACGAAGACTTGAATCTTTTAAAAGTAAAACCAAATTCATATCTTCGCCATCATTATAATCAAGCAACCTTTTTATCATTATTGTTCCTTTTCTATTCTTATTGGTTCCATCTCAAGATTAGCTACTAAATCTTGTCGTGCTGTAAAAATTAAAACTTGTGTCTTCTGGGCCAACTCTTCTAATAGTTTGACAATATAATTGGTTCTTTGTGCATCAAAGTTTACAAAAGCATCATCAATCAAAATTGGTAAAGCAATTTTATCAGCAACTTGTTCAACAAAAGCTAATTTCAAAGCAAAATATAATTGCTCACTTGTCCCACGAGACAGATATTCAACGTCAAACTTTTTACCATCTTTTCTTTTAACTTTAAGTTTTTTATCTAACTGAATATCTACATATCTTCCACCAGTTAAAAGATTGAAATATTTCTTTGCATCTTCAAGCATCTTAGGAAAACGCTCATTTGAGGCTAAATCTAAGCCTCGCGCAATCCAATTGCTAGTTAATAAGTTAGCTAAATATTCTTTAACATTTTCACTCAACGATGTTTCTAGGTCAGTTAATTTTTGTTTTTCAGCAAAATATTTATCAGAATTTGCTAAAACATGCATCTGATTTTCAAGCTTAGCATTTTCTGCATGTAAATCATTAATTTGCTCTTGCTTTTGAGAAATTTGCTTTTCTATTTGATCCTTATTTTCTGCTAATTTATTTGGATCTTTTGCAATTTTTTCTAATTGCGCGAGATCGGCTTGCAAATCATTTTGTAATGCTTCTATTTTCAACTTCAATTGTTCTTGTGCTTCGGCTTGTTGCTTTAGCTCAGAAAATTCCGCAAAATCAGTAACTTTACTTGCCGCAAATAAATTGGAAAGATCAATTTTATTCTTAGCTAATTGGTTCTTTTTTTCTTGTAAATTCACTGCCACATCATTTAAATGTTGCTTAGACAAATTATTCTGATCAATAACTTTTCGTAATGAATTTAACTGATTTACAATATCTGAAAATGTCTGAACATTTCTTTGGGTAAAAGGATATAACTCCTGAATAAAAGCTTGAATCTTTTCATTCAAAGAAGCTTGATCTTGATCTAATTGGCTAAGTGTTTGTTTTCTAGATTCAATTTGGACTACTTCATTCCACAAACTACTCAAGTCAATGACGTTAGGATCAAGCCCATATTTTTCAATAAATTCTTGGTCTTTTTGGCTTTTCTTGGCATTAGTTTGCTTTGTCCAAACAAATAGTCCAAGCCCACCTAAGGCAATCATTATTCCCAAGAAACGCACAAACAAGTTGTTAATCGCAATTGCACTAAAAAGTCCCGCAACTAATAAAATTAATGATAACATTCCTGGAAAATTATTATTTTCTTGCTTTTGACTCTTTAGAGCTTGATAATCATCCTTTATTTTGTTTCGAGTCTCACTTGATAATTTGCTTAATTTAACTGCTTCTGGCTGAAACTGTTCATAAGATTTTAAATCTTCCTTAGCAGTTTCAATTTGCCGGTGCAAATCTTTACTTTCACTTTCCCAATGCAAAACTTCAGCCTTATGATCAACTAATGCTTGAATTTTATCTTTGTTAGATAATTCACTACTGTTCTTAATTTCATCAAGCTGCGTCTCTAAACTTTTAATATCAGCTGTTAAATCTGAAATCTTACTTTGAATAGCCCGTGCTTTCTCATAACTCTCTTTAGAGAAAGAAACAGGTTGTACTTCTTTTTTTAGTTGCTGATACTGCTTAAAATTAGTTAGCTTTTGCATTAATAGACTAATTTTTTGGTCTTCTTTATTTAATTCAACTAGTTCAGCTTGATTTTTTTTAAGCTCTTCATTTCCTTGAGTTAATTTTTCTTCAAGTTCACGATAATCATTAAGTTCACTATTAGTTTGGGCCAAAACTTCTTTTTGTTCTTCAATTTGATTAATTAATTGATTAACTATCGGCTTGCGTCCACTCTTTTTAAAAAGCTTCTGAGCATTACTTGAAAACTCATCTCTTAAATCAAGTAATTTATGACTTTGGGATGCTCCTAAAAAGTAAATTTGTTCCATTAATTCGGCCTGAGATAATCCATTTACCTCACGCATCATATCCTGATTAAAAATAAAGCTATCCGTATAAAAACTGCCATCTATATTTTGGATACGATCAAAAAAAACACTCTCTGGCACTTCTTGATCGTTTAAACTAACTTTTAAAACACCCTTCTTAGGATCCCCTTTTGCATATAACCGACTTAAAATAAAAGTTCCATCTGTATCTTCAAAAGTTAAGCTTCCCCCCATTGGACTAACATGATCCAAAGGTTGATAAGTCTCAAAGAAAGGTGATTTATTAGTTCTTAAGTGAAATCCAAATAGAACTTGTTTAACAAAGGCTACAGTTGTACTTTTTCCAGCTTCATTCGCACCTAAAAATATCGTTAAATCTTTGTTCAAATTAAAAGTCACATCATTTAATTTTCCAAAGTGAATAATTTTAATTTGAGTTAACTTCATCATCTATATCCTTTAATTTTTGTCCCAATTTAACCTGGGCTAATTCTTTTACTTCGTTAATAAATTCTGGTTTCTTCAAAATATCAGCAACATAATCACTTTTTTTACTTAAATCATTAGCTAACGCATAAATCTTATCTAGTTCAAAAGTTTCACTTTCAGCTTGATCAAATGCTTCTTTATCCGCTGTTTTAAGTTGAAGTTTTTCATTATTCGTCAGATAAACTTTTACAAGTCTAGAATCAAATTTTAAAGAATTAGATAGTTGAAGCCAATAATCACTGTCCTTGACTAATTCTAGTTCTTTTTCACTTAAGTGTTGGGCTCCTTCAATTGTTAAACCAAATAAAGTTTGTTGCACATTTTGCTTAGTCAAAATTTCAACTATTTGTCTTGTTAAATCATTTTGTGAGATTTCTCGATCCAAAGTTAGAGTTGCCATTTGCCAAATAATTGGTGCCGTTTCAACAAAATCAAGACCTACTTTTTTAGTTGTTTCATCTACTGTATCGATATATACCCCTTTACTACCTTGTTCGTTAATGTGTCTACCCTGGAGATTACCACTATAAACAATTAAAGGATCTTCACTTAAAGTCTGACGCAAATGAATATGACCTAAAGCAAAATAATCATAGTTTAAATCTTTAATTTCAGCCGTTGTAAATGGAGCATAAACGTTTTGATAATTTGTAGTAGTCTTAGCGCCCGCATGCATTAAACCAATAGTAAAGTTATCTCTCCTTTTAGGAAATTCACTAATCCTATCAGTTTCGATGTGATTATGTTGATAAGAAAATCCAACCACAGTATATGGAAAATCTCCTTTAGTTTTAGATTCAAATTCTTCTACTTCTTCATTAGAGCCTAAAAGTTTAAAATACGGAGTTTGTGGCAATAACATCTCATCAGGATCCAAATAATCATGATTTCCTAAAATCATCACAACTTGAATTTTTTGATCTGTCAGTCGTTTTATTTCACGATTAAAAAACAGTTGACTCTGAGGACTAGGATGAACTGAGTCAAATGTATCACCCGCAATTAAAACTAAATCTACATTTCTATCTAACGCTGTATCAATTGCTTTAGTGAATGACTTTTGGGTAGATTGTTTAATATTTTTAAATTCATTAGATGGCAAAAAAGATAGTCCTTGAAAGGGACTATCTAAGTGCGCATCTGCTAAATGCATAAATTTCATACTAATTATTTTGCCTTTAAATCATCATATAAATCGCCGATTGGCTTAGTCATAGCTTGTTGAACGTCGTTAATCATTTGAAAGAGAGCTTGTTCCTTGGTAATCATGTCTTTTAATTCATCATTATTACGAACTTCTTCATTGATCTTTTGATATTCTTTTTGTACATCTTCAGAAAGTGGTTGGCCTGAATTTTGAGCAGCTAAAATTTGTTGTTGAAGCTTATCCATTCTTTGGTATAAATCCAAACTTTCTGGATTGTTCTTTAAGTTTTCAAGAGATTTCTTTAAATCTTTGAATTGTTCTGTTTCTTGCAAGTCCTTTGCTAATTGATTAGCGTTATCGTAAATATTAACCATTTTAAATAAAAACTCCTTTTTTAACGACCTAAAATTCCTTTAAGATTATTATACCATTCGTTGAACTTAGACCCAGTATCATTGATTCCTTTTTGTACTTGTTGACCTAAATTACCAAGCCAGTCTGAATTTGCACCTGTATCTTTGGCTATCTGTTGGGCGCTCTTTTCCTTAAACTGTGTCTGAGAAGTATATGGAAGTAGCCGCTCCAATTCAGATTTATATAAGTGAGTAATTCCAGTTTCTGAAATACCTTCCATATAATGTTCTTGATCAGTCTTATCAAAACCTACCCAAGTTGATAAGACAACATCTGGAGTATAGCCAACGATCCATTGGTCTTTTGTACCAAATCCATAACTATCTGGTACCTCAGTTGAACCAGTCTTACCTGCCACTCTAAAACTTGATGGTTGAGCAGATCTACCAGTTCCTGAAGTAAAGACGCCTAAAAGCATTGATGTCATTTCTTTAGCAGTATTAGTTGAAATAATTCGGTGATTACCAGGATTCTTGTTTTGAGCAATAACATTGCCGCTAGCATCAGTGATTTTAGTAATACAGTAGGATTGATTTGGTAAATTACCTTCGTTAGCAAAAGCACTATAAGCTCGTGCCATCTGCAATGGTGAAACACCAGTTGAAAGTCCACCTAAAGCTAATGCCAAGTTTTGATCACTCTTATTAACGTGAATGCCAAAGTTTTCCACTGATTGAACACCCTTGCTGACACCAATCTTATCTAAAAGCCATACTGCTGGTACATTTTTACTTTGAGCTAGCGCTTCATACATTGGAATCTTATTTGAGTATTGATTATCAACATTCTTTGGCTCATAGCCGTTTTTTCCAAATTTTTGCAGTTTGTTAGAAAGTTCAGAATCATAATGATATCCATTCTGCAAAGCTGGTGAATAGACAGCTAGTGGCTTCATAGTCGAACCCGGCTGACGTTTCATCTGGGTAGCACGGTTATAGCCGCGAAAGACATGTTGTCCTCTACCACCAACCATTGCTCGAACAGCTCCAGTCTTTGGATCCATTGCAACACTAGCTCCTTGTACCTTAGTACCATCACTGGCATTTGGTGGGAAGTTCCAGCTTTCTTCAAAACTATCTTGCAAGGCAGTTTGATAGCCAGTGTCTAGCGTAGTATAGATCTTTAATCCTTTGTTCATTACATCTTCTTCTTTTAAGCCATAACGATCTATTGCTTCATCAACAACGGCATCAAAGAAGTAAGGGTAGCGATAGCCATCTTCCTGAGAAAATGTATCATCAAGGGTAAGCGTAGTCTTCTTAGCATTATCAGCTTGTGTCTTAGAAATTTTTCCTGTATCAGCCATCAATCCTAAAACAACATTTCGCCTTACGATTGCATTGTCCATGTGATCAATTGGATTATAGTAGCTTGGACTACGAAGCATACCTGCAATTGTAGCCGCTTCTCCTACTGTTACATCGCTAGCATTTTTTCCAAAGTAGCGTCTTGCTGCATCTTGAACACCCCAAACACCGTTACCAAAATAAGCATTATTCAGATACATTGTTAAGATATCTTTTTTAGAATAGACACGATTAATTTCGATTGCAAAAAAGAGTTCTTCTAGTTTTCTAGAAAAAGTCTGCTTTTGCGTCAATAATGCATTCTTGGCAAGTTGTTGTGTTAAGGTAGATCCACCACCAACAATACCGCGATGGATTAAACTACTGATGGCTGCTCTTGCCATCCCTTTTACACTAAAACCAGGATTTTTATAAAAAGTCCGATCTTCTGTAGCGATGACAGCATCTTGAATATAAGGCGATATCTGATTCAGTTCCACAAAAGATCCCTTTTGTGAGTATAGGGATCCGGCCTTTTGATTTTTATTATCATAAATCGTGGTTGTAGTAGAAAGTGCTGCCTTCATATTAGAGATGTTCGAAGTTTTTACCTTAACGGTATAATATGTACAAACAAACAAACAACAGGACAGTAATATTAAAATTAACCAACGCCAAATTTGAAAACGATGGTTGAAGTTTTTAATCGCTAAATGAACGCGATGCCAAAACTCATGATTTTGGGAATGCATAAAATTAAAACTCCCTTTTCGTCAATAAACCTAATATGACGATTTTAGCATATCTTTATTTGAAAAATAGTGTTTTAAAGGTTAAAAATTAGATAAGGTGAAAAAATGACTATATACCAATATTCGCTTACATATCCCGACCATTTAACGCCAATTAGTGTTAATAGGCTAATGCGTAAATTGCTTATTCCAAGAAAATGGCGGCACTTTTTACGTAGTGAAAAGAAAATATTAATTAATGGAAAATATTTACCACTTAATTTTTTAGTAAAACCTGGAGATAAAATTGAAATTCAGCTTGATCATATTGAAAGTGATCAACAACCTTATCCCGCTAGTGGAAAATTGCCTAAAGTTGTCTATGAAGATAATGATATTTTAGTAATTAATAAACCTGCTGGACAAAAGACACATCCCAATTTAAATGAAGAAGATACAGCATTAAATGACTGTGCAACTTATTTAGGCTATAGTCCTTTTATTGTTCACAGATTAGATATGTTGACAAGTGGTCTTTTGTTAGTGGCCAAAAATCCTGCGGTCGTACCAATTTTAAACAGGCAATTAACTGATAAAACATTGCATCGAGAATATTTAGCCTGGATTTCTAACTCTCCACAAATAAAAAATACCGGTATCATTGATCTTCCAATTGGTCACGATCCACATGATCAAAGAAAAAGAATGGTGAGACAAGATGGACAAAAAGCTGTGACTCACTATGAAGTAATAAAAAGAGATAAAGATAGAATACTGGTAAAACTTACATTAGAAACTGGTCGAACTCATCAAATCAGAGTTCATTTAGCTGCTCTCGGTGCCCCAATAATTGGTGATCCCTTATATAATTCTGATTATCAAGATGGGGAACAATTACAGTTAACAGCCTTTCAACTTACCTTTAGAAAACCCTTTAGTTTTGAAAATAAAACAGTGAAATTGGAGAAAAAATAAAAGAGATATGCCAAAACATATCTCTTTTATTTGTGCCTCAAACAGGAGTCGAACCTGCACTCACTTGCGTGAACAGCGACCTGAACGCTGCGCGTCTGCCAATTCCGCCATTGAGGCAACTTTTTGAACACATCTATCATACCAAAAAGTTAATAAAATTGGAAAGACAAATCTTAATTACAGAACAAGATAATCTATTTTTTCCATTATCAGTGTGTTCTAGTCAACAAAACTTCCTTCTGAAAATTATGCTTTTTATTTCTATTTAGTTTTCTTTTTGAAAATACTCAATCCAAGTGCAGTAAACAAGCTACTAATACCTGCCAAAACTAAGATAGTACTATTGTTTTTACTTCCCGCCTGTGGCAAGCTTGCATTATTTCTGGAAGTTGAAGCTACATAGCCATTATTCATCTTATTATTTATTCCAGAGGAAACATTTTTATGGTTACTTGTCTCCGTAAATTTATTATTCGTGCTTTTTTCTAGATTATTTCAGGTATATCTAACTTTGAAGCTAATAATGTAGCGGAAATACCATTAGTTTTGGGTTGATGGTTTTGCTTATTCTCTAGTGCATCTAGCTTTGTGACTGAATTATCATTTTGAACTGGTAATTTTTCAACTGTCGATTCTGAGCTCTTTTTTGAATCATTGATGTGGAAGTTAGAATGGCTATCTTTACTTCCTGTCTTATTCTTTTTTTCTTAAATCTATATTTTTAGGAAGCCAAACATCAAGCTGCTCACTTGTATAATCTTTTGCATTCACAGTATGAACTGTATTATAGAAAAGATTAATTAACTTTTTACAATCCCTACTTTTATATGACCGCAAAATCATTTTTTCTATACACTCCTACCCAAAAACCTCAGCTGCAGCAATCACCTTTAATAGCGACTCATCTATCTTATCTCTTCCATATGCATCAAGAAAGCGATCACGATATTTATTAGTCTTTAAATTAAACCAGAGAGTCCAAACACCCCAAAATAAATCAATATGTCGATCGCCCACCCCACTACAGTCAAAGTCAATAAAGCCTGAAAACTTCCAGTTATCAAGAATAATATTTGGTAAACAATAATCTCCATGGAGTAAAACCTTGGCCTGCAAAGCATCTTTACCTGCTTCTAAAACCTGGTGAGCCTCTTCTGCTGAACGATAGCCAAAGCTATCAGGAAAAACTGACTTATCATAATTTCCTGTTTGGTAGTTTTTCTCGGCGGTTGCTAAATATTCCCTGGTTCTCTCCATAACTGGGCAATCAGCGTAATCTGTTTCATGCAGTCTTCTTAATTCGCAAGCAATGGTATCACATAAGCGTTTTGGATTTGCGAGATATTCTGAATAAACGCAATCTTCACCCTTAACTGCCCTTGTTAAAAGCCAATCATAATCATTTGCAGTATAATCTAACACTTCTGCGCCAAGTCCCTTTGAATAAAAGTAATGCGTCATCTTGGCCTCTTTTGCTAGCTTTCCAAGGTTAGCTCTTTTTAAATAATAGCCTTCCTCTTTATCTACAAAATATACTCTTGCTTCAGGTGAAGAGGAACTGTCATAAATTGGTGCGTCAGAGATAAAATTTTTAATCTCCTTTGGTAGGTCTTCTGGCATCTGAGTAATTAAAGTTTTTTTCATATATTTGATCCTATGGGTAAAAAATGAAGTATAAAAAAATAATAATTACAGCTCTCCATAATAATGATGCAAAATATAATCAGATGTTCTCTTTAAAGTTAGATAGTCAATATTATTAGAGAAAAGCATTATCATTTGCTTAGTTTTATAGTCAGCCACAAAGCATGAATTATATCCTGGAATACTACCTTCTGCGCGAATTACATTTCCCTTAAAATATACTCCGCCAAAGTAGGCTACTTCTTGACCTTTAGTTTGCTGAGAAAATTGGTTAATCATCTTAGGATCTTTTAAAACTTCGCTATAAACGAATTTCCAATAATCATTTGGAGATATAAATAAATTTCCAGCTCCAAAGTCAGAAGATGTAGTCACTGTTACTGTATGCCAGCTAACATTTTCGTTTAACGGCTGCGGAATTTCTTTTTTATTAACTTCAGAAAAATCTTTTATCTGATTAAGATTAAGAGACTTTGCAAATTGCTTTTGAATGTAATTATTATAAGTTAACTTACTTTCTCGACTAATAATTGCTGCTAATAATTCATAGTCCACATCCTGATAATCCCAAGTATGAAGATGATCATATTGCATATGGTCAAGCATATATGCAATTTGTTCTTGCTGGTTTTTAAGAGGAGCAGATGGGCGAGCATTATTAATCAATCCACTTGTATGATTCATTAATTCACGAATCGTTATGTTACTGCTGCCTGGAACTTGAGGGAAATATTTAGATAAAGGAGTATTCCAATTGAGCTGCTTTTTTTGTTGAAGTTGATAAATTCCAGCCCCTGTTATAATTTTTTGCAAAGAAGCAGTTGGAAATAATTGATTAGCTTTCACTATCTTTCCTTTAGTAGCAGTTTCATTATTTTCCACTACAATTGGTTTTCCGTCTTTACCACTGACTAACATTACCCCATTAATATGATGAGATTTCATGTAGCTTTTAAGAACTTTTGGAGTATTTCGACTTCCTAGACTCATCTTATCGGTCGGTATTACAAATAAAAGTAATGAAAAAGCACAAAGCGCCATGATAGTATATAGAACAAATTTTTTTAGATGATGCATAATATTTTCCTTTTCGTGTTATGCCAGTTTTTAATAGAGCTTTTTCGTTTATTATCTTTCTTTAATTGTAATTCTTGAATATCACGATCCTCAACCCTTTTGAGGCAAAAAAATATGCTGTATGTTTTTTACAAATCATACAGCATTTTTTTAATTTTAATAATCGTTATTTCTTCTCTAGCACTGCTACAGCTTCAACATGCAGTGACTGGTTTCTGACAATTGCACATTGGGGCTAAACGGTCATGTGGCGCGGTTGACTATGTCTGTGTAATGGTGGCCCTTATATCCACACAACTGTTATGATCCATGAATTTAAGCATTTTCAACGTTACTCAGAGTTAAGAATTTTAATCAGTCTGTGGAAACCTATTGATGCCATAAATCAAGACAGTGAGTTTGTGGAAAACTCTAAAAAGATGCTACCTGTATCAAACATAAGGTTTGCCGTCGATATGTTAAAAATTATCTTCTCTTAAATATATAAATTTGCCATTTACGATTTCATACGTCTTATTGTGATCTTCATCTTTTAAAAGATTACCACTAGGATCATCCCAGAATTTTATTTTTTCTTGGGCAATTCGTCCTGGTGCTTGACCAATGATATTTATTCTGGCAGATGAAGAAGCATAGTAAAGTGGCTTGATCCCTTGCTTTGTAAAAGATTCATTATCAGGATCTGCTTGAATTTTTTGAAAAATTTTTTTGAAATTCACTTTGCATATAATATGACCCGCCTTTCTCTTATTTTCTAAACTGATATAACGTGTATATTATCAACTAAGCAATAATTGCCTAATTAAACTAATTTTCGAATAATTCAATTCGACGTAATTGACGTTTCA
>ERZ1643246.3386-NODE-3386-length-13784-cov-5.187632_pt1 | contig 13784 bp, 14 predicted proteins | sample MGYA00579265_ERZ1643246 | MGnify/ENA primary metagenome ERZ1643246 (study PRJEB29033, sample SAMEA4952261) | chicken gut metagenome | biome: Broiler Chicken; feature: Gastrointestinal Tract; material: Caecum | place: Ireland | collected 2018 | study: Broiler... | reverse complement strand
TAATTAGATTCTATCCATTTTTTACTAATTAATTATTTTTACTCTTTTTTACTGTTTTAGACTCATTAAATTAAATCTCTAGGCTGCGCTAAAAGTAATTGAAATGACGATTCCTTTTTCCTGCTTTTATTTGCATTATGCTCTTGCCAAGCTTCTACACTATCAAAACCATCACGTAAAGCAACTCCCTTTTCTATATCTTTATCCATAGACTTCTCAATAATACGATAATAGAGTTGCTCCTCTTCTGTTAACGGTTTTTCACCTGTTCTAAACAATTCCATATCATCAGATAAATCATCTTTATCTTTCCATGACATCTTAGATAAAAATTCGGGATAAGTACCATCAGCAACTGATTGCTTAAATGCATCAATTCTTTTTTGTGTTATTAAATTATTAGCAGCATCAATTTTATCTGCCAATTCCCGATTACCACTTAACATTGCTGTAATACGCATCTCTAATCTTACCATCTTACAAAAATCTCCAATACGTTCAGCAATTTCTTCAGAAGTTAAATCCATTTTATCTAAAATATCAACCATACAATGAATAGAATCACTCATCGATCCTAAAGTATTATCTTTATCGTTTTTCATACATCATCCCCCTCACATTAAGTAATAAAATTATACTACTAAACACTAAATTTATCAAATCTACACTAAAAAAGAGGAAAAATCCTCTATACAATAACTTCTTCTAAAGAAGAATTAATAATATTATCTAATAAAGAAAACTTATTTTCCATTAAATCATGTTTAATAATTTCCATATTATCAACAATTTTATCTAATAATTGTCTCATGCTTGGAACAAGACTTTCTTTTTTCTCTAAACTATCAACAATATTTTCTAAATTCGTTAATTTAGAATATTTACCATAATAATTATTCTTAATGCATAACTGATATAACTGCTTAAATGATAATACATCAATATTATTAAATCTTTTTTCCTCTAATATCTTAAGTGCCGAAAAAGCAGATTGATTGTGAATCGCTCTATCTAACACCGTTTCTCCATTCTTATTTTTAATATTTAATAAATAATTTTTATTTTTAGTAAGTTGATTTAAAACTTTTAAAGCATGAACAGAAGTATCTCTAACTAACAAATGACCAATCGTATTACCATCGAAATTTTGATGATTGACATGCCAACTACGTTTTCTAATAAACTTCAATACTAAATCATATTGCTTTGCTTTTAAAAGTCTAACCACTACATCATTACCAGCAGCATCTACTGTATTAATATCTACTTTATTTTTAGAGATAAGCTCATCTACTAAATGGTAGTAACCCTCTTTAATTAATTCAAAAATCAGGGACGGCTCATCTTCACAAGCTTTAAGCGCTTGTTTTTCATCAAAAAACATGTATAACACCTCTCTGTTTGTCTGACAGTTATATATTTTAGCAAAATTATCACTCATTGTCAAATTTCGTCCCTTCCTCACTTCATTCTTAGTATGGAAAAAATTAAAAAAATTATACAAATCATGATATAAGTGCTATAATAATTCGTAAAAAGAGGGACATTATGAAAAAAATAGAAACAACCGACAACTTACTAAAGAATATTATTGCAGTATCCAACAGTATAGATAACCAATATCAAGCTTTATTAATAGCAAGAATAGATGAAAATGAAGAAAATGAAAAAGAAGCACTAGAAAATATTAAAATAGTAACAGAATATGAAAACGAATTATATAATAAATTAAATCTAGGAATTTTCCCATCTGAACAATTGGAAAATAGATTTTTATATCTATTAAGAAAATCAGAACAAATAGATATACTAGACCAAAACTACATTTATTCTAGGTTTCTAAATTATATAGATGAATTAACTATTAGAAATCCCTTCCCATCAATAAATGAAAATATCGCAGAAAATATAGATGAAAACATAAGAGCAATAGAAAGACAAATAAACAGAGATTATATTATCACATTCTTATTTTTACTATCCCAAGAATTAAATAAGACCGAAGACCCTATAGCAAAATGTGCCCTACTAGAAGAATATCTTTATGTAATTTATAAGGAAAAAAGCTTAAAAAAATATTTGACAACACCTCCTACACAAACAGAAAAAGGTGGAAGAAAAAGATGTTTAATATTTAACCAAGAAGAAGACTTAGTAAATGAGACTTACCAAACAATACTAAAATCCGCCTTATACGAAGATATAGAAAATGCTTTAAAATACACAGATAATATCCTAACAGAATTTCCGGAAGAAGCTATCTACTTAATACCATTGTTATTATCTATTACAGCAAACGCTATGTTATTAGAAAAAGAAGAAAGAAAAAAGCCTTTAGTATTTCCAAAAGAAGAGACTCAAAACAGTTATCAAAGCTGCCAACAAATTCTAATTGCTCTAAGTAACGCCTCTTACCTAGACAGTACATATCAAAAAAGAAAAGTCTACCATCCCTAAGGAAAGTAGACTTCTTTTTATTTTAATTTAGTTCCACAATTGGTACAGAAATTGCCACCTTTAGAAGGTGTTCCACAATTTGGACAAAATTGAGTAGCAGTAGAATCCGTTGCTGGTTGTTGTTGAACAGATGTAACCGTTGGATTATTAGAAGCATCTGTACTAGCTGCATTTTGATTAACAATTGTATTAGCACTTGCTACTTGTTGTGCTTGATTTAATTGAGAAGCAGCTTGATTTGCATATGGATCATAAGGTTGAGCAGCAACACTACCCGCTTGTGGATTCATAGCATTATTTACAGCACCACCAATCATACCACCAGATGCCATATTCATCATACCAACACCTAAAAATCCATTCATTGCACCAGCTTCATTGTTAGCAGCATCTTGAACAGCATTCGCATAAGCACCAGTAAGCGTTCCTTGTTGCATAAATTGATTAGAAGATAATTCATAATTATCAATTTTTTGATTTGACTCATCATCTAAAGTAACAGATTCAACAACAAATCCTAATAAACTAATACCCCGATCACGGATAGGCTGATCAAATACCTTCTCATCCATAACAGTTTTAATTTCATCTGTTCTACTAGGTAATTCTAGTACTGGAGTCTTATGTGCAGAAGTTCCAAGTTCATTTAAGACATTTTGGAATGCACCAATAACTTCAGATCGCATTTGCTCACATAATTCATCTTTACGATACTCTTCTGCAGTACCAGCAATACGAGACATAAATACTGCTGGATCAGTAATTTTAAATGTATACTTACCAAAGCATTTAACTTCAACTCGTAATGGACTCATCGTTCCAGTCATTTGATTTGGAATAGGATGAGACCAATCTTGAAATGGAATAGGAGCAGGAGTACCAAACTTATTATCCATAATTTCTTTAGCATTAATATAAAATACCGCCTGTTCTTTAAAAGTTCCACCATTATAAGTAAATCTCGTCCACATTTCCTTAAATACTGCCCCGAATTGTCCAGCAAAGAAAGATGGAGAAGTAGATTGATCAAATGTATAAATACCCTCTTCTGCAGTTGCATCTAAGATTTGCCCATTTTGAAAAATAACAGCAATCTGTCCAGGTGCTACCTGAATCCCGCTATCTTTTGAAATAATTCCATTAGGAGTAGATACTCTCTTCATCAAAATATCTTGTCCTAAATCATCACACCGAATATACTCTTTCCATTGATCATGTAAAGTACTTCCAACCGCGCCTACTGCTGCTTTAATTAAACCCATAAATATACCTCTCTTTCATATTAAAATCGATGGCCACCACCACCATGGCTAACACCACTACTTCCAGAATGACCGCCTCCACCACTACTACCACTAGAATGGTAAATAGGCGTTTTTGAAGTATGTGTATGAACAAATCGATCTTTAACAATATTGGTCTGTAAAGTCTTTTTATCCAAATACTCCCTAGACGAAGTAGCAACCCTAACTAATTTATTTCTACTAATCATAATAGCCATAACAATTCCTGTGATTAATAAGGGACCTCCTATTAAGAAAAGCCAAGGAATATCCCTAACCACACTACCATCATCAGAAATCACATAGTGGCTATCCTTATTATTAGCTATTCCTATTGTATCATAATTTTCAAGGATTGTCATAAACTTTGCAATTCCATCATAATAATTTTGATTAGTAAACTCCTGATAGATAGCATCCATTATCTGCTCAATACGATAATCACTATACATATCCATCGCATCACCAGTAGTTGTCATATAGATAGTCCTAGTCTTCATATCAGCTAAAAACAACACTCCACTATGACGAGATCCTATACCAAACTCATTATAATCATAAAAATCATCAGCATAAGTTCTAGTACAATCTCCATTACAATCTGTTTTAGTATAATCACTCACAGTAACGATAGCTAAATCCAAATCTGTCTTCTTAATAAACTTAGTAGCTTGTTGATATAGTTTTTTCTCCTCACTATCTGTAAGCAAATCTGCAAAATCATAAACCTTTTCAGTAGCATCTACTGCTGGAGTACTTAATACATTATCCCGATTACTACCAGTAACATCAATATAATCAGGTACAAGATAATCCGAATCAGTTCGTGTATAAGTATTTACACTTGCTTGAACAGAAATAAAAGATAAGAAAAAGATACCAAAGGAAAATAGTAAATAACAAACTTTTCTCATATGATTCCTCCTATAAATAACAAGATAAATACTAAAGAGGAAAGAACTAAAATAAGTAAAGTCCAAAGAATAACTTCTTTTCTACCTAACGGTAAATCACCAACAATCCTACCAGTCTGTCCATTCATAGCAAAAGTATACATCTTATCACGATATTTAATATTTACCATAAAGACTGGCAGCATAATATAATCAGAATCCGCCTTATTTACCGTAAGATTATTACTAGCAAGCATACTAGTCTGATGCCGAACCTCCTCCTGTAGTAGTGAAACAGATGTATTCATAGTTCTCTCTTTCGCTCTCTCGATTGCAGTATCTTCTAAAACATCAAACTTTTCTGCTAGAAAACCTGATAAAAAAGCATGGTTATATGGTATCAAGTCCTTATACTGAAAAGGCTCTAAAGAATCCATTAAAGCATCTGGAAACCTAGAAGAACCATCTGCCAGTACTTTATCATAATGCATATGTCCCTCAACTTCCGTCATAAAAGTATCAGTTTTAGTATAATGAAATGTAGTATCACTCCATGAATGAACATCTTTCGCATTAAAATTTGCAGTACCAGAAACATCAAAATCATATGCCCAGAAAGGAATATAAATACCTGTAATCTTATTGATGTTTTCTTTTCTCTTAAACGCCTTCGGAACCAGAGGCTTATGCTTTACAACACCCTCAAAAGCTTTCACTGCATCATCTTTTACTTTTTGAAAAGGAATAATTAAATCAGGAACTCTACTATTTTGAATTCTTTCTTTCAGTATTGCCGTATTACCACAATAAACACAAAATGTTGCTGTTGTATTAGAATCTGCAACAATCTCAGCACCACAGCTTTTGCAACGATATACATCTGCTTCTTCGACTTTTACTTCCTTTTTAGGAGCCTTTTTTTGATTTACACTCTCACTACTAGCATTTTGATACTTCTGCATCTCTTCTAATGTAAACTTACTACCACAATAATCACATACCCATTTCTGCTCTTTAGGATGAAATGTAATTTTCGCACCACAAGAAGGGCACTTATGATCCAATGCTTCCATAAAACACCTCTATCTATTATATATAATATCATAAAATAAACTAATACGATACTAAATCATTACAATACCAAACTCTCTTGACAATATCTTTCATATAAGTCCCGCAATATTTACATTGATGAGTCTTAAAATCAATAGCACCAGAACCACAACTAGGACATCGAATTCCGAAGACTTTACTATATTTATCAAGTTTAGAACTATCTATAATATAAATATATTGAATACGAAATCGATCTTGCACCTTTTTTTGAAAAGCACCATCGATATATAACTCATATTGTAAACTACTACCAAAAGTAATCGTCGCAACACTACCATTTTTCTCATACTTACTAACAACAGTCTTATGAAATTGAATAGACCGAAAAGAAATATTTTTATCTTTATATTCTTGAATCTTTTTATCTACACTACTTCTTATTTTATCACTCTGAAAACCTGTACTATCCTTACTTTCAATAGCATGAAAATAATTCAAAATATTTTTTTCACATTCTCTTTTTAACTCATTAATATTAAGATTAGGAAAATCTTCTTTAATTCTCGTTAAATATAAAGAATCTAAACTAGATAAAGATTTAGGCATACTCTCGTCTTCTTTCCTAGCATCTTTGATTAAACTAGAAATACTAGATACACCTAAAAATTTCTTTAATTTATATAACAAGATATATCCTAAAATAAGAATGATTAACACTAAAACTAAGATAATAAGTAAAATCCAAACAAAAATCATCATTATCACCTAAGATAATTTTATCATTGAAAAAGAAAAAAAAGAAGATTATTCATCTTCTAATCTCTGTAAAGTAGACTCTTTATCCACAACTTCAACAAGTAATTTACCTTCTTTAGAATTACTATCAATATGAATATTCTTCATAGCTGACTCACGTCCTACGACTTCACATCTTTTATCTTCTTCCATTCTATCACCATTATATAGTATATCCAAAGAAAAAAGAAATATACACTATTTCTTTAATCTGCTTTAATAACTTCTTTTCCTCCCATGTATGGTTGCAATGCTTTAGGAATTTTAATACTTCCATCTTCTTGATAGTTATTCTCAATTAATGCAATTAATCCTCTAGGAGTTGCAACAACAGTATTATTTAAAGTATGTAGGAAATATGTTCCCTTTTCTCCTTTTTTACGAATTCCTAAACGTCTAGCTTGAGCATCTCCTAAGTTAGAGCAACTTCCAACTTCAAAATATTTTTTCTGTCTTGGACTCCAAGCTTCAACATCACAAGATTTTACTTTTAAATCAGCTAAATCTCCACTACAACATTCAAGTTGTCTAACTGGAATATCTAAACTTCTAAAGAAATCAACTGTTAACTTCCACATCTTCTCATACCAGTCCATTGACTCTTCAGGCTCACAAATAACAATCATCTCTTGTTTTTCAAATTGATGAACACGATAAAGTCCTCTTTCTTCCAATCCATGAGAACCTCCCTCTTTACGGAAGCATGGAGAATAACTTGTCATATGAATAGGAAGTTCACTATCTTTAATAATTTGATCTTTAAACTTACCAATCATAGAATGCTCACTGGTTCCAATTAAGTATAAATCTTCTCCCTCAATCTTATACATCATAGCTTCCATCTCAGGAAAAGACATAACACCAGTTACAACATCACTATGAATCATAAATGGTGGAATAGCATAAGTAAATCCAGCATCAATCATAAAATCTCTTGCATAAGCAAGCATTGCCTCATGTAAACGAGCAATATCTCCAAGTAAATAATAAAATCCTTGTCCACTAGTTCTACCAGCAGCATCTTTATCCATACCATGAAGTCTTTCAATAATATCAGCGTGATATGGTATTTCATAATCTGGAACTACAGGTTCTCCAAATCTTTGTACTTCCACATTTTCACTATCGTCTTTTCCAATAGGAACAGAAGGATCCATAATTTGAGGAATCACCATCATTCGATCCTTAATATCATTAGAAAGTTTTTCTTGTTCTTCCTCTAAGGTTTTAATTTCATCTGCCATAGAAGCAATCTTTTGCTTTACTTCTTCAGCCTCATCCTTTTTTCCTTCTTTCATAAGTTTACCAATTTCACTACTCATTTTATTTTTATCAGCTTTTAATCCATCAGCTTTTACCTGTACTTCACGTACTCTTTTATCCATCTCATAAACTTCATCTACCAAAGGAAGTTTTTCATCTTGAAACTTTTTCTTAATATTTTCCTTTACTAAATCTTTATTTTCTCTAATTAATTTAATATCTATCATATCTATACCTCTCTTCTAAATAATTTATTATAACTATTTTCATATAATATTTGATTAATTTCTTCTTCTCCTAAAACTTTTTCTAATAATTCTTTTATCTCATCATAAACACTGGAATAATTAAATACTTGAATATCTTTATCTCCCCCAAATAAAACATTATCAAACGTCATATCATCAGTAGATACTCCAACAGCATCAATTCCAAGTAACTCTTTAACATGTAAAATATGTTTTACATATGACTCTTTTAACTCTTCCAAATTCTCACCCGAGGAGACAAATGGTCCATAAGAAACAAGTCCAATAACAGGATTCAATTCCTTAAGAGATAATAATTGCTCATCTGTTAAATTTCTTGGATGAGAATATAAATCATAGCAATTAGAATGACTGACAACAACCCTAACATCTCTACCATTAGCTTTTTCTTCTTTTAATAAAGAAACAGTATCAGAAAAAGTATTTGGATTCATATGAGATAAATCAATACTAATACCAAGTTCAATTGCTTTTCTTAAGAAATCCTTACCATCTTCACTAAGTCCATTACTACTACGATTACCAGAACCATACTTATTTTTATTATTCCAAACAAGTAAGATATTACGAAGACCTAATTGATAAAGTTCCTCTAATTGAGAAAGATTATCGATGTAGTCACACCCTTCAATACTATAAACAACATCTAAATCTGAAAAATATTTATGGAATAAAGTAGTTGCAATACGAAACCAAGATACTACATTAACTGGTTCATAGAACTCTTTCATTTCTTGCTTCATTTCCTCATCGCTCATAAAATAAAGATTAGCAACCACACCACGTACTTGATTATTTCTATAATAATCCTGAATCGTTTTTATATAGCTAAAATCATTTTTCTTATAGCAATAATACAAAATCGACAACAAATCATAATGTAAATCAATCATCATATCATCTCCTAAAAAGAAAAAAAGAACAGTACAAGGAGTGCAAAGCACGGTACCATCCTTTCTTTTACTTAAAAGTGTAACGGACTTCTCCGGAAAAACATCATCTATAGAGTAGATAAATAAGTCTTTAATATCGTTTTCACCAGCCACGAATTCTCTATCATCAAAGGTTCTTATTATTAGTTCTAATTATCGATTTGTTATTAGTATATTACTTTTTCTAAAAAATATCAACTTTTTTTATAAAGTGGGGCATCTTTAGACAATTTTATTTTATTAACTTTATCTAAGGATTGAATAGTTAAATTATTCACATTTTTATTTTGAAAGCCATTTTCCCCATCAGTAATACTTACATAATAAGTATAATCTTCCTTCTTACGTACAGCTTTAATATAACCTTGTAATTTTTTGCCATTAAGAGAAGAACGAATCGGAATAAAAGGATAATCTGTTAAATCACTAGCATTAGAAAATTTTACATAGCAACCATTTTTATCTGCAGAAGGATCTTCACATAAATAAAACCCATCAATGATATTTTGATTTACTTGATTAACCAACAACTTAACATCAAAAATATAAAAATACTGTTTACCCGAAGAAGCTAAAGGAGTATAAGATAATCCCACAAAGATAAGAAAGAAAATAATCGAGTAAACAAAAGCAGGTAATTGAACATTTCTCCTTTTCTCACTAGCAACAAACTTAGTATATTGTTTTCCTTTACCTTGATAAACTGCTTTATCACTAAGGGCAATGATTGGTAACATAATAATTGGGAAAAATAAAGTAAGCCAACCATTTTTATTAAACACTTTCCCTAAACGATAATTTGCATACATTCCATAAAAGAAACCAAATATAGGAATAAATAAAAATAGAAATTTCCAACCGTTACCAACAGCAATATCATAATAAGCATATTGACTATAAAAAGGAACGATAGGTACAAAACCAGAATAACCACCTTTCATATAAATTAATGAACTAACGATAACATAAAAAGATATAATAAAATAAATAACACAAATAGCTAAAATAAACGTAATAGAATAATTTAACCAAAAATAAGCAAGAAGACCTAAAAGGATAGTAATAATTAAAAGCAACAAAACAGCAGATCTAGCATCTATATATCCTTTCTTCTTTTTTGTTTTAGTCTCATAAGTTCTACCAGCAAATTCTACTGTTTCAACTTCATGTTTACTAGCATCATTATAATCTTTATTAGCTTGATCAAACTCCTCAGGAGTAATATATGTCTTCATTTTTTGATTATCAGGATGTTCATAATTTAAAGCTCCACATTTCATACAATATCTTTGTTCAGGTTTCATTTCAGCACCACAACGAGGACAAAACATAAAAACACCTTCCTATCTATATTAAGTTTACCACGATATAAAATAAAAAAAAAGACCTATTTGGCCTCTATAATTAACTTAATTGCAGTACGCTCCTCACCATCGATAGCAATATCTTGAAAGGCAGGAATACATACCAGATTTTTTCCTGATGGAGCGACAAAACCTCTTGCAATAGCAACTGCTTTAATAGCCTGATTAAGTGCTCCAGCACCGATTGCCTGAATTTCTACATTTCCTTTTTCCCGAAATACATTAGCAAGTGCTCCAGCAACACTATTAGGATTAGATTTACTACTGACTTTTAATGTTTCCATAATTATAAATTCCTCTCTTTCTATATCAATAATATATGAAAGAAAAAAACAAATATGATAACTATATTACTTTTTGAATGGCATCCTTTACAATACCAATGCTCTCTTGTAATTTTTTAACCTCTTCTTCAGTCAAATCTACATAAACTCTACCCTTAGCACCGTTTTTATTGACAATAGTAGGAAGACCAATAAACACATCATTTTCTCTATCATAAGTAGAAACAGTAATAATCGTATTTTCATTTCCTAAAATAGCATTCGTAATATAAACTAAACACATACCAATACCATAGTATGTAGAACCTTTATAATCAATAATTTTATAGCCAGCATTTTTAACTTCATCGGCGATTTCTCTCTTATCATCCTCTGATAAAAATTGATTAATATTTTGTAAGCCAACAGTTGCATGTTGCCAAGGAACAAACTCACTATCCCCATGTTCACCAATAACATAAGCATGAATATTTTTAGGGCCAATTCCTAATTTTTTCCCAATTAAATAACGAAGACGAGAACTATCCAAACTAGTTCCACTACCTAAAACACGATGAGAAGAAAATCCAGAATACTTCCAAGTAAGATAAGTCATTACATCAACAGGATTACTAGCAACCAAAAAAATACCCTGAAACCCGCTATCTACAATCTGAGAAATAATAGACTTAAAAATAGCACTGTTTTTATAAATAAGATCCATTCTAGTCTCACCATTCACTTGCGTGGCACCAGCCGTAATCACCACAATTTTAGCATCACGACAATCTTCATAACTACCTGCACGAATAGCCATATTCGAAGGAGCAAACGCTAGACAATGATTTAAGTCCATAACCTCTCCTAGCACTCTTTTTTGATTAATATCAATTAAGACTAACTCATCAACATTACTTCCTTGATTTAACAAAGCATAAGCATAACTCATACCAACATTTCCACACCCAACTATAACTACTTTATTATGCATATCATCCCTCCTATTATTTATTATACCATGCAAAAGAAAAAAGTATTATTTTAAATACTTTTTTATTTCTTTCGTAACAACTTCATATCCCTTATCCGATAAATGTAACCCGTCTTTCGTGTATTCATCCTTAATTTTTACTTCATCAGAAGAAGAATCCACAAGTAAAGAAAACATATCTATATAAGTAATATCTTCTTTTTTACAAAAACTCTTTAATTCTTGATTAATATCCATAATCTCTTCATTAGTACGTATATTAACAACTTTTTCTCCTTCTAAAACAGGATAAATAGACTCTAAATAAAGTTCTGCATAAGGACGGTTTTTATGAATCTCTAATAAAAGTTCTTCAATATGTTCCACTACTTCTTCCTGAGAATCTCCGTGATCAATATCATTAGTTCCAATCAGTAAGAATACCTTAGACGGATTATATTGATAAACCCTTTCATTTATATCATTCAAAATATCTTCTACATCATTACCATTAACAACAGGTAAACCCTCATAATATTTATCTAAATCATACATATAAGTAATAGAATCCCCTAAAAACAAATAATTATCATCCATAACAACAACTTCTTTAGTAACGGTTTTTTCTACAATTTTAGGAGATATATAGGTAAAATAAAGACCAGTACATAAAACAGCAATAATTAATAATAATATAATGGAAATAATCTTAAAAATAACCTTAGACTTACTCTTCTTAGGCCTATTGCCCTTTTCATAAGAAATATCCAAATCACGTATAATCTTATCTTTATTCTTTTTTCTTTTCTCTACAAAACTAGTATCTAACTCATCAGAAAATTTCATCTCATCTGATTCCAACCCGGAATAACGCTGATTAGAAGAGCGTCTTCGATGCGCAGTCTGACTAGCAGAATAAGCACGTTTATGATGATTAGTTTGTTGATAACTCTTATTAGAATTTTTATAATTACTTCTTCTATTATTTATGTTTTTTTGCTTATCACTATCCATAAAAGACCTTCTTTCTATAAAAACACAAGAAAGAAAAAGGTATAAAACCTTCTCATTTTCCTATAGAAATTATACACATTTTAATACGAATAGTCAACGAGTCTTATTTAACAAATGAAAAAGTATATTCTCCAGAAAACATATCTTTAAATCCTTTATAAAACAATTGAATAAAAGAAAGAGAATCTATATCATCCAAAACAGTTAAGTCAACACTTGTAATATTTTTCTTTGACTCCTTGTCTTTCACAATTACTTTCCCAACAATATCCCCATTTTTAATAGGAAACTTAAAAGAATTTAATTTTACATTATAAGTATACTTTCTAGTACTATCAGATTTTTTAGACAAAACACCAATATCATGAACAGGTACTAAAGATATTTCTGTTTTAGTTGCTTTATCAACAGGAATCTTTTTTAAGACTTGATCTTTAGACTTAATTAGATTCATCTGATAATGATTAAATCCATAATCAAGAAGACTCATAATCTCTTGATTTCTAACTTTACTATCTTCTTCGCCTAAAACAATTGCTATAAAGCGAAGATTATCTTTTTTAGCAGTAGCAGCCAAACAATATTTAGCAGCATCTGTATGTCCAGTCTTTAATCCATCAGCACCTTCATAGAAACGCACTAATTTATTTGTATTAACAAGCCAAAATTTATTTTCTGTATTTTCTCTTAAATAATCTTCATATACAGAAGAAAATTCTAAAATTTCTGGATAATTAACCACCAGTTCTCTAGCAATCATTGCCATATCATAGGCACTAGAATAATGTCCCTCTTCATCAAGACCAGTGCAGTTTTTAAATACCGTATGTTTTAATCCTAAGTCATAAACTTTCTCATTCATTAACTTAACAAAAGCATCTTCACTTCCAGCAAGAACTTCTGCCATCTGTACCGTAGCATCATTAGCGCTAGCCATAGAAATTCCTTTCATTAAGTCCCGAATACTAATCTTTTCACCAACACTTAAATAAATTTGTGAACCTCCCATGTCAGCTGCATTTTGACTAACAGTAACCACATCATCCCAACTGATTTTCTCATTCCTAATAGCATCTAAAATTAATATTTGAGCAACCATCTTAGTCATAGAAGCAACACTAACTTCTTTATCCATTTCTTTTTGAAAAACAATTTCTCCACTATTTGCTTCCATCAACACTCCGCTGACCGCACCAGGAATAAGTTCAGTCTTATTCTCTCCTTC
>ERZ1643246.3385-NODE-3385-length-13785-cov-4.133139_pt1 | contig 13785 bp, 10 predicted proteins | sample MGYA00579265_ERZ1643246 | MGnify/ENA primary metagenome ERZ1643246 (study PRJEB29033, sample SAMEA4952261) | chicken gut metagenome | biome: Broiler Chicken; feature: Gastrointestinal Tract; material: Caecum | place: Ireland | collected 2018 | study: Broiler... | reverse complement strand
GTGGTGGGGCTGATCCTGCTGCTGCGCCGCCCCCGCTGGCAGGGGGGCTTCGGTGCCGCCGCCCAGGACTGGGTCTTTTACACAAACGGCGCCCGCACCATCCACCTGGCCCGGGGGCTCACCCCGCCGGCCGGCTTCCATGAAACCGCCCCGCCGCCCTCCTTCCGGGCGGGCGGCGGCCGGTTCCGGGGCGGGGGCGCCGGCCGCAGCCGGTCTTCCTCCGGCGAGCGGCACAACAGCGGCTGCGCCTGCGCCTGTGCCTGCGTGAGCTGCGCCTGTGCCTGCGCCTGCGCGGGCGGGGGCCGGGCCGGCTGCAGCGCCAAGAATTTCTACCGCATCACGATGGACCACAGCGGGGAGGGACCGGTATGAGCCTGGAAAAACAGTACGACGATTGGGTGCGGGGGCTGATGGGCGGCGCCCGCGCCCCCAGCGAGGAGGAATCCCGCACCGCCCGGGACAGCCTGCGCCAGATGCAGGCCCAGCTGGACGCCCTGGCCGCCGGCCAGAAACGCCAGGCCCGGGCCGAGGAGGCGAACCGGGCGGTGCAGAAAGCCGCCGACGCCACCGCCGAGAACGTCCGCCGGATGAGCAGCGAGCTCACCCGCAACCTGCGCAGCGACGGCCTGCTGCACAAGGCCCCGGCCGAACCCGCCCCCGCCGCAGCCCCCCGCGCCGATTTTGACGGGCTGGCCGGCCAGGTCCGCACCCGGGTGCTGGGGCAGGACGCCTTTGTGGCGGATGTGGTCAAGGCGTTCCGCCGCCCCTTTGTGATGGGCCGCCCGGCGGGCGCCGGGGCCCGGGGGCTGATGCTGCTCTGCGGCCCGGCGGGCACCGGCCGCCACTACACCCTGCGCTGCGTGGTGGAGGAACTGGCCGCCCGGGGCATCCTGAAAAGCGCCGCCATCGAGCGGATGGACCTTTCCCTCTACCCGGGCCCGGCCCAGGAAAAACTCTTTCTGCAGGACCTGTACGCCGCGCTGCGGGCCGAAGCCGAGGTGCTGGCCTTTGACGGCTACGAAGCCTGCGCCCCCGGTTTCCGCAACATGCTGGCCACCCTGGCGGCCGAGGGCACGCTGGCGCTGTCCAGCCGGTATGTGCTGCAGCGGGGTATTCTGGTGGATGTGGGCACCGCCCTGGCCCCCGACGCGGTGGGCGAGCTGCAGGCCGGCGGCAAGTATTTCGTCTTCTTCTCCGAAAAAGGGGAGGCCGCCCTGGCCGAAGCCTTCGGCGCCCGCTTTGTGGACGCTTTGGCCGGCGATATCTGCCAGACCGTCCCCTTCACCCCCGAAAGCCTGCAGGCCATCGCGGCCCGGCAGCTCAACGAGCTGGCCCAGGGGGTGCGCCGGCGCACCGGCCTTGTGTTGCGCATGGGGGCGGACGTGCGGGACCAGCTGGCCGCCCAGTACGGCAAGACCGGCGGCACGGCCGCCATGGGCCGGTATGCCGACGCCATCCACCGGGCCCTGGCCGAGTATGTGCTGGAAGCCGACCCCGCCCCCGCCGCCGACACCCCGGTGGCCCTGCGGGTGGAAAACGGCCGTCTGCTGGCCAGCGTGGGCGGCGGCGAAGCCTTCGACCTGCTGGCATTGCTGCCCGCCCGCTACCGGGGGGACGTGGAGGCGGTGGAAGCCGAGCTGGACGCCATCGTGGGGCTGGCGCCGGTCAAGACCTGGCTGCGGGAACTGGCCGGCAACGTTCAGGCCCAGCAGCGCCGCAAGGCCCAGGGCCTGCCGGTGGTGGAAGTCAACCGCCACATGATCTTCACCGGCAACCCGGGCACCGGCAAAACCACCGTGGCCCGCATCCTGGCCAAGTACCTCAAGGCCATCGGGGCGCTGGGGGGCGGCCAGCTGGTGGAGGTCACCCGCGCCGACCTGGTGGGCCGGTATGTGGGCCACACCGCGCCGCTGACCAACCAGGTCATCCGCAGCGCGCTGGGGGGCGTGCTCTTCATCGACGAAGCCTACAGCCTGTACCGCGGGCGGGAGGACAGCTTCGGCCTGGAAGCCATCGACACGCTGGTCAAGGGCATCGAGGACCACCGGGACGACCTGGTGGTGGTGCTGGCCGGCTACACCCGCGAGATGCAGCAGTTCCTGCAGGCCAACTCCGGCCTGGCCAGCCGCTTCCCCAACCAGATCGAATTCCCCGACTACACCGCCGCCGAGCTCTGGCAGATCACCCAGGCCCAGGCCAGGGCCCGGGGCTATCTGCTGGCCGAAGGGTGCGAAGCGCCCCTTACCGCCTATTTTGCCCGCCGCCAGGCCGAGGATGCGGCCAAGGCCGGCAACGGCCGGCTGGCCCGCAACGTGCTGGAACGGGCCATCCTCAACCAGGGCAAGCGGCTCATCGCCGACCCCGCCGCCGACCTGGCCCTGCTTCTGCCCGACGATTTCGAGCTGGACTGACCCCCGGCCCCGGCCCTTTGGCCGGCGCGACCCGTGCAATATGAAAGCCGCCCGGCTCACCGCAAAAACGGTGAGCCGGGCGGCTTTTCGTCTGTCTTTCAGCCGTGGGAGGGGAAAAATCACTCCCCCACGGCCTTGTTGGTCAGCATCGTGTGGGTCAGCTTGGCGATGTTCACCCCGCCCATGCGGGTCTCGCCCTCGCCCAGCCGCAGCACCTTGCTCTGGCCTTTGCGCACGGCCTCCCACCGGGGCAGGCCGCCGCCGTTGGGGTCGCCGGTGCGGGCAAAGTTGGTCAGGTACTGCACCATCTGCTCGCTGAGCAGCCGGTCCTTGGCGGTCATCGGCCGCCAGCAGTGGTCCAGCGTACCGAACCAGTACCACAGGTCGCTGGAATGCCAGGCCCCGTTGCCGTCCCCGGGCAGCCGCCGGTCAAAGAACCAGGCGTAGGCGGCCGGGCGGCCCTGGTCGGCCTGCAGCCGGCACCAGCCCTTGGCCATCCGGTGTACGATGGGCGGCACGATGTCCTCGCTGGTGGAACCCATCAGGTAGGGGACCGGCAGCTGGTCGCCCCGCCGGGCGGCCGCCATCCCCTCCCGGGGGATCAGCCGCCCGTCGATCACCGGGGCGGTGCGCATCCTGCCCCCGTCGGCGGCCTTCTCCTGCTGCCAGGCCGCAAACAGGGCCTGCGGCGCCAGGGCGCGGAATTCGGCCAGGTCGGCGCAGCCGGCCCGGCGCATCACCGCCTGCCAGAACGCATAGTGGTCCGGCGCGGGGGTGGCGGCAAACTCCTCGCCCACCCCGCCGCCGCTGCTCATCACCGCGCCGGCCGCCAGCCCCCGGGTCAGCGGCGACAGGCAGAGCTGCTGTACGCTCATGGCGCCGGCGCTCTGGCCCATCAGGGTCACCCGGTCGGGGTCGCCGCCAAAGGCCGCGATGTTGTCATGCACCCACTGCAGGGCGCACAGCTGGTCGTACAGGCCGTAGTTGCCGGTGTGGCCGGCCTCGGCCGAAAACTCGGGCAGGCAGGCGAAGCCCAGCGGCCCCAGGCGGTAGTTGATGGTCACCGCCACCACCCCTTTGGTGGGCCAGGCCGGCCCGTCAAAGTGCTTTTCGTGGCCGCAGCCGCCGGTGAACCCGCCGCCGTGGATGTAGAACAGCACCGGCAGTTTGGCGTCCGGGCCGGCGTCCGCGGGGGTCCAGATGTTCAAAAACAGGCAGTCTTCGCTGTAGTCGTAGTGTTCGCCGCGCCGGAACTCGTTGTAGTAGAACGCCTTCTCCGGCACCTGCGCCTCGTCGTAAAAGCTGCGGGGCTGGTAGCAGGCGGCGCCGTAGGCCGTGGCCTGGTAGGTGCCCTCCCAGCGGGTGACGGGGGTGGGGTACTCCCACCGGCCGGCGGTGGCGTAGCGGATGCCCTTGTAGGCAGCGACGCCCGGCCACTGGCAGCCGCAGCCGGTGATCGGGCCGCAGGGGGTGTTGCGGGTCGTGTTCATGGTCACACCTTCTTCTTGCCGGCGCTGGGCATCCAGGGTTTGGCGGCGGCCACGGCGTCGTTGTAGGCTTCCAGCCTGCGCATCTGGTCCACCACATGGGGCATGTCCATCCGGCGCACCAGCTCGTCGATCAGCGCCTCGCCCTCGGCGGCCAGCCTGTCCCGGGTCGCCTCGTCCGGGATGGCGGTGGTGCTCATGTGGTCCTTCTGGTCGGCAAAGCAGTAGCCGATGGCCGCGCTCTGGTAGGCCAGGGCAAAGATGTCGTCAAAGGGGGCGCAGGTCTGGGGGGCCCTGTGGGTGTAGGCGGTGGTCAGCGGCACGTCCTGCAGCCGGCCCATCATCTTGTAGGCCCCCACCGTGATGGCGTGGAAGCTGTCCAGGCTTTTGAACAGGTCGGTGGCGGTTTTGGTCATCTGCATCGAAAGGTCCATGTACAGGATCGGCACGCCGGTCTCGTCAAAGAAATCCCGGACCATCGGGCTGCAGGTCATGTGGGCCGGCCCGTGGAAGCTGATGTACACCTGCCGCTTGAAGCCCTGGCGCAGCAGGCTGTGGGCAATGGCCGAAAGATAGTCGATGCCCTGCCGGATGGACACCTGCACGGTGCCCCGGCCCGACGCGGTGGCCCCGGCGTAGAAGTAGGGCAGCCCGGTCAGCACCAGGCCGTCGCAGGCTTCGGCCATCTTCAGGGCGTATGCCTCGCTGATGACCGTCTCGCTGTCCAGCGGGAAACCGCCGTGCATTTCGACGGTGCCCACCGGCACGATGATGATGTCGTTGTGTTCGAGGTAGCTTTCCACCTCGCTGTTGAGCATCTTGGGCAGAATGCGGGTGCGCAGTTCCATAATACAACCTCCCGGCCCGGCGCGTGGGGCGCCCGGGTCACCTATTGATAATCAGTATCGTACAACCTAAAAATGAATCTCGTATGAACACGGGGGCGGACCTTCCAAAAATCCCCGGCGGGGGCCGCCGGGGATGCAGGGTGCGGAAGGGGGTGAGCTTACTTTTCAGCCGCGATCTTCTTGGCTTCCATCTTGGCGCGGATGTCCGGGGTGATGTTCCAGATGAAGCGGAAGGCGACCCAGGAACCCACAAGGGCGATGGCGGGGATCAGCAGGCAGCCTGCCTTGATGCCGGCGATGGCCGAGGCGGGCTGGGTGGCGGCGCCGGCGGCGTAGCCGATGACGCCCAGCGCAAAGACGGCGGCCGAGTTGCCGATGGTCTGGCCCACGCGGCGGGACAGGTTGAAGACGCCGTAGACGGTGCCCTCAGCCCGCTTGCCGGTGACATAGTCGTGGTAGTCGTTGACGGTGGCGACCAGGCCCCACTGCATGAAGATGGAGATGCTGCTCAGGCCGGAGGCGATGGTGGTGACCACCATGTAGACCAGCGCGCTGACGGTGGTGACCGACATGACGACGAACAGGCCGCCGTAGATGATGGCCGCGCCCACCAGGCACAGGCGGATCATCTTTTCCAGGCCGATCTTCTTGCTGACCATCGGGCAGAGGAAGAGCACCACGACGCTGAGCACCATCGAGAGGGAGCTCTGCACGCTCATGATGCCGATGTCCCCCAGCACGTCGCCGTACATGTAGCTGCCGAAGGTCTGGGCCACATACTGCTGGGTGCAGATGCAGATGCCGTGGATGATCAGGGCGACGAAGGCGCGGTTCTTGGTGAACAGTACGCCGATGTCGCTGAGCTTCATGCCGCCGTCCTTGCCCACCGCTTCCACGGCGGCCAGGTTACGCTCCTCCGTCCAGAAGTAGTGCAGCAGGCAGAAGACAAAGCCGATCACCGCGCAGATCGCCGCGCCGGCGCCGAAGGCGAAGGACGTGTCGCCGTACTTGGCCAGCAGCTGGGGCAGGATCATCATGGGCAGCACGTTGCCGATCACCGAGCCGAAGCCGCGGGCGCTGGACAGGGCCGAGCGCTCGCCGTCGTTGTTGGCCATGGCGCCCAGCAGCGAGCCCATCGGGATGTTGAACATGGTGTAGCAGGCTTCATACAGGATCTTGCAGAAGAACAGCACCACCAGCATCGCGGTGCCCTGGAAGAAGGTGGGCACCGTCCAGAAAGCGATGGCGGTAATGCAGAGCAGCGGCGCGACCCGCAGCAGCCAGGGGCGGAACTTGCCCTTGGGGTTGTGGTTTTTGGCGTACATCTTGTCCATCAGAATGCCCATCAGCGGGTCGTTGACCGCGTCCCAGACATTCCAGACGAACAGCAGGACGGCCAGGACCGCCGTGTTCACATGCAGCACGTTGGTGTAATAGCGGGTGACCATCGAGCCCATCAGCGCGAAGGTCATGCACCCGCCCAGGTCGCCCATGGCGTAGCCGACCTTGTGCTTCAGGGTCAGGCCGCTGCTTTTGGTGGTAGATGCCATAGGATTGACTTCCTCCTTTTCCGTTTCCAAAACGTTCCAAACTTTTCCTTTTCCAAACTGTGCGGCGGCGCCGGGGCGGCCCGCCGCGCTGTCCGGGGCGCCGCCGGGCCCGTGCGGGCATCCCCTGGTAGCTTTTATTTTACTTTGTCAATAGCGCAAAGTGAATTGCAGTTTTCGCACAAAATATTGCAGATCCGACAAGAATATGTTACAATGTGTTCAAATTGTACAAACGAAGGGGGAAAGGTTTGTGAAACTAAGCCAACTGCGTGTGTTGACCCACAGCAATTTTGCCGATCCGCTGTCCGCCAACCGCCCCCGGGTGAACCAGGCCCTGCGGGCCGAAGGCTACGACCCCAGCGCGGTCTACCAGGAGATGGAGATGGACTCGCCCTGGGTGGATACCCACGACGATGCCAGCGATGTCAAGGACCGGGTGCAGCTGCACAGCCATACTTTTTATGAACTGCTGTTCTGCCGCGGCGGCAGCCTGCAGTATCTGCTGGGGACCCAGCGGTACCGGCTGCAGCGGGGGGACATTGTCTACATCCCGCCGGGCACCAGCCACCGCCCGCTTCTGCTGGACAAGCTGGTGGAACCCTACACCCGGTATGTGCTGTGGGCCAGCCCGGCCTTTGCCGAAATGCTCCACGGGGCGTTCCCGCAGGAGGAGCTGCTGCCCGCCGAAGCCTTTCTGCTGCGCACCGCCGCCACCCCCTGGCAGGAGGAACTGGGCGGGCTGTTCCGCACCGGCGTGCAGGAAAACTACACCCGCGCCCCCGGCTGGGAGGCGGCGGTGCTGGGCAACACCATCCGGCTGCTGGTGCAGATGGCCCGCGCCCGCACCGGCAGCAACATCCCGGACCCCCAGGCCGAACAGCAGGACCTGCTGGACCAGCTGCTTTTGTACATCGAATATCACCTGGCCGAAAAAATCACACTGGCCGACACCGCCCGCCGCTTCCTTGTCAGCGAAAGCACGGTCAACCAGCTGTTCCGCCGCCGCATGAAGGTCAGCTTTTACCGGTTCGTCACCCAGCGGCGGCTCATTGCGGCCAAGGTGCGCCTGCAGGAAGGCGACAGCGCCGAACAGGCCGCCGCCCGCACCGGCTTTGGCGACTACTCCACCTTCTACCGGGCGTTCCGGCGGGAATACGGCATCTCCCCGGCCGAATACCGCCGGCTGCAGCTTTCCGCCGGGGCCCCGGCTTTGCAAAAACGCGAAAATGGTGTAGACTGAAAGCGGGCCGCCCCGCGGGCCCGCCGTTTCGCCGCCCGGCGCCCCGCCCGGCGGCTTCGGCCCGGCGCCCGCCGGCGGCACCGATTGCTGGACCGACGGAAATCCCCGGGCGCAAGGATAAAGAAGGAGGGACCCCCATGCCTGTACTCACCCTGCCGGGCGCCGTGCCGGACACGGCGGCTGCGGCTTTTGTGGCGCCGGACGCGGTGGTGGCCGGCGCCGTCACCCTGGCGGCGGGCAGCAGCGTCTGGTACGGCGCGGTGCTGCGGGCCGACACCGGCAGCATCCGCATCGGGCCGGACGCCAACATCCAGGACGGCGCGGTGCTGCACACCGGCCCCGGGCTGGACATCACGGTGGGCCGGGGCGCCAGCGTCGGCCACGGGGCGATCCTGCACGGCTGCACGCTGGGGGCGGGCTGCCTGGTGGGCATGCACGCCACCGTGCTGGACGGCGCCACGCTGGGCGAAGGCTGCCTGGTGGCCGCCGGGGCCCTGGTGCCCGAGGGGGCGGTGATCCCGCCCCACACGCTGGCGGCGGGGGTGCCCGCCCGGGTGCGGGGCCCCCTGCGCCCCGAACAGCGCGCCGCCCTGGCCGACAACGCCGCCGAATACCGCCGCCTGGCCGCCCTGCACCGGGCCGCCAAACCCAACCCTTGACCCGAACCCAGGAGGTTTTCCCATGTGCAACCTGCCCCCGATGATCTGCAGCGACCTGGACGGTACGCTGCTGCCCTACGGCCAGAGCGCCGTGAGCGGGCAAGCCCTGACCCTGATCCACCGCCTGCAGGCTCGGGGCGTGCTGTTCTGCCCGGCCAGCGGCCGGCAGTATACCAGCCTGCGCCGGCTGTTCGCCCCGGTGGCCGAAGGCTGCGTCTTTCTGTGCGAAAACGGGGCGGTGGTCTACAAGGACGGCGCCGTCATCGCCAAGACCCCGATGCCCCGGGACCTGGCCCTGGCCATTGCCCGGGATATGTGGCAGGGCAGCGAAGGCCGGGGGGAGGTCATGCTCTCGGGCGAGAACACCAGCTACCTGATGGAGCGGGGGCTGGGGATGCTGCGCCGCATCCGGGAGATCGGCAACCGCTACCGGGTCATCACCGACCCGGCTGACATCCCGGAGGAGATCGTCAAGGTCAGCGTCTACCTGCCGGACGGCTCGGCCGCCTACGCGGACCGGTTCGTGCCCCGCTGGCGGCAGGCCAACGCCGCGGTGGCCGGCCCTTACTGGATCGACACCACCCTGGCCAACAAGGGGGTGGGGGTGCAGGCGCTCTGCCGGGTGCTGGGGCTGGACCCCGGGCAGGTGATGGCCTTCGGGGACAACTACAACGACCTGCCGATGCTGGACGCGGTGGGCCTGCCCTACATCATGGACGGCGCGGCGCCGGCGCTGCGGGCCCGCTACCCCCGCCACACCCCCCGGCCGGAGGATGTGCTGGCCCGCCTGCTGGGCGATTGAGCCCCCCGGCCTGGAGAAAACTCTCCCCCAGAACCCGGCAGACCCGGCCGGGATGGGGACCGCACCGGGCTTTCTGCGACTGATGTTATGGAGGAAAGATGCACGCCCGGCCCGGCCTTTTCCCCGGATTCCACAAAAACCGACACAAAGGGGCACCCTTTCCTGTTGACGGTGCCCCGTAAACGTGTTATGATAAAGGCAAATCATCTGCCGGGGCCGCATCGGGCGGTTTACGGCCGTTTGGGAGGATATGAAGATGAAAGAATTTACCTATACCATCCAGGAAAAAGTCGGCATCCATGCCCGCCCGGCGGGGCTTCTGGTCAAGGAAGTCAAGAAGTACCAGAGCACCGTCACCATCGTCAAGGATGACAAGTCGGTCAACGCGGTCAAGCTGATGGCCCTGATGGGCATGGGCATCAAGTGCGGCGACACCGTCACCGTGCAGGTGGAAGGCCCCGATGAGGCCGACGCCGCCGCCGCGCTGGAAGTCTTCTTCAAGGAGCATCTGTAAGCAGCCGGCACACGCTGTCACAGCGCCGGGGGCGCCGCCCCCGAACCGAACACGACCCCGTTATGGGCGGCCGCCGCGTCAGGCTGGCCGCCCATTGGTTTTGACCGGCCTTTTGGCCGTGACGGAAGAGGTGTAAGACTATGATTAGCATTCAGGGCAAGGGCGTGTCCTCCGGCGTGGGGGCCGGCCCGCTGTACTTCTACCAGCGCGCTCAGACCGAGATCCCCCGCTATACCGTTGAAGATACCGACGCCGAATGGCACCGCTTCAAGGGCGCCCAGACCGGCGCGGTGGAGCAGCTGGGCGACCTGGCCGAGAAGGCCCGGGCCGAAGCCGGCGACGAGGCCGCCATGCTGTTTGAGACCCACCAGATGATGGCCGAAGAGAAGATGAACGCCGAGGCGGCCATCGCCGACACCGCCGAGCAGTTCGCCGCCATGTTCGAAGCCATGGACGACACCTACATGCAGGCCCGCGCCGCCGACGTGAAGGACGTTTCCCGCCGGCTGCTGGACATCCTGTCCGGCGCGGTGGCCGGGGGCATCGCCTCCGATGTGCCGGTCATCCTGGCGGCCGACGACCTGGCCCCCTCCGAGACGGTCCAGCTGGACAAGTCCAAGATCCTGGGCTTCATCACCGCCGGGGGTTCCGGGTCCAGCCACACGGCCATCCTGGCCCGCACCATGGGCATCCCGGCCATCGTCGGGGTGGGCGGCGCCCTCAAGGCCGAGTATGCGGGCCGCCCGGTCATCATCGACGGCGCCACCGGCAACGTGGTCATCGACCCGGACGACATGACCCGCGACCGGCTGATGAAAAAGCGGGAAGAACAGCTGCGCCTGCAGCGTCTGCTGGAGACCCTCAAGGGCCAGCCCAACGTCACCAAGGACGGCAAGTCCATCCGGGTGTACTGCAACATCGGCTCGCCGGAGGATGTCCACGCCGTGCAGGTCAACGACGGCGGCGGCATCGGGCTGTTCCGCAGCGAGTTCCTCTACCTCAACTGCGAGGACTACCCCACCGAGGACCAGCAGTTCGAAGCCTACAAGCAGGTCCTTTCGGACATGGAGGGCAAGGAGGTCATCATCCGCACGCTGGACATCGGCGCCGACAAGCAGATCGGCTACTTCAACCTGCCCAAGGAGGACAACCCTGCCATGGGCATGCGCGCCTTGCGCATCTGCCTGACCCGGCCGGAGATCTTCCGCACCCAGCTGCGCGCCCTCTTCCGGGCCTCTGCCTTCGGCAAGCTGGGCATCATGTTCCCCATGGTTACCAGCGTCTGGGAAGTGCGGGAAGCCAAGCGCATGTGCGAGGAAGTCAAGCGTGACCTGAAGAAGGAGGGCATCCCCTTCGGCGATGACGTCCAGATCGGCATCATGATCGAGACGCCGGCCGCGGCCATCTGCAGTGACCGCCTGGCCAAGGAAGTGGACTTCTTCAGCATCGGCACCAACGACCTGACTCAGTACACCCTGGCCTGCGACCGTCAGAACAATGATCTGGGCCGCTTCTACGATCCCCATCACCTGTCGGTGCTGCGCCTGATCCAGATGGTCACCGAGAACGCCCATAAGAACGGCATCTGGGTGGGCATCTGCGGCGAGCTGGGCGCGGACCTGACCCTCACCGAGACTTTCCTGGCCATCGGTGTGGACGAGCTGTCCGTTACGCCCCGTTCGGTGCTGCCGCTGCGCAATGCGGTTCGCATGACCGACACCCGCGAGACGGCGCCCCGTATCCTGGCGGATCTGGCCGAGGATTACACCGCCCGCTGATGCACCATTGAGCATACTTGTGCCCCGCAATCGTGGGGCAAATTAAAAAAGCACAGGCTCCCTTTTGGGAGCCTGTGCTTTTTTGTTGGGTCAATCCAGCTCAAAGTCGCCGGGCAGCAGCCGTTCCAGGCTGGCGTCCGGGTCGGCGATCAGCCGGCGGGATTGGTTCAGGATTGCCTTTTCCAGGGCGTTGCGGGCCATCCGGCCGTTGCCGTTGGTGGCGGCATCCTCCGCCTGCTTGCGGTCAAACCAGGTTGTCAGGGGCAGGCGGCAGCTGTCGTCCAGCAGGTAGCCTTTGCTCTGGGCCAGGGTCAGGGTGATGCGGTAAAGCTCTTCCCCCGTATAATCGGGGAACTCCATCTGGTTGGGAAAGCGGCTGGCCAGCCCGGAGTTGGCGCCCAGGAACTGCTCCATCTCTTTGGTGTAGCCTGCCAGAATCACCACCAGTTCATTGCGGTGGTCTTCAATGCCTTTGACCAGGGTGTCGATGGCTTCCAGGCCGAAGCTGTCCTCCCCGCCGCGGTAGAGGCTGTAGGCCTCGTCGATGAAAAGCACGCCGCCCAGGGCGCTCTGGATCACCGTGTTGGTCAGCGGGGCCGTGTGCCCCACATAGCGGCCCACCAGATCCGCCCGGGTTACCTCCACCAGCTGGCCGCCCCGCAAGGCGCCGATCGCCTTGAGATACTTGGACAGGATGCGGGCAATGGTAGTTTTGCCTGTGCCGGGGTTGCCGGTAAAGATCATATGCATGTTCACATCGGCCACCGGCAGACCCTGGGCCTTGCGGCGCTGCTGGGCCTGTACGTTGCGGGCGATGTCTCGGACGTATTCCTTGACCTCCTCCAGCCCCACAATGGCGGAAAGTTCCGCCTCCACGGCGTCCACATCCCCGCGGTATTGCTGGGGCAGCAGCGCCAGCAGATCAAAGGGAGCGCCGTCGCCCACCGCCAGGAACAGCCGCCCGTTCTGGTCTGTCAGCCGGGCAGGGGTGCCATCGGCAGGTGCAGTGTCGGAGTCCAGCACATATTCGGCGATGGCGCGGTAGACCGTCTCGCAGAAATCCCGCATGGCCTGCATGCCGCTGGTCTTGCCGTACTGGGCGGCCAGCAGATCCCGTACACCGGTATCCATGGCCAACGCCAGGCCGCACTGCTTGCGCACCCTCTGGGCCAGGTAGTTCAGTTCCCGGGCAGCCACCGCCGCCAGTGCCTCCGGCGTGAAGGCTGCGGTGCGGCAGATGTCCCCGGCGATGGCGTCCACAAAGCGGGCGCCGAAGGTATCGGCCAGGGCCTCCTCCCCCTTGCGGGAGAAAAAGACAAAGTATTTGCCGCCGGCCTGCAATTCGCCCACGGCACCCGGTGCCAGGGCAGTGCCCACATCCACCAGGATGCCCCGCTGCAGCACATACCGGCTGGACAGCGCCAGCTTGCCCTCGATGGACAGGGTGGCCAGCATATGCAGATACCCGGCGGCACAACCCTCATAATGGTCAAAGGCCAGGACCTCCGCATCGGATTGCAACGCCGCATACAGGTCCTGCAGGAACAGTTTTTCCTGGGCGGGGCCGGGGTACAGGGCCAGATCCAGCGTCTCGATGGCGGCGCTGTGCAGAATGCCCCGGTCGGCCAGCTCCTCCACCACGCAGCGCAGGGCGTAGTGGCGGCCGGTACCGTCCGGACCGCAGAGCAGCATCAGGTTCCTGGCCCGGGTGGTATCCCCGGCGTTCCCCAACACAAAAGGACGGCGAAATGCCTTGACCAGCGCTGTCACGAAGGCATCCTGGCCCAGCACCTGGGCTTTGACCTTGTCGGCCACCCCGGTAAAATCCGGTCGAACCGGTTCAGCCGGAGTGGGATTCGGGGCCGCCACCGTGCCACCCAGCAGGCCGTCCTGCTGCAGCGAACGGGTCAGCTCACTGCTCATGCGGCGTACCTGGGCGGCGGTTTCCCGCCCGGCACGCTGCACCGTTTCCACCGCGGCGTCGGCCGCTCTGTGCCGTTTCTGGGCCGCGGTCAGGGCGTCCAGCTGGGCCTGCATCTCTTCCATGGCATTCTGGGCTGCCGCGGTCTGGCGGGCATTGTCGGTGTATTTCCGGCCGCCCATCAGGCCGCGGACCCAGGCGTCGTATTGATCCTCAAGACTCATCTTGGTCCTCCGTTTCGGTGCGGGGCAGCTTCACGGTATAAAAATCCTTGACGCTGCAGCCCGCCCGGCCACCGCCCGCACAGGCGCAAGCGCAGGCACAGCTGGAGGCACAGGCACAGGCGCAGCTGAAATGATTGTTGTCACCGCCGCCTCGTCGTCCCACACCGCCGCCGCGGCTGGAACCGCCGCCCGGCTGGAAATTCTTGGGCGGGTCGGTGCGGTGGTACCCCGGCGGGGGCGGTGCCGTGCGGGCCCGGCGGATGACGTGAATGCCGTTGGTGTACCAGAACCAGTCCTCCGGGTCAATGCCGCTGCCCAGTCCGCCGCCCCAGGTGGGGGAGCGGGAAGCCA
>ERZ1643246.3384-NODE-3384-length-13794-cov-2.960841_pt1 | contig 13794 bp, 13 predicted proteins | sample MGYA00579265_ERZ1643246 | MGnify/ENA primary metagenome ERZ1643246 (study PRJEB29033, sample SAMEA4952261) | chicken gut metagenome | biome: Broiler Chicken; feature: Gastrointestinal Tract; material: Caecum | place: Ireland | collected 2018 | study: Broiler... | reverse complement strand
AAATACCGAGCATACTCTCGGTGTCAACAAGATTTTTATCACACCCCAGCGACACAAACATAATTTTCATAACAGAAAAATTTATCCTTTCAACGTATGTCTATACATATATTTTTATAACACAAATCTAATCAAGCCATGCATTAATATCAACATTTCCGCTGATACCGCCTATATTGCCGCTGCTTGTAAACTGCCACATATTAAATCTCTTATCATACGTGCACTCGCTGTTGTACTGCGCAACCCACACACGGCAGTAGGACACAATATCGTTTGCATAGATATAATTGTTTAACCAGTTTTTATTCGCATATACCATAGGAGTATACCCTGCGTTCTTCACTGTCTGCGCAAATGCGTTTATTACTGCCGTTCTGTCTGACACCGAAATCTGGTCTCCTCTTCCCTGTCCGTTGGCACCTCCGGCTGCCTCAACATCAATTACAAGAGGCAGCGTTACATTGTAGCTTCTGCACTTTTCTATTATAAAGCTCGCTTCCTCTACAGCTTCTTGAGTATTTACCGCCTGTGTGACTATGTAAGCTCCGACCTGTATTCCGGCAGCCGTCGCCTCTCTCATGTTCTTGTCAAACATGCTGTCGAGTACAAGCGCGCCTGTTCCCCAGCCTCTGTAGCCTACCCTGATTATCGCGTAATCTATTCCTGACGCTTTTACAGCCTGCCAGTCTATATTTCCGTTCCATACAGAGACGTCAATAACTGTCTTTGACGACAATACACCGCTCTCATTAAAATAATACTGTATTCCTCCAATATTATTCCACCCTGTTATATATGAGCCTCCGATATAATAGTATCTTTTTCCGTCAATAGTCTGCCAGCCGTCGCCATATACAACATCCTCCTTGGTAACAATCACCGGAGAAAGTCTGTACTGTGTGTACTCGCCCGTACCTCCGTCTTCCTGCCCTGTCTGGCTGCTCACAAGAAAAATCTCAACCACAGAAAAATTTCCGTCCGTAACCGAAACCTCTGTTCTGCCCGCTATAAATCCGCTGTATGAATTTATGGTGCCGTTCTCCTCGATAAGGCATACAGCCTGCTCAAGCGATGCCGCCTGCTCTGCCGAAAGTGTCACAGTGCCCTCATTACTTGCGGTATATACATACGCCCCGTTTTCAACCTTAATCGCAGTCTTTTTAACACTCTCGTCAGTTCCGTCATTTGACGGTTTTATATCCTCCGCGGGAGTCTGTTCCACAATTTCCTCCTCTGTATTGCGGTTATTTTCAGGGTCCTCCATGCGTGTATTTTCATCCTCTTCTACAACGCTTTCAAGAATGTTTTCAATCACTTCATATCTGACAACCGTAACCTCTGCGGCATCAGGCGTCTTAAAGCCCTCCTGAGCCTTTGCGACAAGCGTATATTTTCCCTCACCTATATCCGAAATCAACACCTCGCCGTCCTGATTATCGTCACTGTACTCAGGCGCATCAATCTCCTGAAGCTCGGAATCCGACGAAGTCTCCTTCTCAATTATCTGCTCAACTTTTTCCTCGTTTTCAGAAATTCCTCCGTCAAGAAGCTTTACCGCAAAATTATACCCTGTCAGACTGTTGCCTGAAGCGTCAACAAATTTTGCCGTAATTGAACTTTCGTCCGCATACGCTTCCAATTTTAAATCTGCAAGATTTTACAGTCTCAGCCACCGTTGAAGGTGCCGTATTATGTGTCCCCGCATCGGCAGTCACGGACGCATTTTTATTTTTAACAGAATTAACCCATACTGCAACACCGGCCGCACATACTGCCACAGCAATTCCCGCTGCCGCAATTCCTATAATTTTCTTTGTTTTCTTCTTTTTTAAGATTAAAGCCTCATCGGCAAAATCAGACAACTCCTCAGAACTTCCCGCATTGATTGCGTTTTCTGCTTCCCCTGAGACTTCTTGGCTTTTATCAAAAGCTTCGTCTTCCGTATGTTCAGTTAAATTTTTCTCACTCATCAAAAGTTCCTTTCCTTAAAACACAAATATTTTCAATATGGTCAGTATGAGGAAACATATCATAAGGCATGCATTTATCAACCCTGTAACCGCCCTTTGTCAAAATTTTGACATCACGTATCTGCGTCGAAGGATTGCAGGATATGTAAATTATGCATTTAGGCTTTATCTTGAGCAGCGATGTCAAAAAAGCCTCGTCAGAGCCGCTTCTCGGCGGATCCATTATGACAACATCCGCTCTTGACTTTTTTGCGTATTCCACAAGAAATTCCCCTGCGTCCCTGTTAACGAATTGAATGTTTTTTATATTATTTATCTCTGCGTTGATATTTGCGTCTGCTACCGCCTTATCATTTAACTCGACTCCGATTACCCTGCCGGCATATTTTGAGGCGATAATACCGATAGTGCCTATACCGCAGTATGCGTCTATAACAGTGTCTCTTCGGCTTATCCTGGCAGCCTTAATCGCCGCCTTATACAGCTTTTCTGTCTGTTGAGGGTTAATCTGATAAAATGAATCCGGGCTTATTCTGAAACGGCAGCCGCAGAGAACATCCTCTATATATCCCTTTCCGTGAAGCACTATATTTCTCTTTCCAAGCACCATACTGGTAGAAGTACTGTTGATATTTTGTATTACAGTGACAATCTTGTTGTTAAATTTTAAAAGCCCTCTAAGAAACGCATTCTTTGACGGAAACTGCACCTGTCCCGTTACAAGCACAACCATTATCTCTCCCGTGGAAAATCCCTTTCTTATCAGGACATGACGCATAAATCCACGCTTAGTGTCTTCGTCGTAGGGCTGATACTTAAATGACTCAAACAGTCTGCACAGCTCCCTCAAAATGGAATCTGCCTCTCTGTCCTCAATCATGCATTCGTCAACAGGAATAATTCTATGAGTTCCCTCTTTGTATATTCCCGTTATAATCCTGCCGTCCCGTTTTCTGCCGACAACACCGTGAACCTTATTGCGGTACCATACAGGTCTGTACATCCCTGAAATCTGCTCACACGAGCACACTCCCCGAAACAGCTCATCTATCTCTGTCTGCTTTCGCTTAAGCTCATCACTGTACGGCACTCCCGAATAACAGCAGCCTCCGCAGTCCGTACTGACAGAACATGTTATTGATTTGTCATTTTCACAATATCTGCCGCTCAATGTATCCTCCTGTTTCTGCAAACACTGTTGATAAAATTCCTCACTATAATAAACTAACAATATTTTATTACTAAATCCACAGTCAATGTTTTCCTTTGTAACAAAGAGTTCGCCTGCGAACTCTTTCGCGAGGCGCGGAATCGTAAGAAAAAATACAGCCATGCATTAACAGACTGCATGGCTGACCTGTAAAATATTATTCTTCTTCGCCCTCTGCCGCATTGCCGACAATCTTAATCTTGCCCTCATATAACTCTTTAACAGCCACTGACAAAGGCTTCATATCGCTCGCACCTTCAACCAGCTCTGTTCCCATTGCAATCTTTCTGCGCTCTTCAAGCGTCATTCTAGGCTCCTTATCCTTGCCGTCCTTATCAGCCGAGCTTATTTTATCATACTTTTCCTCAAGATAACGCGCGTCAATAATCTGCTTGGCTCTCGCAGCCGTAGCCTTAACTATCGAATATCGGCTCTGTACAACCGCGTGCTCTCCCTCAGTGCCATTATTTACAGCTTCCATTAACTCTGAATATGATGGATGTAACATTTACTTATCTCCTTATGAATATAATTTTAATTGTTCTCTGATATTATTAATCAGACTAATATTGTTGACTGCACTGCACTCCTCACGGACTGCCTGTGCGCCTGACGCAATTTCATTAATCTGCTCCGCGCACTGTTCCACTGTATCGTTAATCACAATATAGTCATAACGCTCTACGCCCTCAGCCTCGCTTGACGCCTTCGCAAGCCTCGCCCTTATTGTCTGCTCATCCTCTGTTCCTCTTTGACGCAGCCTTCGCTCAAGCTCCTGTGCACTCGGCGGAATAATAAAGATAAGCACTGCCTCCGGAAAAAGCCTTTTAACATTCAGTGCCCCCACGCTCTCAATCTCAAGAATAACATTATTTCCGTTTGAAAGCTGTGACTCAACATACTCCTTTGGTGTTCCGTAATAGTTGTTGACATAAACCGCGTATTCCAAAAGTTCTTTATTTTCAATCATTTCTTTAAACTGCTCCACAGTCTTAAAGAAATACTCCCTTCCGTCCAGCTCACCCTCTCTTGGCTGTCTGGTCGTCGCGGAAATTGATAAGGCATAATTGTCATGCTCCTCAAGCAGTTTTTTCATCACTGTGCCTTTGCCTGCCCCGGAAAATCCGGATACAACAAGCAACAACCCTTGATTGCCCATAAACAAACCCCATTTCTGTAATCAGTCGATTTGCTAATCAATAAAAGTAATTATATCTAATAATTCCCAAACAATCAACTATTTTATTCAATATTCTGTATCTGCTCACGAACCTTCTCAATTTCGGTTTTCAAATCAATAGCAGCATTTGAAATTTCAATGTCGTTTGCCTTAGAGAGAATTGTATTCGCCTCCCTGTTCATCTCCTGCGCTATAAAATCCATTTTTCTGCCTATACCGCCCGATTCCTCAAGACACTTCAGCGCGTGCGAGATATGGCTTCTGAGTCTTACCGTCTCCTCGTCAACGCATATTTTATCGGCGTATATAACAACCTCCGCGGCAATTCTTGACTCGTCTATCGTAGCGTCACCCAGCAGCTCCCTGACTTTATCCTCCAGCCTGCTCCTGTATTCTTTCATAATCTGAGGACTTCTCTCCTCTATAAAATCCACAAGCCTGCTCATATTTTCCAGCTTCTGCTGCAAGTCATTTTTGAGGTTTTGCCCCTCAGTAACCCTAGCATTTACAAACTGCTCACATGCTTTCTCAAACGCAGAACATATAAATTTCCAGAGTTCCTCCTCGTCCTCAGACTCCTCCTGCATTACTATCACTTCAGGATAACGCGACAGAGCCGAAACCGTTATGTCATTCTCCCTGTCAAACTGTGCGGCAATTTTGTCGAGAACTCCCATATATTCTGCCGCCAGCTCACTGTTATATTTGAGGTGGACGTTGCTCTCGGACAAATCCTCGTATGTAATGAATATATCTATCTTACCTCTCTGCGCATATTTTTTTAAAACCTCCCTTATACGCGCCTCAAAAACATTAAGCTTTTTTGGAATCTTGACTCCCGCCTCAAGATAACTGTGATTTACCGATTTTATCTCAACTGTTATACTCCTGCTGCCCTCGCTTTGCTCGCATCTTCCAAATCCCGTCATGCTCTTAATCATTTTTATCCTCATTTCTATGCTGTTTTTCAGCATGTCCACTGCTTTTTGCATAATATTATATCAATTAAAGAATAAAAGTACAAGACACAAGATTTGATTTGTGTTAGAATTGTCTATACGCGTTAAATATTCTTTACAAAACGGAGGTTTAGTTTAAAACGCTCCGAAATGGAGGTTACTATGGCTTTAGACGGTATTGTCATTTCAAATATAAAACACGAGTTAAACAAAACTATAGCAGGCGGACGGCTTTATAAAATCGCCCAGCCCGAAAGCGACGAGCTTCTTCTTACCATAAAGACTCAAAACGGTCAGTACAGGCTGATAATCTCGGCTAACGCAAGTCTGCCGCTTATCTATCTCACGCAGGAAAATAAGCCAAGCCCTATGACCGCGCCTAATTTCTGCATGCTTTTGCGAAAACATCTGAACAACGGGCGCATCGTCCAGATATCACAGCCCGGACTTGAGAGAATTTTGGACATAGAAGTTGAGCATTTAAATGAAATGGGCGATTTGTGCCGCAAGCATATTATCGCTGAATTTATGGGAAAGCACAGCAATATTATTTTCTGCGACAATGACACAATTCTTGACAGTATAAAGCATGTATCGTCACAGATGAGCTCAGTGCGCGAGGTACTCCCGGGAAGAAAATATTTTATCCCTCAGACTGTCGAGAAGTGCAGTCCTGTCTCGACATCATACGATGAATTTAAGAGCTGTGTGCTTTCTCGTCCGATGAGTATAAGCAAGGCTCTCTACTCGTCATACACCGGAATAAGCCCTGTGGCGGCTGAGGAAATATGCTTTGAGGCCTCTGTAAGTTCAGACAAGCCCGCAAACTGTCTTGAGGAAAACGAAAACCTTCACCTTTATAACATCTTCGACAACATAATGGATAATATAAAAAATGATATATATTTACCAAACATCGCTTATATTGGAGATGAGCCTAAGGAATTTTCTTCAATTCCTCTTGAAATGTTTGACAAGCGCACACAGTTTAACTCTATAAGCGAGCTTTTAAAAGAATTTTACTCAAAGCGTGACGCACTAACAAGAATGCGCCAGAAGTCTGCCGATTTGAGAAAAATCGTTTCAACCGCACTTGAGCGCTCCTGCAAAAAGGCGGATATTCAGGAAAAACAGCTTAAGGACACCGAAAAGCGCGAGCAGTACCGTGTATACGGAGAGCTCATTAACGCCTACGGCTATAATATTCCAGAGGGAAGCCGTTCATTTAAGGCACTAAATTACTATACAAACGAGGAAATAACTATACCTCTCGATGAAAACCTTTCTCCTAAGGAAAACGCTGTGCGTTATTTCAACAGATACAATAAGCTCAAGCGCACCTTCGAGGCAGAAAGCGTACAGATTAAAGAGACTATGGCTGAGATTGCGCACTTAGAGTCAATCGCTGCCTCTCTTGATATTGCCGTATCAGAGGACGACCTCGCTCAGATAAAAGAAGAATTGATTGAAGCCGGCTATATACACCGTCACCAGCAGCCGTCAAAAAAGGCAAAAACCACAAACAAGCCTTTGCACTATATATCATCTGACGGCTTTGATATTTATGTGGGGAAAAACAATTTTCAGAACGATGAGCTTACATTTAAGTTTGCAAACGGAAACGACTGGTGGTTTCACGCTAAAAACATGGCGGGCTCACATGTAATACTCCGAACCGAGGGCAGAGAAATTCCTGACCGCACCTTTGAGGAGGCTGCCGCTTTAGCCGCGCACTACTCTAAAGGTCATGATCAGGACAAGGTTGAAGTCGATTATGTTTTAAAAAAAGAAGTCAAGAAACCTGCAGCCGCAAAACCCGGATTTGTTGTCTACTACACAAACTACTCAATGATTGCCACTACCAGTATACATAAAGCAATCCGACTGACGCGAGAACATCCGCAGCGGCACAGCCTGCATAAACAGCTGCAATTCCCGCAAATCCAAGAATAAAAATTAACGCAATGCTGATAACCGCATGACCTAAAGCGATTATCAGTATTTTTTTCTGAGCATTGATAAGACACAATACAGATAATACTGTCAGGAAAAACACATCAAATACAAACAGAACTATATACGCATAGCCTGCCGTATCTGTCATACTGCATACCTTTTCGTCCAGTGAAACCACACCGAACAGAGCCGGAAGATTAAACGCGAATACAACACATCTCAAAGCTGCAATTCCCGCAAATAATACGCCCAGCAGCACTGAAAAGGACTTTCCCACATAACTTTTCAAAAAGGCAGTAATCACTATCTGCCTTCGAAATAATAATCCCTCAAAATCTCATATATCTGTCCGGACAAGGAAGACAATCCGGAAGATACACTCAGCGCCCACTCCCTTATGGCGTCAATAACCAGCACAGCGTAGATTACAGGCAGAACAATAAATTTCCCCTGGTTTTTATCAGATTTGTAAGCTGTCATTTTAAGTATTCCGCTGGACTTTATCAACAGATGAGAAAGCATGGCGAGCACAACAATCAATATACCTGCAATAAGAACATGAACTCCGAGCTGCCTCTCTCCTTCTGCAGTCGCATCAAACACGCCCAGATATATTTTTGCAAAAATTCTGTGCAGAAAAACATTTTTTTCAAGGATAAATGATAATACAAGAAATATTCCGATAACTGTATCTGTTACAACAGCAGCACGCAGACATATATCTGTCCCCTTAATTTTAATAATAATGCCCGCTGCCGCTATAACAGTTACAGATATTGCCGCCCCGAATAAAAGCTCATAGCAGACATTCATTCCTCTGTAAAAAACAAGATTATATATTGAAGCTGAAACAGCGTCCATCTGGGAATCTGCGCCGCTCATTTCCTTTATGATTTTTGAAAATACACCGCTGCCGGCGCCGAATATTAAAATTAGTGCCAGTGCAGCCATTAACACAGCCACACTGACAACTCTGATTCTTATAATTTCATCTTTTTTCATTTATAAGTCACCTTTACGGAAATCCCCAAAAAGTTTAATTTATAAATCACTCTGCAGTAACCTTACGGAAACTCTTCTTTCCCTTTTTGACAACAACGCCCTCCTCAAACATTTCCATTGGAAATGCAGCGTCAATCGCCGTAACCTTTTCTCCGTTGATGCTTACTCCGCCCTGTTCAACAGCTCTTCTGGCTTCTGACCTCGAAGCCGCAAGACCTGCCTGATGAACAACAGAGATAACGTCAATCATATTGTCCTTAAAAGACGATTTTGAAATTACAGCGGAAGGCATATTCTCGGAATCTCCTCCCGTGAAGATAGACTTAGCCGTCTCCTCTGCCTTTTTGGCCTCTTCCTCACCGTGCACAAGCTTTGTGAGCTCATATGCCAAAATCTCCTTTGCCCTGTTGAGCTGTGCTCCTTCCCAGCCGCTCATCGCCTCAATTTCTTCAATCGGAAGAAACGTGAGCATGCGGATGCACTTAAGAACATCAGCGTCATCTACATTTCTCCAATACTGATAAAAATCATAAGGAGACGTCTTCTCAGGGTCAAGCCATACTGCTCCCGACTGAGTCTTGCCCATCTTTTTACCCTCGGAATTCAGCAGAAGTGTAATCGTCATTGCTGATGCATCTTTTCCAAGCTTCTTTCTTATAAGCTCGGTACCGCCAAGCATATTGCTCCACTGGTCATCTCCGCCGAACTGGAGATTGCAGCCATATTTTTCATAGAGCATAAGAAAGTCGTATGACTGCATAATCATATAATTAAACTCAAGGAAGCTCAGACCTTTTTCCATTCTCTGCTTGTAGCATTCTGCGCGAAGCATATTATTAACGGAAAAGCATGCTCCGACCTCACGAAGAAATTCAACATAGTTGAGATTCAAAAGCCAGTCCGCATTATTTACAAGAATAGCCTTTCCCTCGGAAAAATCAATAAATCTCGACATCTGCTTCTTAAAGCACTCTACATTGTGATTAATCTGCTCTGCTGTCATCATTTTTCTCATATCCTGACGTCCTGACGGGTCGCCAATCATCGCCGTACCGCCCCCGACAAGCGCGATAGGTCTGTTACCAGCCATCTGAAGCCTTTTCATCAGGCACAGCGCCATAAAATGTCCCACATGCAGACTGTCCGCCGTAGGGTCAAATCCGATATAAAACGTAGCCTTTCCGTTGTTAATCAAATCTTTTATAAGTTCTTCGTCTGTGACCTGAGCAATAAGCCCTCTGGCCACTAACTCATCATAAAGCGTCATTGTAATCCTCCATTCAGCGTGACTTTTTACGCCAGCCCGCACACAACTATATAATTATCTTTTTCCTACGGTCTAAAGCCGCGCAGATAAGCACCGCTATAAGTATCCCGGAAGCATCAATTAAAACATCCTTTGCTAAACCGCTGCGCCCCGGAACAAAAAGCTGATGAAACTCGTCCGAACAGGCAAACAGCACAGAAATGCCGAAAGCAGCATAACCGGTAAACTTCCACTTTAAGCCGTCAACTGCAAGCGCTGTATATATCAGTGCTGCAAGCAGCGCGTACTCAGTGATATGAGCTGCCTTTCTTATCGGCACCTGCAGCTTTTCGACAAGCTGCTCTCTTCCGTTCCACCTGACATCAACCAGATGAATACTGTCGGCAACATCTATCAGAACATTTGCAACTCTTCGGCTTGTACCGCCCGAGCTTTCACCGTCTTGACTCGAAAACCCGAAAATTCCCACAGCAACAATTATCACGGGAATCCATACACAGATTTTCAGAACTTTTTTCTTCATAATCAATATAATCTGATACGCCAAACCGTTTATCTGTTAAACAGTGACTACACGCATTGTGTTTGTAAGGCCTCTCTTTGATGATGCTGAAGAATTTGTCGCGATACCCGCTGATACAATGACAACATCACCCTCGTTGACATAGCCTGCGTTCTCGGCAGTCTCTATAGCATGGTCGATAATCTTGTCCGTAGATGTCTCAACAGCCGTCTTTAAAGGTCTTACGCCCCAATAAATCTGCATTTTTCTCAAAACCGCGTCATACGGTGAACATCCGATAATTTCTGTATTAGGCTTAAGCTTTGAAGCAAGTCTCGCTGTGAAGCCTGAAATTGTAGGGCATACAATAGCCTTCGCGTCAAGATTGTCAGCTGTCTGAACAGCCGCATTTGTGACGGCGCTTGACACGCCTCTCTTTGTGTGCAGCTTTGCGTAGTCGTGATAACTCTTTGGCAGATCCTTCTCTGTAGTCTCCGCAATCTTAACCATCATTTTTAATGCCTCAAGAGGATATTTTCCGTTAGCCGTCTCACCTGAGAGCATTACAACATCTGTACCGTCATAAATAGCATTCGCAACATCAGTAACCTCAGCTCTTGTCGGACGAGGATTTCTTATCATTGAATCAAGCATCTGTGTCGCTGTGATAACAGTCTTATAATTTGCGTTACACTTTTTGATAATCTCTTTCTGAATGTGAGGAACCTGTTCAGCAGGAATCTCTACACCCATATCGCCTCTGGCAACCATGATACCATCCGCAACACGGATAATCTCATCAAGATTTTTAATCCCCTCTGCATTCTCAATCTTTGCTATAACAGGAATGTCTGCATTATGCGACCACAACAACTCCTTGATTTCCTGAATACATGCAGCATTTCTGACAAAAGACGCAGCAATAAAATCAAAGCCCTTTTCAATACCGAAGATAATATCTTCTTTATCCTTTTCTGTAATGCCCGGAAGACGAATGCTGACATTAGGCACATTGACACCCTTTCTCGAGCCGAGTTCCCCTCCGTTGATAACAGTACACTCAATATCTGTGTCGTTTACCACATCATCAACACAAAGCTCAATAAGACCGTCATCAATCAAAATTCTGTTTCCCTTTGCAATATCCTGAGGCAGACCATCATATGTAATTCTGCCGATTGTTTCATCTCCAAGAATATCTCTGGTTGTAAGAGTAAACTTCTGATTTTCCTTTAAAAATACTTTCTTTCCGTCCTTGAGGTCACCAGTTCTTATTTCCGGTCCTTTTGTATCCAACAGTGTTGCAATCGGAATATTAAGCTCTGTCCTGACACTCTCTACAAGCGCAAAACGTCCTGCCTGCTCCTCGTGATCCCCGTGTGAAAAATTAAATCTGGCAACATCCATTCCTGCGAGCGCAAGCTGTTTAATTAACTCCCTGTCGTTGGTATTCGGACCCATAGTGCAAATAATTTTAGTTTTTTTCATTGTGACCTCCAAAATAATAATAGTTCTATTAAATTTTTATAAATTCTTAACACAAGTACAGATTATCTCATAAAAACGCACTAATATCAACAAAAAAATGCACTTTATCTCTGTACTTTCGTCTTCATTGTTATATGAACAATTACATGAATACTATCATATTTATGTTATATTTTCAATTATTTTTCGTCTTCCCGTCGACAACATGTATATGTGTATACAGATGATCCTGACAGTACTCAAGATTTCCCGCGCATTTTGTACAAAATCTGAAAACAAGGCTGTCGTCATCAAGCTCTGTCCTCCCGCACACCGCGCACCTGTGCTTAGCGCCTCTCGGATTAATATAAGGCCTGTTTGCGCTCTCCCATGTGCTCTTCTCGCTGTTCGCATTGTAAAATCTCTCGTTAAAGCTCTGACTGCTGTTTCTGCGGCTCGCCCTCTGAGCATTTTCAGCCGCTCTCCTGTAATTCTTCTGAGTTCTTGTTTTCCTGACCGGCTTTTTTGTCGCAAAAAAGAAAATAATAAAATTAAGCATAGATACGAGCGCACATGTTGCCATAACATAACAGGTGTATGAATTTCCCGCAAGAAGCCCGGCGTTATAAAGCCCCCGCCATATAACTTTTGGCATTACAGGCGTCAGATAACCGCCGATAATCGTTATCGCAAAAATAATTCCGTCAAGCCACCCGAGCCATTTCATTTTAATCGGAAGCACAAAGAACAGCAAAACCTCAGTATCAGCCTGTTCTACCGCAAACGCCATAAACAGCGCAAGATTAATATAATATGTTGACATATTAAACGACCAGCCGAATATGAAATAAATCAAAAACGCAGCAATAATATGAAGTATAACCCCGCTGAAATAATAGACATTAAACTTAAATGAGCCCCATATTCTTTCAAGCACCGAACCTATAATATAGTAAAAATACAGGGTAAACACCATAAAAATAATACTGCTTGACGGCGGCTGCAAAATAAAGGTGACAACCCGCCATATCTGCCCATGCAGCACCATCTCTACATCAAGGCTCAGGTAATAGGTATATACCTCGGGTGCAAAAAGTTCAATCACAAAGCCTATAAGATAAACTCCAATAATATAGTACATCAGATTCGAAATAGCAAACCTTCCGAATCGCCGTTCTAACCTGTCAAACAATTTCATACGATAAACAAGCCCCTTTCACGTTAATTAGAACATACTAAATCAAGTATAAATAGCAAGGCAATTTTTGTCAACGCAAGTAAAATCTAAGATTATAAAAAAAATATGAAATATAGCTTATTTCCTTATTAAATACATTCTACTGAGTTGAATTTTAAATTTTTTCATAATATAATTAAGCGGATTGCATTTTTCGACATTTTTCGCATCTGCGTTTTTTGCCGAAAAATCCGCTGTTAATTTTAAATAAGGAGGCAGGCACTTTCGCCTAATACTATTATGAATACATACAAATTAGGAATCGATATAGGCTCTACTACTGTTAAGATTGCCATTATTGACGGCAATAATACCGTCATTTTCTCAGATTATGAAAGACATTTCGCCAATATACAGGAGACACTACAGTCGCTTCTTGAAAAGGCTGTCGAAAAACTCGGCTCTTTCAGATGCCATCCTGTTATAACAGGCTCAGGCGGTCTGACGCTCGCAAAACATCTTGAAGTTCCTTTTACACAGGAGGTTGTCGCTGTATCCACCGCGCTTCAAGATGAAGCACCCCAGTGTGACGTTGCCATAGAACTTGGCGGCGAGGACGCAAAAATTATATATTTTACAAACGGAATAGACCAGCGAATGAACGGAATCTGCGCGGGCGGAACAGGCTCGTTTATCGACCAGATGGCTACGCTTTTGCAGACCGATGCTGCAGGGCTTAACGAGTACGCAAAAAATTACAAATCAATATATCCTATTGCCGCAAGATGCGGTGTTTTTGCAAAATCAGATATTCAGCCTCTGATAAACGAGGGCGCTACAAAAGAGGACCTTGCAGCGTCTATCTTTCAGGCTGTTGTAAATCAGACTATATCCGGTCTCGCCTGCGGTAAGCCTATACGCGGAAATGTGGCTTTTCTGGGTGGTCCGCTCCACTTCTTATCTGAGCTTCGCGAGGCATTTATCCGTACATTAAGTCTCGGCCCGGACCAGATTATAGCACCCGACCACTCTCACCTTTTTGCCGCTATAGGCTCCGCAATGAATTACAAAGAGGATGTCTGTGTTGACGTATCAGAGATT
>ERZ1643246.3383-NODE-3383-length-13798-cov-10.659390_pt1 | contig 13798 bp, 16 predicted proteins | sample MGYA00579265_ERZ1643246 | MGnify/ENA primary metagenome ERZ1643246 (study PRJEB29033, sample SAMEA4952261) | chicken gut metagenome | biome: Broiler Chicken; feature: Gastrointestinal Tract; material: Caecum | place: Ireland | collected 2018 | study: Broiler... | reverse complement strand
CACAGCCACAGGGCCAGCCAGGACTTGCCGATCTTCGGCGCTCCCGCCAGCAGGTGGAGGCCCTGGGGCAGCAAGTCTTCCACGACGAACGAGAGCGGTTCATAGGGGATACTTTGCAGAGTATCCGCGTCGATGGTATTCAATTTTTTGATTGACATGAGAACCTCCTAATTTTGAGTTGCAGAGAAAAAACATCTTGCGCTTCGGCAGGCTCTCTGTTACACTGAACACAGATGGGAGCTGTGTTTTCCGAAACGCGGCGCGCCGCCAGGCTGTTGCAGCAGTTTGGCGGTTTTCCTTTTGTTGCGGCAGTTGGATCGTGGATCACCTCCTTCCGATGGTGGGTCCCTTGCTGGAAAGGAACAGGGGTTGTACACCTGGTCGAGCCATGATATACTGATCGGGTACAATCTCAGTATAGCAGGTCGGAAACCCATTGCAAGACCTTGGAGAACGGATTTAGGCATTCGAGAGAAAGTCAGGTAAAACACAGAGGAATCAATCGGGTACAGGGAGGGGCGTGGCAGAGAATGTACTACATGAATCATGATGCCGTAGACTATTTTCGGGTGGACTTTACGCCGGAGGACAGCATCGTGGATGGAAAGCACTATCCCCTGGGCACCTTTGCGGCGGAGATGCTGGACCGGGGATGGGAAGCGGCCACGGACATCCGCTGGCCCCTGAAACGGTTTCAGGAGGAGTTCCAGGTATTTCTGGCGTCCAGAAATCCATCCAGCAGTGGGATGGCCCTCCAGGCGATGCGGGAGTTGTGGCGGGTGCTGGGGAAGCTGCCGCTCTATAACAAACTGCTGCCAGGGGATCATCAGATGGAGGCATTGCTCCCGTATTTGAGGGAGCATCCGGATCTGACGGATGATATGCTGACACCGGGGACGCCCCGCAACGAGGCGTACACCCGGTGGATGGAAAAGCTGGAGAGCCTAGAGGACGAGCTACAGGCCTTTGTACGAAACACGGAGTGGATGCTGGAGGAGTTCTTTCAGGACCTGCCCTCCAGGAGGCGGCAGGACTATCTCCGGGCCTACGCCAACTATCGTTGGACCATGGAGGAGGCCATGCAGCAGCGGAAGGACACGGAGGACGAGGGGGAAGTGTGGGAAGACGCCACAGTGGACCTGGATACGGTCTCCTTTGATTACCCCGTGAACATCTCTCTGGTTCCCATCATGGAGACAAGAACCCACCGCCTGACGCTGGCGGAGCAGATGACCTTTGAGAGCCTCCCCAGCTTTTTGTACATGGACTTGTACAAGGGGCTGGCCGCAGGAAATCTACCCCGGCGGTGCGCCCATTGCCGTCGGTGGTTCCTGGCGGAGGGCGGATACGACACCCATTATTGTAATCGGGTGGTGCCAGGCACGAATGGGAGGACCTGCCGCCAAGTTGGCGCCCATGAGCGGGAGAAGGAGAAACGGCGGACAGAGACCGCCGCCCGGGAGTACAGCCGGGCCTACAACCGGCTGAAGGCCCGGAAGCGGCGAGGTCGGATCACAACGGACGAGTGGAACCAGAAGGTGGCCAAAGCCCAGGCGCTGAAGGACGCCTTCACCGTCCGCCAGATCACCCGTGAGGAGTACGTACAGAAGCTGAATGAACTGTGAGAGAAGGCGGCCTGTCCCTTTTGGAACAGGCCGTGAGGCCGTTTTTAATTATGTGTAAAACCTCCTGAGTGGTGTAAAATAGGAGCACCACACAGGCTGTTTTACACATGGCCAGAAAGGATCGCACACGATGCACGTCGGGAGAAAATCCGTGAATTACTGCAAAGAGTCTGAAAATTTTTGTGGCGGGCAATGGACTGCCCTTTGGCGTCCGTACTTCCATGTCTAATTCCCGTAAGCAGGAAAAGCTCATCAATCTTCCGCTCTACGCGCTCTCCCAGACGTGGGAGGTTTGCGACACTTTTTAATAGTATACTCCTTGTATGGAAAATCTCCATTATCGGACTGTGAAAGAGAATATGAGATGGACCTGTTGCAAAGTAGACCCGAAGAAAAAATAGACAGTGCGACACCAAAAGGGTTGCACTGTCTGACTTTATGCTTTAGGCTTAGTTTGTGAAACAGAAATAAAGCGAGACCAGTATAACGTGCATAAACGCTGAGGGGCAACTGATTCTTAGTGAGGGAGAAAATCAACAGCTGATCCACGGGTGTTGTTTAAGGTGTTGGTTTACGGATATCTGTATGGGAGCTACTCCAGACGGAAGTAGGGAGAGGCCTATTAGTACCGTGCGGACGTGACTGCTTGTAGATGAGAGGGAATCGGGCCACAGCACACTGGCCCGATTCCGGACGGGGCGATACTGTGTGAGAAATCACACATCTGCTGCATTTACATTATGAGTAGGATTGCCTGAGCTCTATGGAGGTGATTTCATGCTGATGTTGCTTGCTATGCTGGAAGACGAAGAGGACAGGTTGCAGTTTATCAAAATATATGAGCAGTGCCACGCAAAAATGGAGGAAGCAGCGATCCGAATCCTGCTTAATCAGCATGACGCAGAGGATGCCGTCCAAAATGCGTTTGTTCAGATTATTCGACATTTTGAAAGGACGTTAAAAATTCCACGTGAGGAATTGACATTCTGGTGCATTTCTATAGTGAAGAATGAGGCCAGGATGATCTTGCGGAAAAAGCAAAAGACAGTCCCCTTGGAAGACTGGGACAGCGCGGATCTTTCGGAAGGTGAATCAACAAGTTATGGAGATTTGGTGGAGCTGATCACAAGACTTCCAGAGACATACCGCTCTGTTCTGGAACTAAAATTCTTGTTGGGCTATTCTGATAAAGAAACCGCCCAGTTCCTTGGCATTTCAGAGACCGCCGTCAGCTCCCGGGCATCAAGAGCTCGGGCATTGCTGCAGGAGATCATCAGAAGGGAGGGATACCATTTATGAACGATCAAGAACTGGATGCCCTGATGCAGTGTGTCCTGCTGGACGCAATCAAACGAGATGAACAAATGCAAGGGACGACAACCATGTCCTTTTCTCCGTCGGATAAATATCAGCGCAGTATCGTCGTAATGCTGCGAGACCCGAAAGCATGGGCGAAGAAACGGGTACGGCCACTCTGGAAAACGGTGCTCCAACGCGCTGCTGTAATCCTCCTTGTGGCTTCCATCAGCTTGGGGAGCCTTATGGCAATCAGCCCCAGAGTGCGGGCGGCCGTGATTCAATGGGTTACAGAATGGTATGAAGAGAGTGTTATCTATCGCTATTTCGGTGATATCCAAGATGTGGCGATGCCCCGATATGAAATTGCCGATTTGCCAGAAGGCTATGTTGAGCGGCAGCGCCTGGAGACACCGACCTCCGTATTTATCGAATACGAAAACGATGCGGATGCATCTGCCGGATGGATCTGCTTGAGCTATACATATATGCAGGAAGGAGCTGCTAATGGCTTTGAAACGGTAGGTGCGACGGTGATTCCCGTTACGATACATGGAATGAGCGGACAGATATATCTGGCAGATGATCCGGCGCAGTCGGATAATACGGTAACATGGATTGATAAAGAAAAAAACATTCAATTTGATATAAGCGGATATATGACCGAAGGAGAAATTTTACACTTAGCTGAAAGCGTTTCGCTGGTAAAATAAACTAAATTTTAAAATCCCATGTGAGGAAAACGCCTCCTTTTGCATTTGTATAGTAGAGACTTGTGAATCTACTTGCAATGTGAAAGGAGGCGTTTGTTTTGAAAAAAAGGATCATATCGCTAGTTGCGCTGCTGGCCTTGGCTTTTGCAGTGAGTATGCCGACCGCAAGTGCACGTGCTACTACATTCAAGCCATCACTCACATTCAATGGCACAACAGCTGTCTGCTCTGTCATCTGCAAAGCGCCCAATAGCAATGATCAGGTAAAGGCGACGCTCGCCCTCTACCAGGGTACGACTCAGTTGGATTCTTGGAGTGTATCAGGAAAAGGCGTGGTTTCAATTTCTGAGCAGTGCAAAGTGCAGAGCGAGAAGACCTACAAGCTGACCCTTACGTATTCCATTAACGGCGTCTCAAAGCCCAGCGTTTCAGTTACGGCGACATGTCCTTGAGGGTAAGGGCTGCCCATAGGCAGCCCTTAGGGATATCCCTAAGGATATAAGCATTCATCATGGAAATTACCTTTTTGGATTACTGCTGAAAAGTATGGAGGAATGAGTAATTATGAAACTATCGAAAATTTTGAGCAGAATTGCATCAATGATTATGGCAGTCTGCTTACTTACCTCCTCTGGCATGGTATCTGCTGCTGGGGCAGAATTTACTGGTGAGATCAAGGAGATTGGTGGGGAATCTACCGGAGTGACTGCGGTAGGAACAGAAATGCCGAATTTCAGATCTCCGACTGGCATTATTGGGCAGTTTGCACCGTCAACGAATGCTGATGTTGAAGTATCCCTTCCAACACCTGAAATTGGTGGAGTTTCTACAGGTATTACAGCAGAAGGAACGGAAATGCCGGATTTCAAATCCCCAACTGGTATCATTGGTGAGTTCCCGGAAGAAAATGGAATTTCCCCGCTTGCAATTGATGATGTCGTCAATATCAAAGGTACCCCACTCTTTCGTGAAAGCGGCGTAGGCGCTCATTACTATGCATTTTCTGGTTATGGGACTTCTTTCACGAGCGCCTTTGCAAATATTAAGCTCCCTACTGGTTTCAATAACGCGAATCATTCACGCAACGGTTTTGTTTCACTTGGAATTTACGGCTCCAAACATGGCATTGATCTTGGCCTCATCAACGAAGGTAATGGATGGTTCCCAGTCTATTACGATGTTGGCGTGAAGGCCGCCTCGTTCCCGGAGTATATAGCGCCCAGCACAGCAACAAATGCAATTATTACTGTGAAGCCGATCAATACCACGACTGTCCACTTGTATGTTCAGTTTTTGAATGCCTCAGGGCAAAATGTTGGTAGAGCCTTTGATAGTGATATCCCGGTATCGTCCGGGAACCTTACTATGGCAAGCAATGGGCGAATTTCTTGCAGATTCTATAGGTTCGCTTCCTTGGTTCCCATGCCAGGGACGCAGGATAATCAGTCTGATGGGACTTATATGACTGGGGGACAGACGCTTAATTGCCAGTTATACAATGGCAGTTCTTATGTTGGATGGGGAATGACTTCCTCCAATGTGACCAATGCGTGGAAGGTTTCTTCCAGCAAAATCACACTTACATACGCAGGCAACAACGACACCTATAATATTCGCCATAGTTAAATTGAGGCGCAGAAAGGCAACTGTAGTTTAACTACAGTTGCCCTTCTGCCAATTCTTGAGGTATTCCACGGATGCTGAGTGGACAGAAAGAACAAATGAAGAAGTGGAATTTTTCTCGATTCCTCAGTAAATTTGTGAGGTTCAAACTTCAGATTTTCTATCTGATTTTCGGTGGCCTGACCACGCTGGTGAACTACGGGAGCTTTTGGCTGCTGCTGCACCTGTATGGGGCTTCCGCCGCACTGGTGGCAAATGTGGTATCCTTCCTGGCCGCAACCGCTTTCGCCTATGTGACGAACAAACGATGGGTCTTTCGCCGAACAGACTGGGCCTTCCACACGGTCCTGCGGGAGGCGGCCGCCTTCCTGGGGGCGCGCCTGTTCTCCTTCTTCTTAGAGGAGGCGGGGCTGTTTGTCTCCCTGACGGTGCTGCATGCTGACAGCATCACGATTCTGGGTGTGAATGGCGTAATGATTGCCAAAGTCCTGTTATCCATCATCGCTGTTGTGCTGAATTACTGGGTATCCCGCTACTGGATTTTTCGCAAAGGACATGAGGACGCATGAGAAATCAGAAACAAGTGCTGCTCATCATTCCAGCCTATAACGAGGAACGGAATATTGAAAGGACTGTGGAGCAGATCCTCCAGTATCCCAAGCAGGCCGATTTTTCTCTAGACTATGTGGTGATCAACGATGGCTCCGCCGACAGAACCAGCGCAATCTGCCGTCAGCACGGTTGGCCCTGCATGGATCTGGTGCAGAATCTTGGCATTGGGGGCGCGGTGCAGACCGGCTATCTCTATGCCGCGCGGCATGGATACGACATTGCCGTGCAGTTTGACGGCGACGGCCAGCATGACATCCAATCCCTTCGGGCATTGATTACACCGATCCTGGAGGGGACGGCGGACTTCTGCGTGGGCTCCCGGTTTCTTGGCCGGACAAGCCAGTTCCGCTCCACTCGGCTGCGGCAGGTGGGCATCCGCTATCTGTCCCTGCTGCTGCGGCTACTGCGGGGCCTGCGCGTCTCCGACCCCACCTCGGGATTTCGGGCAGCGGGGACCGCCGCCATCGCCTATCTGGCGGAGCACTATCCCGTGGACTACCCGGAGCCGGAATCCATCATCCTTCTGGATAAAATGGGCTTTCGAATCACGGAGGCACCGGTCAATATGTTCCCCCGGAACGCTGGCAAGTCGTCCATTGACTGGAAGCGGTCCATTTACTACATGTGCAAGGTGTCCCTGGCCATGCTCTGTGCCTGTATGGGAGAGGAGTGATTGTATATGCCCTTTGTGCTTCGGATGGAGATGCTGGTTCTTGCGGCTGTTGTCCTTCTGATCGTATTTCTGTCCATCCGACGGAGGAAACTTCTCGTGCGGTTTGCCATGATCTGGCTAGTCATTGCAGTGGGAATGGTGTTTGCAGCCCTCTGCCCAGGCGTTGTTGTCTGGCTTTGCAGTGTGGTCCATATTGAAAAAGCGTCAAACCTGATCTATCTACTGGGACTGCTGGTCCTTCTGGGGCTCTCCTTCAAACAGACGGTGCTGTTGTCCAAGCAGTCCGATCAGATCAAGCGCCTGACCCAGGCCATTTCCCTGGAGCAGTACCAGCGCACAGCGGAGAGGAAGGAGCAGGATCGTGCGGATTCATAATGGCACAGCAACGCGTTTCTGGAGGGAAAATCGCCTGCTGCTCTGCATCATGGCGCTGCTGCTGATCGAGCGGCTGATTGCCTTGGCGACGCTGGGCGCACAGTACACCCTGGCCAGTGACGACCTGAGCTATGTCAAAAGCGGGATTTACTTTGCCCAGCACGGCACTGTCACCATGCATGGCACGACACCCAGCGCACAGATCATGCCTGGCATGACTTGGTTGATTGGGATATTTGTGCTGGTGCTGGGACAAGGGTATGGCCTTTGGCTCGCTCTCAAGTTATTCTGGATTGGAATGGGTACCGCCACCGCATATTTCCTCTACAAAAGCGTCACCCTGTTTGCCCCCAAGTGGTACGGCATTGTGGCGTGCCTTCCCCTGTTCGGCGTGGATTTCGTCTGGACAGACAACCTGATTCTGACGGAGTCCCCCTTCATCCTGTGTCTGTCCGCCATGCTGTACTATACCTTTCTGCTGGGCCGCGACCGCAGCCGCCATGCGTTTGTGGGGTGCGCAGTCTCATATATCGCGGCCCTTTTGCTGAAGGCCAACATCGCCATCTATCCCCTATTTGCCTTAGTGTATCTGCTGGCGGTGAAGTACCCGTTTCAAAAATTACTGCGGCGGGGGCTGATCCTGGCCTGCCTGGTCCTGTGTTTTCTGGTGCCGTGGACCGTGCGGAATTACATGCAGTTCCACGCCCTAATTCCCCTCACCTATGGAGCTGGCAATCCTACGCTGCTGGGGACCTATCAAGGGTACGGTTACCCCGCCGATGAAGATCTGGACTATGTCACAAACGTGGATGAACCTTTCCGGGAGCAATATGCCGCCTATTATGACGACAATGGGAATGTGCCGGAGAAGTATCAGAAATACCTCTCCCTGCAGCATGACGGAGAGACCGCCGCATACCGCATCCGGGTTTGGGCGGAACAGAATCCAAAAAGCCTGCTGGTTTCTTACGGGATTATCAAGCCGCTGATGATTGTGAATGGCACATTCTACTGGGAGCGAGTCTTCAACGTTCCGGGAACTTGGGTTCAGCTTATGCAGGATCTCAACCTGCTGCTATGCGCTATATCGATCATCTCCTCGTTGCTTTTCCGAAAACATAGAGCGCAATGTCTTTATTTGATGTTTCTATATGGGGGAAATGTCTTCATCTATGCCATGACCTTCGCCTTTGGGCGATACAGCATCGGACTGATGCCCATGCGATGCGTATTGATCGGATTGGGTGCCGCTGCGCTTGCTGGCAGTATTCGGAAATATCATGCTTCATATTAATCACTATGCCGACCGCTACACGGTCTGCACAAAAAGGATGAAAAGAGTGCAGACAAACGGTCGCCGTTCTTACTCTCCTATGAACGCCAGAGGGCGCCAGGTAAAAACCTGGCGTCTTTTGGCGTCATTCAGAAAGCGGATAATGCCACTAACTGGCGGAGAAAAAGAGTGCTAATATCGGGATTTTGCCGAAACTATAAAGGGGAGAAATACAACAAGTGAAATAGTGACATGATACGATGCTTGCGATTTTTTCGGAATTGTGATACAGTGATACTAAAGGGAGGCAATCCGAATGCTGCTGTTTGTATGGAACAATCTGATGAGTGAGAAAATCCCAGTAAAAGTTGTTCCGGCTACGGATGCAGATTTTGGCCTCACCCAAAAGTGGCAGACCCAGTGGACATCCTCAGCAGCCCAAGGCATGCCGAATAAAGTGGCGCTTCACAGATGTGATGACGATGAATTGCTGGGGCTGATGTCCTATCAGATCAATGAAAAGGACATGGCCGTAGAAGTAATCTATGTGGAGAGCGCAGGACACAGCAACGCAAATTTGCTAAGGCAAACTGGCGGACAGAAGAGATATATTGGTATCGCCAAGGCCCTTTTTGCTTATGCCGCGAAGATCTCAGTAGACGCTGGTTTTGGCGGAGTACTGTTTTTCCGGGCAAAAACCTCTGAGCTTCGCACATATTACATAAAAACGTTCGGAGCGGTTCCCTTGGGACAGTATGATCCTTTTCGCATGATCATCTGGGAAGATGCGGCGAAACAATTGATTTCAGAGTATCGGACGGTGAGCGAGAATGAATAAACAGGAACGGGAATATTTACAGAAGGTAGAACAGCACGGCGCCGAGAATGGGTGGGTCACGCCTCTTACGCAGGAAGATACTGCATATCTTGTTCATTTTCGCACCGTGTGCAAACGGTACAATATCATTCCATCCAAAGCGACTAGACTGGAATATGATTTTGTCACCAAGGTCACGGACAGTGAATTCTATCTCCAGCAGGCGAATGCATGAAGCCCGCTGAATGAGATATCGCAATGCTGACTACTATTTGACGACTATTCGTGGAAAACCCGGAGCTGTTGCAGCGCAATGGCTCTGGGTATTTCCTGAAAACGCCGCAAAATTTGTGCAAACCCACTGAAGCCCTTGCGCCCCAACGGCTGCCCCTTTGACGGCCTGAAGACTCCGACTCTAAAGGTCGCTGGTTCGAATCCAGTCGGGCGTACCAAAAGAGGAGGCTAAGAAAGATATTGGGCAGAAAAGTCCAGTGTTTTCAAGGCTTCCGAGGCCCGTAGATCAACGAATCTACGGGCCTCATTTTTTCGATATTTCAATACTGGACCTTCGTTCAGGTGGGACTCAAACCCGCATATTGAACGAAGAATCTGCAACGTGCTTTTGGCCGGGATCCTGGATGCAGGACCCCGGCTTTTCTATTTTATGAATCGACTGCGAGGTGTTCTGATGAAAAATAAGTATTTGACTGAGTTGTCCCGCCGGCTGAGCGTGGATGGGATCCAATCTGCCATCAAAGAGGATCGGCGGCTGGATGTATTCCTCCACGACCGGCCGGTCCTCTATGTGTCCCCGGCAAGCGACGTCTTCCTGCTGCCAGCCGGGAGCCAAAACGAGGAGGCCAGTGAGCTGTACCATCAGGTCGCTGTGACAGCGGACGAGGTATATGGGTATGTGGAGGCCATGGAGAAGGCACTGCCCCTTCGTGCCTCTGGGCTCCATGAGGACTTTCGCCTGCTGGCGGATTTCGGCGGTGCGGTGCTGGCAGGGCAGGAACGGGGAAACGGGCTGGGATACCAGTTCGTCACCTGGGTCTGGGCCTATGAACGACAGGGGGTCTGCCACGGACACTACTATGAAGATGACTTTCAAAGCGCCAAGCAGGACTTCGCTGTCCGCTCTGGCCTGATCTCCAAGGCCCAGCTTTTCTCTCCGGAAGAATTGACAGAATTATACCGGGCCACAAACTTCCTGCTGGAGGAAGGACCTGAGCCAGAGGAGAAACCGCTGAAAGCGATCCAGGAAGCCAGAACAAAAATCGAATACACCGTCCCGGATCTTCAAACAAGGCTGGAACAGACACAGAGTCAGGAACCACAAATGAATTTATAAATCCAACGCTAAATCAAATGGGGGCCGTATTTTGCCGAGTGCAGAATACGGCCCCTTTTTGCATTTTGAGGAGAAATCAGACATGACCAGAAAGAGTGAATATAGCTGCCTGCCTCATGCTGCCGCGGTGGCGCAGATGCAGGCGCGCTCAGTTCTCCGCCAGGTGCGGGTCAGAGCCGCGCCCGCCTGCCCCCCAGAGCCGCCGCAGAAGCCGGTCTGCCGGCAGTTCTCCCGCTGTGAGGGGTGCCCCTATCCCGCCCACGGTTTCCTCTGCTGGGGCAGCGGGGATGACTGCATGCGCACCAGGGTAGAAAAACTGAATAGAGAGGAGAAGGCAAAGTATGAAAATCAAAGCGGCGCTCTATAACGCTGACCACCTGGAATATGGGCTTGTCACCATCCCCTTCCCCATCTCCCGGGATCAGTATGACGACACGATCAAGATGCTGGAGGCGCTGGATATCGGAGACCCGCGGGCAAGGGACTGCACGGTGGAGGAGATCGAGGGCAGCGCCCCCAGTCTGAAATGTCTGGAGGGGCGCAGGATCAATGTGGACGAACTGGACTACATGGTCAAGCGTCTGGACAGTTTTTCTGACGGGGAGCTGGCCCAGTTCCAGGGAATGGCAGTGAAGATGGGACTCTCCGATATGACCGACCTCATCAACCTGACCTTCTGTTGCCAGCAGGCCACGGTCATCACGGATTTTTCCGACTTGGAGCAGATCGGCCGGGAGCATTACATGAACCTCCACGGCGGCTGCGCCTCCATGGAAGAACTGGAACAGTTGGACGGTGTGGAGACCGCCCTGCTCCTGATCTCGGAGAATGAGGGTACCATCACCCCCTACGGGGTGGTCTACGACAACGGGATGCAGCTCAGTCAAGCCTACCAGGGCAGAAACTTTCCGGCGTATCTGTATGAGCGCAGCCTGATTGCTTTGACCTTGCGCCCCATCCACACGGACGCCAATGGTAGCGATGCCCTTTGGCTGTACCTCCCCACATCGGAACTCCAGATAGAACGGATGCTCTATCGGGATGGAATGGAAAGTGAAGATTTTGCGAGATTGGATGTTCAGGGCGATAATTTACCCGCTGCAGTCAAGACGGCCTGCGCCTTGGAGCAGGAGAGCGTCTTTGACCTCAATGCCATGTGCGCAGCTATCTCCAAGCTGACGCAGGCGGACCGCCTCAAGCTGGATGCCGCAGTGAGCTTTGCCAAACCGGAAAGCGCCGCTGAGATCCGCCGCTTGGCGGAAAATTTGGAGCTGTTCGATTTCATTCCCAATGTGAGCACCCCAGAGGAGTACGGCAGATATATGATCCAAGACTCCGGCCATTTCGACTACGACAGCAATCTGGACGAGTTTTATGATTATGGGAAGTACGGGCGCCGGTGCATGGAGCGGAAACAGGGGATGTTTACGGAGCAGGGCTATATCTCCTATCAGGGGGCTCTGTCACTGGAGGAGCTGATGCGGGAGGATCCCGGGGAACAATACCAGAGAGAGCAGGAGGAGTCTATGGGGATGGGGGGCCTCACCTGATGCGGAAGGAGACCGATCTTGCCAGGGTAAAGTCGATTGCCCATGTACTCCTCGATATGCCAATCGCGCAAACTTCATTTTCGCCGGCTATTGTCAGCCACCCATTTACAAGCACCGGGATCACCGCCACTCAGAACGAGGATGGCAGCTTCTCCATGGTCGACCTGCTCAACAAGGAAGAAGACCTCGCCACGTGGCGTGAGATGGTGGGCAAACAGATCGACAGTGCTGAAAATACCGCCCAGGTCTTTTTCCTCCTGAACAAGCCCTATTACCTGACCTTTCTCAAATTTACCGCTCCCGTTCTCTCTCAGGAGGATCTGGGCCAGTTGCTGGCTCATGCGTGGATCCTGGAGGAATGCCCCAATCAGGACCGCAATGTCAGCAAAAGAGAACTGCTGGCTCTATTCCGCTCCGTCCCGCCGGAGCTCCTAATGGACGAGGAGGAGCACACGGTGTACCGCTCTTTAGACGATCCCGTGACCGTTTATCGGGGCGTCACCTCCTACAACGCCAAAAATATCAAAGCGCTGTCCTGGACACTGGATCGGGAGACCGCAGAGTGGTTCGCCCACCGCTTCGGTGAGGAGGGCACCGTCTACGAGGCCCAGATCCCGAAGAAATACATCCTCGCCTTTTTCAACGGCAGAAATGAATCAGAAGTTGTGGTAGACCCCAAACATCTGGAACAGATCATGGAGTCCCCGGAGCCGGAGATGGGGATGCGGATGACCTGAATTTTCTCCACCTTTTGCGGTAGACTTTCGCCACAGGTTGTGGTATTGGTTGTGTTCACAAAACAGGAATGAGGTGATCCAAGTGAAAAAACAAAGCAGTTTCCAACAGACAAGCCCATTTGACCTGCGGCCCGCTTCCCGTGAGGAGGCGGGTTTGTTCTATTCCGACGAGGGCCAGGATACGGCGCTGGGCACCGTGGGCCACCTCCGCATGGACTTCGGTTCCAGCAGGAAAGTCTTCCATCACACCTGGTGGCCCCACAACGGCGACCGCTTCAACACGCCGGAATTCAAGGAGGCCCTGCAGGAATTCGTGGACGCCATGCGGCAGAACGGCCCGCTGAAGGACTTAGCAACTATGAGCTCCTACTGCTGGCGAAACGGAGGTGAACTCACGAAAAATGACCGCATATACGGATTTATCGCGGAAACGGAGCAATACCGTTTCTGTTTGCGCTGCACCCCCAGGCCGGGTGAATACCAGGGCTACCTCTACTGCTACGACCTCCGCCAGCAGGAGCTGGCCCGTCAGAACAGGTTGGTAGGCCGGGTGACCTTCGCCAGCGGTGAGAAGCAGGAATTCACCGATGCGGGTCTGTACCTCCAGGCCATCCGGGAGGAACTGCCATTCCGGGACACCACGGGTTTCCGGCATGAGACACTGACGGACGATCCCCAGGTGCGGAAAGCAGCAGATGACATCCTGCTGGACTTCGCCGGGGAGGAAAATCCCCGCCGGGCCTGCAACTACGGGCTGACGGAGGCCGGTAAGCAGGCCCTGCGGGATACCGCCGATCCGAGTAAACCCCACACCTACGCCTGGTTTGTCATGACCGACTGCGGCGCCCCGGAGGAGCAGATCCACCGGGATCTGACGCTGGAGGAGGCGGTCCAGCTCTACCGCGACAGCGACCGTCCGGAGAAGAGGCTGGGCGTCACCAAGGACGGCGTTGCCACGGTGGACCTGGTGCGCTCTCTGGAGTGGGAACAGCAGTTCTTTGACGACTGCCGCAGACTGGAGAGTTTCCGGGATGATCCGGTAGTCTCTAAAGCTGTGGAAACCCTCCGGCAGGAGCTGGAACAGACAGTCCCCCAAGAGGACATCACGATGGGAGGAATGTGAAATGCGAGAAGTACCGAGAGAATGGCTGGA
>ERZ1643246.3378-NODE-3378-length-13817-cov-5.102093_pt1 | contig 13817 bp, 10 predicted proteins | sample MGYA00579265_ERZ1643246 | MGnify/ENA primary metagenome ERZ1643246 (study PRJEB29033, sample SAMEA4952261) | chicken gut metagenome | biome: Broiler Chicken; feature: Gastrointestinal Tract; material: Caecum | place: Ireland | collected 2018 | study: Broiler... | reverse complement strand
TACCCTGATCGATTTCAACCGTGCGGGCACACCGCTGATCGAGATCGTCAGCGAGCCGGATATGCGAAGCGGTGCACAAGCGGCCGCTTATGTGGAAAAGCTGCGCATGATCTTGCTGTATCTGGGCGTCAGCGATGTCAAGATGGAAGAGGGCAGCATGCGCTGCGACGTCAACATCTCCCTGCGCCCGCAGGGCAGCGACACCTTCGGCACCAAGACGGAGATCAAGAACCTCAACTCCATCTCCAACGTGCAGAAGGCCATCGATGCCGAGGTGGAGCGCCAGCGCGCCATCCTGGAGGAAGGCGGCGTCATCGAGCAGGCGACCCGTCGCTACGACGAGACGAAAAAGACGACGGTGATGATGCGCAAGAAGGAAGGCAACGTCGATTACAAATACTTCCCGGAACCCAACATCTTCCCGATCCGTCTGGATGATCGCTGGATCGCAGACATCCAGGAACACCTGGAGGAACTGCCGGATCAGCGCAAGGAGCGCTACATGCGCGACTTCGGCCTCAGCGACTATGATGCCGGCGTGCTGGTGGCGACCCGTGAGCTGGCCGACTTCTATGAAGCGGTCTGCGCACATACCAACGCCTACAAGAAGGCAGCCAACTGGGTGATCGTCGAACTGACGGCAGCCCTCAACAAGACGAATACCAAATGGAAGGACAATCCATGCAAGGCTGCTTCACTGGCAGAGATGATCAACATGGTCGAAAAAGGCGACATCAGCGGTAAGCAGGCGAAGATCGTCTTTGAGGAGATCCTCAAGGGCAAAGAGCCAAAGCAGGTCGTCGAAGAAAAGGGCATGAAGCAGATGAGCGATACCGGCGAACTGTTAACCATGATCCAGAGCGTCCTCGATGCCAATCCGCAGTCCATCGCCGACTTTAAAAACGGCAAGGACCGTGCGGTCGGCTTCCTGGTCGGACAGGTGATGAAGGCCAGCAAGGGACAGGCCAATCCGGCGATGACCAATCGCCTGATTCAGGAAGAATTGAAGAAAAGATAGCAATATCGTTCATTTTCTAGTAGAATAGAGATGGTCAGGAGTGATAACGATGAAAAAGAAAGAAAAGAAACAGCAGGGGACGAAGAAACAGGGCGAAAAGCAGAGCCATCTTCTCGTATGGATCGCGGCCGCCGTTATCCTGATACCGACACTGATCGTGGGAATAGTCGTTATGACTTCAACCGAGAATTCGGGAGAGCCGGTCGTCGGCAGCCGTTTTTCAGAGAATGATCTGGATCCGGCCATCAGTGAGGATGCGATCACACAGGTGCAGGAAGCGATGCAGGGACTGGACTATGTGGAAAGCGTAGAGGTCAACCTGAAGAGCGCAACGCTGCGCATCAACATCAACCTGGAGGATCAGGTGGATGAGGCCGATCAGGATTTGGTCGAGAACATCGCACAGGATGCCTATGATGCGGTCAATGAGATCCTGCCGGTCGATACGTACTTCTCACAGAAGGAGGATGGCAAGATGTATGATCTTTCGATCAACGTCTACAACTATTCCAGCTTTGATGAGGAACATACGGAAGACCACTGGATCTATGTGTGCCTGACGAAGACCTCGGCATCGCAGGAGAGCGTCGTCGATGTGCCCAGCGTTGCCAGAGATCTGGATACGGCAGAGGCGGTCATGAACGACACGGCAGAATGAGAAACAAACAGGGACAATGGCGACATTGTCCTTTTTCATGGCAGAAATGTGATCGGTCATGTATAATGGATGTAAGCGAAATGGGGAAATGACGATGAAGAAAAATGATGCGTTTCTCACGACGTGTGAGAACTACACCTATGAAGGACTGGGCGTTGTCCGTGTGGATGGCTTTCCTTTGTTTGTCAAGGGACTGCTGGCCGGTGAGCGGGCATGGGTCGCCGTCACCAAGCTGAAAAAGACCTACGGCTATGCGCGGATCGTGGAGGTGCTGGATGCCTCTCCACAGCGCCGGCAGCCGTCCTGTCCGCTGGCCGCCCGCTGTGGCGGCTGTCAGCTGCAGCACATGTCCTATGAGGAACAGCTGCGCTTCAAGCGGCAGAAGGTGCAGGATGTGATCGATCGCATCGCACAGCTGTCTCTGGAGGTGCGGCCGGTCAGGGGAATGGAGATTCCGTACTTTTACCGCAACAAGGCACAGATCCCGTTTCGTATGGAAAAAGGGGAACTGCACAGCGGGTTTTACCGCATCAACAGCAACGATATCATCGACATGGAGGTCTGTGCGATCCAGAGCCATGCGATCAATGCGGTGTATGCGGATGTCCGCCGGCTGCTGAAGGAGCGACCCGCGCTTTGGGAAGGACTGCGTCATGTGCTGATCAAGCACGCCTTTGAAGGCAAAGAACTCATGGTGGTCTTCATCAGCCGACCATCGGGATCATCCGCATGGAAGGAACTGGCAACGGAACTGATGCGCCTGCATCCGCAGATCACAAGCGTCCTGCGGAACATCAATGATCGCTCGGACAATGTGATCTTGGGAGAAGAGGAGATCCTGCTGGCCGGGCGTGCCTATATCGAAGATCAGATGGAGGGACTGTCTTTTCACATCTCCGCAAAGTCGTTTTATCAGGTGAATCCGCCGCAGACGCGCGTGCTGTATCAGACGGCGCTGGAGGCGTGCGGGCTGAGCGGGACAGAAACCGTGCTGGATCTGTATTGCGGCGTTGGAACGATCTCTCTGTTTCTGGCAAGACATGCGAAGAAGGTCGTCGGAATCGAGATCGTCGAGCCGGCCATCCGCAACGCGAAGGAAAACGCAAGGAGAAACGGCATCACCAATGTGGAGTTCATCTGCAGCGATGCGGCCGCCTATGCCCGAACGGTCGTGCAAGAGGGCATCCATCCCGATGTGATCTGTGTGGATCCACCGCGCAAAGGGTGTGCGAAGAGCGTGCTGGAAGACATCGTGCGCATGGCACCCAAGCGCATCGTCTATGTCTCCTGTGATCCGGGCACGCTGGCCAGAGATCTGCGCATCCTGGAAGATCTCGGCTATGAGACGACATGGGTACAGCCGGTGGACATGTTTCCGCAGACCCATTCGGTCGAAGCCGTGGCGCAGCTCTTAAGGAAATAACAGATATGGACGGATGTTCACAGTGCAGGCAGGGATACAGACGGGTTTCTGCGCTGATTCGTCTTTTTCTTTGCGGATATTTGCAGAGAAATCGTCTCAGGAAGGATCTCTCACGGCGCTGCCCGATCGAATCTGGCTTTGGATCATAACGATGTATCAAAAGCAAAATGCGCTCTCTGCAGGCATTCCGACACCTGTCAAAATATGTACGGATTTCCTTTTTGTCGTCGCATGGTCTGCGAGTGAGGATGATCGCAGGGCCATCGGGCGATTTGAAAGAAGCCGCAAGACAAAGAAAGACCTCTCACAGATGCCACAGACAGAAGCTGTGTGATCGGAGAGGTCGTTTTTTGTAAAAAGGACTAACGCAGGGCACCGATGCCTTTGATCTCCTGATACAGGGTCTTGGCGTAGGTATCGGTCATGCCGGCGATGAAATCGGCGGCCAACAGCAGCCGGTAATAGACCTTGTCGCGGTCGTCGGTCAGGTCTTTGACGGACGCATGGTAACATTCGATGTAATTGGGAGAGAGCAGCCGGCAGTATTTTTCCTGGATCTCGTTCTGTTCGCGGTCGCTGTCAAAGTGGAGCAGGGCATCGACGAAGCGCTCCAGCAGAAAGGAGATGATCTCATTGCCCATGAGCTCCAGCTTGATGATCGAACGTGTCTGATAGACGCGATCAAAGGCAAAGTTCTTGAGCTGACGGATCACGGCTGCCTCGCTGCAGACGGCGAGCAGTTCCTGTTCAAAGGTGCCCTGCATGATTGCTTCATAATGGGCGATGAAGGCCTTGCTGGCTTCGGAGATGCAGTACAGCTGTTTGACGGTCAGCCAGTTGAACACGGCGGAACGGTAAGGATCGTTTACCGCATGGGGGTCGGCCTGACAGCGGGCCAGCAGCTTTTCCAGCCGCTGCAGTCCCGCCTGATCGCCGCATGCCGTCAGCTGCTGACAGAGGTCTCCATAGGTGTAGAGCCCTTTGTTGTAACCATCTTCCAGATCGGAGAATGTGTAGGCGAGATCATCGGCGGCCTCCAGGATGAAGGTCAGCGGATTACGTCCGCCAGAAGTGCCGGTGTTGTTCTTGATCGTTTCATAGATGTCGCGCTCACTGTAAAAATAGCTGTGCTTCTTTCGCAGCAGGGAGCGCTCTTCCTTTGGCTTCTGCAGTTCTTGTTTCTTTTCGCTGGAGCTGCATGGATATTTGAGGATCGTATCGAGCACGCCGCTGGTCAGATGCATGCCTTCGCTGGCGCTGAGGCGATGCAGACGGGTCACGATGCGCAGTGACTGTGCGTTGCCCTCATAAAAGCAGAGATCGTTGCGCTGCTGTTCACTGAGCACGTCGTACAGCGTCTGTGTTTCATCATAGGCGATCGTCTGCAGATGCGTGGAAAACCAGTTCTGGATCGCACTTTCGCCAAAATGACCGAAGGGCGGATTGCCGATATCGTGCAAAAGCGATGCGCAGGCAAGGGTTTCGACGATGTCGTGAGTGTTGATCTCTTCCTCCTCCAGCTGCTGTTCGATGATCTGTGCACACACCTGTTTGCCGATGAATTTGGCGATCGCGGAAACCTCCAGCGAATGGGTCAGGCGCGTGCGCACAAAGTCGCTTCGATCGAGCGGGAACACCTGCGTCTTATCCTGCAGCCGTCGAAACGACGCACTGTTGATGATCCGGTAATAGTCGCTTTCCACCTCACTGCGCAATGAAGAAAGATTGGCCGTCTTCGGTCGATCCGGTATGCGCCGTTCGCTGATCAGCCGGTTCCAGTTGTATCTGCTCATATAGATCCCTCCGTCTTCTCGTTTCATTATAGCACGATTGGCTGTCGGCTGCTTGCGCTTTGCATGGGGAACGGGTAGAATAGGAACATGTGAACAGAGAGGGGCAGAGAGATGCAGACATATGAGGAACGGTTGCGGCATTTCATCGAGAGCCGCCGGTCACTGGAAGGGACGATCAACGCCATGGTGAACCTGCAGCTGGAAGCGGCATCCGCGGATGAGCGAACGCTCGTGTTTTCTTTCCTGTTAGAAGAATGGGAGATGAATCCGGCCGGCCAAACACACGGCGGCATACTTTCCACGATGCTGGACATCGCGATGGGAGGGGCTGCGTACACCTTTTCGCAGGCAGCGTTTACGCCGACGATCCAGCTGTCGGTCAACTTCGTGAAAAGCAGCCACGCTTCCCAGCAGCTGCGGGTGGAGGCCGTCTGCGACCATGTGGGAAGCCGGATGATCCAGACCCGTGCGATCGCATATCAGATATCCGGGGAGATCGTGGCCAGCGCGGTCGGCTCCTACGCGGTCAACACAAAGAAAGAAAAAACGACGGTGTAGGTCACCGTCTTTTTCTGTCTCGATCGGCCGGTCAAACGATGGGGATCGAAGAGCGTCCGGATCGGAAAGTACGTTGGTTTTGTCGTTGTCGGTCATAGGATCGTTTCAGAAAATGCAGGAATTTTCATAAAATGACAAATGCTGAAAAAGTCCGCGTCGAGACGTGTCGCACAATGCGGAAAAAAGCTGTGGAATCACTTTGTAAAAAGGCATTTTTTGGTATAAAATAGAATTGAGGAGTGATGGTATGCAGCATGGACGGGAAAGCATTTACGGAATTAAACTGCGACGTGAAATTCGACTGATAAGAGGCACGACCGCAGATATTCAGCGGATACTCGCCTCTTGTCCAAACGCTATCATTGTACGACTGAAGGATGAACAAGCGGCCAGCAAATGGCTGAAGCGAAACCAGCGCGGACATCGCAAGGTGATCGAGCTGGAAGATCGCTGAGAAGAATCCGAGAACCTGGGGTTCTTTTTTTTCGGCCATTCGGGAGGAGATGGCGCTGGTATTGAAGATGCGGATAAAAAAACATCCGATGTGGCTCGGATGCCTTTGTCTGTCTCAGTCTGCCGGCTGTGGGGCTTCCTGCTTGCACACATCCACCCAGCGTGCCCGTGGGACCAGCGTCTCCAGCTCTTCACAGCTGACGCGGATCGCAGAATTGGCACTGCCGCAGGCAGGGAAGACATGATCAAAGCGGCGCAGGGATGCATCCAGGTAGATCGCGGTCCCCTCTGGGACAGCAAACGGACAGACACCGCCCATGGCATGATTGGTGCAGCGTTCCACTTCATCTCCCTTCAGCATCTTTGCCTTGACGTGAAAGGTCTCCTTGAACTTGTGATTGTCGACCTTGCAGTCACCGGCACAGACGACGATGAAAGGCTGTTCCTTTCCCATGAAGGAAAGCGATTTTGCGATGCGTTCCGGCTTCGTGTGCAGGGCCGTAGCCGCCAGCTCCACCGTGGCGCTGGAGGTGTCCAGCTCGATGATGTCCTGTTCTCTCCCATATGCCCTCAAATATTCTCTGACGCGTTCGATCGCCATGATCCTCACCTCTTTCGACCTGTTTATTGTATAACGGATGCCGCAAGAAGTAAATATGCACAGGAGGTCTTGGGAAACATGGGAAATCTGCATGCGATCATGGGAAAGCGTGTGATGGTGTGCAGAGCGGTTGACAGCGCCGGCGATCGGCATATAATAGTTAAGGTGGTTAATTATTAAATAACTTAACTATTTTTTTTCGGAGGTGATGAGATGGAAGATCAGACGATCGTGCAGCAGCTGATGGTGCTGTTCTACATGTTCCAGAAGGAGAACGGAGCGATGATGACCGTGCGTCCCAAGCATATGAAGCATCGGGACGTCATGATCCTGGAAGGGATCCTGCGGATGCATCCGGATGGTTCTCCGGTGAAGATGAGCGATATCAGCGAGTACTTCAAGGTAACCCCGGCAGCCGTATCACAGGTGGTACGCGTCTTTGAGGAGAAGGGATGGGTCGAACGGGTGACCCCTGCCCATGACCGCAGAAGAGCGTACATCCAGGTGACGGACACCGCGCGGCAGTACATGAAGGAATGCATGACGCACATGCAGGAGAATCTGCAGATGTTCATCACATTGCTGGGAGAAGAAGATGCCCGTGCACTGGTGCGTATACTGGAGAAGGCAATCGCCTTCTATCAGCAGCATCACGGGCCAACTACGTCAAAAGAGGAAGGAGATCGTACATGCTGAAGCTGAGAAAGTATTTGAAGCCGTTTGCCGTTTCCATACTTGTGATCGTCGCTTTGTTGTTCGCACAGGCCATGTGTGAGCTGACGATGCCGGATTACATGTCCAACATCGTCAATGTCGGCATCAATTCCAACGGCATCGAGGACGGCGTCCTGCAGGCGGTCCGCGCGCAGGAATATGAGAAGCTGGCACTATTCATGAGCGAGGAGGAACAGCAGATCTTTGCGGATAACTATACGCTGGTCACTCCGTCGCAGGCAAGCGAGGCACAGCTGGAACGCTATCCGGCGCTTGCAGATGAAGATGTGTACCTGTTGAGAGAGGATGCGGTGAATACGCACGAAGAGATCCGGCAGGCGCTGTCACAGGCAGAAACGTATGTGGCAGGGATCGACCAGATGGAAGTGACCCTGCAGGAGGCGATGAATGACCCAAACAAGGCGGCGGAGCTGAGCGAGGAACAGCAGCAGATGCTTGCCGTGATGCAGCAATTGCCGCAGGGAACGAGCGTCTATGACGTGCTGGGAATGCTCTCTTCCCAGCAGATGGCGGATCTGAGCGCACAGATGGATGAAGTGGCACAGGCGCTGGGAGAGAGCAGTATCGATACGGCCAATGCCCAGTACGTCTATGGCGAATACACGGCCATCGGAATGGACACGGAGGCCATACAGTATCAGTATCTGTTCGCCAACGGCGCATGGATGCTGCTGTTGGCACTGGGATCGGCGGCGGCCGCCGTTGCGGTCGGATTCCTGGCTTCCCGCATCGCTGCCGGGCTGGGACGTGATCTGCGCCACGACATGTTTCGCAAGGTGGAAAGCTTCTCGCTGGCCGAGTTTGAGCATTTTTCGACCAATACGCTGCTGACGCGTACGACCAACGACATCCAGCAGATCCAGATGGTGCTGGTCATGATGCTGCGCATGGTCATCTATGCGCCGATCATCGGCATCGGCGCGCTGATCAAGGTGCTGAACTCCGATGTGGGCATGACCTGGATCATCGCTCTGGTCATCGTGGTCATCCTGAGCATCATGACGAGCGCATTCCTGGTGGTATTGCCGAAATTCCGCATTACCCAGAAGCTGATGGATCACCTGAATGCCGTCGTGCGCGAGTTGTTGGATGGTATGCCGGTCATCCGTGCCTTCAACAACCAGAAAGTGGAAGAGAAGAAGTTTGAGGAGGCCAACGGCCGCATCCTGAAGAACCTGCTGTTTGTCGGCCGTTCCATGGGCCTGTTGATGCCGCTGATCATGCTGGTGATGAACTGTACGTCGATCCTGATCGTCTGGGTCGGTGCACACCAGATCGATGCCGGTGTGATGCAGGTCGGCAACATGATGGCCTTCATGCAGTATGCGATGCAGATCATCATGGCCTTCATGATGATCACGATGATGTCGATCATGATCCCGCGCGCATCCGTAGCGGCCGGCCGTATCGCGGAAGTGCTGGAAAGCGAGCCGACGATCGTAGATCCGAAACAGCCGGCGGACTTCATGGAAGAAAAGAAGGGACAGGTGGAATTCCGCGATGTCTCCTTCCGATATCCGGGAGCGGAAGAACCGGTGCTGCATCATCTGAACTTTACGGCCCAGCCGGGCAAGACGACCGCCTTCATCGGCAGCACCGGCAGCGGAAAGTCGACGCTCATCAATCTGGTGCCGCGCTTCTTCGAGGCCAGCGAAGGCGAGGTGCTCGTCGACGGCGTCAATGTCCGGGACGTATCCCAGCACGAGCTGCATGAACGCATCGGCTATGTGCCGCAGAAGGGCTATCTGTTCAGCGGTACGATCGCATCCAACCTGCGCTACGCGAAGGAAGATGCGGATATGGAGGAGATGCGGAAAGCCAGTGAGATCGCACAGGCCGTCGAGTTCATCGATGCCAAGCCGGAAGGCTTTGATACACCGATCGCACAGGGCGGAACCAATGTTTCCGGCGGACAGCGGCAGCGTCTGTCGATCGCCCGCGCACTGGTGAAGACGCCGGAGATCTTCATCTTTGATGATACGTTCTCCGCTCTGGATTTCAAGACGGATGCCAGCCTGCGCAAGGCCCTTGCCCAGATGTGCAAGGAGAAGGGAAGCACCGTGCTGATGGTTGCCCAGCGCATCTCTTCCATCCTGCATGCCGACCAGATCGTCGTGCTGGATAAAGGAAGCATCGTCGGCATCGGCACCCACAAAGAGCTGATGGCGAATTGCGACGTCTATCGCGAGATTGCATACAGCCAGCTGTCAAAGGAGGAATTAGAAGATGAGTAAACGATCAGAACATTCCTCTGCCGCTATGAAGAGAGGACATATGGGCATGCGGGGACGCGGCCCGGCAGAAAAAGCAAAAGATTTTAAAGGAACGATGGGGCGTCTGATCCGTTATCTGAAGCCGTATCGCATCAATATTCTCGTCGCCTTCGCCTTCTCGATCTGTTCGGTCGTCTTCATGGTCATCGGACCGAAGATCCTGGGAAATGCCACGACCGAGCTGACCGAAGGTTTCATGGCAAAGATCTATGGAACCGGCGGCATCGACTTTGCGGCGATCGAGACCATCCTGTTGCAGCTGGTCGGTCTGTATCTGATCTCGACCCTGTGCGGATTCATCCAGAGCTGGCTGATGGCCGGCGTATCACAGAAGGTCGCCTACAACCTGCGCAATGAGATGGCGGACAAGGTCAACCGTCTGCCGTTCTCCTACTTCGATCGGCAGTCACATGGTGAGGTGATGTCGCGGTTCTCCAACGATGTCGATATGATCCAGCAGACGATGAACCAGTCGTTGGGACAATTGATCTCTAGTTTTGTACAGGTCATCGGGTATCTGGTCATGATGCTGAGCATCTCGCTGACGATGACGCTGCTGGCGCTCGTGGTCGTTCCATTGTCCCTGCTGCTGATCACGACGGTCGTCAAGCACTCACAGCGCTACTTCGCGGCTCAGCAGAAATCACTGGGCGATGTCAACGGACATATCGAAGAGATGTATGGCGCCCATCTGATCATGAAGGCATTCAACGGAGAGGAACGAAGCGTGGAGGCGTTCGACCGGCTCAATGACCAGCTCTATGATTCCGCCTGGAAATCACAGTTCCTGAGCGGTCTGATGCAGCCGATCTCCACCTTTGTCGGCAATCTCGGTTATGTCGGCGTGGCGATCCTGGGCGGCTATCTGGCGATGCAGGGATCGATCACGATCGGTGACATTCAGTCGTTCATCACGTATGTGCGCAGCTTCAATCAGCCGATCTCCATGATCGCGCAGAACATGAATGTCCTGCAGTCGACCGCAGCGGCCGCTGAGCGTGTCTTTGAGTTTTTGGGCGAAGAGGAAGAAGTGGCGGAATGTGCGCATCCGGTCGAGATCTTCGATGCCCAGGGCAATACGTCGATCCAAGGACAGGTCACCTTTGAAAACGTGCATTTCGGTTATACGCCGGACAAGATCATCATCCACGACTTCTCGATGTATATCAAGCCGGGCAAGAAGATCGCGATCGTCGGTCCGACCGGTGCCGGCAAGACGACGATCATCAAGCTGCTGATGCGCTTCTACGAGCTCAACAGCGGGGCGATCTACATCGACGGCATCAAGACGACGGACATGCGTCGCAAAGATCTGCGTTCGCTCTTTGGCATGGTCCTGCAGGATGCCTGGCTGTTCAACGGCACCGTGATGGAAAATCTGCGCTATGGCAAGCTGGATGCGACGGATGAAGAGGTCATCCGGGCAGCCGATGCCGCCTATGTCGATCATTTCATCCGGACGCTGGATCATGGCTATGATACGGTGATCAACGAAGAGAGCAGCAACATCTCACAGGGACAGAAGCAGCTGCTGACGATCGCCCGTGCATTCCTGGCAGATCCGAAGATCCTCATCCTGGATGAGGCGACCAGCAGCGTCGATACCCGTACGGAAGTGCTGATCCAGAAAGGGATGGACAAGCTGATGGAAAACCGCACCAGCTTTGTCATCGCCCATCGTCTCTCCACCATCCGTGACGCTGATCTGATCCTGGTCATGAAGGACGGCGATATCGTCGAGGCCGGCAATCACGAAGAGCTGATGCAGGCGGACGGCTTCTATACACAGTTGTACAATTCACAGTTTGACGCAGAGGAGGAGTGATCTTCTCTTGCGCACAGAAAAGCTGTCACAGGCAGAAGGATGCGATCACTTCCGATGCCCGGACAGCTTTTTTTGACGCTCAGATGATAAAAAGAAAAAGCTGTGCGCATGCACAGCTGTTCGATTTCAGGAATGAAGCGAAGCGGCGATCGCATCGGCCAGCACGGCCAGCTGCGCACGGCTCTCTTCTTTCAGCGCAGAGCGGATGGTCACGCTTGGTTCCAGGATCGTCATGCCTTTGATGCCCTGCAGGAATTCCCGCATCGCTTTGCCACTGAGCGGTCCCCAGGTACCGTTTTCGATCAGAGCGAACGATCGCTTCTGCAGATTGAGCGACTTGAGATCATGGAGATAGTTGTACATCGCCGGATAGATCTCGTTGTTGTAGGTCGGTGCGGCGAGCACGATGTGGCTGTAACGGAACGATTCCGCGATCAGCTGCGAGACATGGGTATTGGAGACATCGTATACCGTGATCTTATGGATGCCGCGATCCGCCAGCATGGCCGCCAGCACGTTGGCCGCGTTTTCCGTGTTGCCATACATGGAGCCATACAGCAGAAGAACGCCGGTTTCCTCCGGTGTGTAAGTGCTCCAGAGCTGGTATTTTTCCAGGATCTCGGTCATCTTGCTGCGCCATACGATGCCGTGCAGCGGCGCAATGAGCGTGATGTCGAGCGCAGCGGCCTTTTTCAGCGCCATCTGCACCTGCGGTCCGTATTTGCCGACGATATTGGTATAGTAACGTCTGGCATCGCTCATCCATTCGCTGTCCAGTTCGACCTCATCGTCAAAGAGCGTTCCGTTGTGTGCGCCGAAGCTGCCAAAGGCATCTGCGGAAAACAGGATCTTTTCGCTCGCCTCATAGCTCATCATGACCTCCGGCCAGTGCACCATCGGCGCAAAGACGAAATGCAGCTCATGCCTGCCCAGGGACAGGGTGTCCTTCTCCGTTACGGTGATCGTGCGATCGCTCAGATCCAGATCATAGAACTGCTGGATGAAGCGGATCGTCTTTGCATTGCCGACGATCTTCATGTCTGGAAAGCGCAGTGCCAGCTCTTCGATGTTGGCACAGTGATCAGGCTCCATGTGATTCACGACCAGATAGTCCAGCGTCCGTCCGTCCAAAGCGGCCAGCACATTTTCGATAAACTGCTGGCGGATGGAAGCGTCGACCGTGTCCATCAGACACGTCTTTTCATCCAGGATCAGATAAGCGTTATAGGCAACACCACGAGGAATGGGAAACAGATTTTCAAACAAGGCCAGACGGCGATCGCTGCCGCCGACCCAAACGATGGAATCAGTAATATTTCGCGTACAGTACATCATCGAACCTCTTTTCTTTCTTATATAAATAATAACCTGTATTATTATAGCGATTTTTTCTCTGATTTCCAATCCTAAGCCTGTGGAATGAGAAAAATTTTTTGCCATTTAATGTAACACTTATTTCCACAAAAGGGAACAGAAATCGCTACGATCACTTGTTTCTGTAAGAGTAATTTCCACTTTTCTTTTCGTCCCTTTCAAAGTGGAAATAAACTTTTCACTTCAGCAAAATTTTTGTCAGCGTGCAGGTCCTGTGTACGAAGAAACCGCTGTATATAATAAAAAAGCCTGAAACAAGGCTTTTTCTGTTTATATGGTGGAACAATACTTTTTACAGACGAACTATGGATACATTCACTGTTTTCTAGTGTTGCATCAATGTAAGTTATCGGTATATTGTCGATATTTAATCTCTTATCGCTACCATTCAATATGAGATCAAAGTGATCGTCATATAAATATACCGAGTGAACGAAGATGTTGATCAAAGCTTTCTTTTGCTTGATATCAGTAACGAGAGTGTAAAATAAACCGTGTGAGCCGAGCCGTACGCTCTCAACTTACACGGTTTATTTTACACTCTCAAGAAGGCTGGGAATATGTTAAACTATGCATGTGATAATGTTCCTTTCTGTTTGTTTGCAAATTACATTATAGGACATTATCACTTTTTTGTTTGATTATTCCGCAATCATTTTACACGATCATTCATATTTAAGCACTTGAGCAGAATTACTTTTTGTGCTAAGATAAGCATAGCAAATTCGGGTAACTCGAAGTCAAGCCCTTTTTGAAAAAATTTAGGAGGAAGAGTGAAAAATAAAGTGGATTTTTGGGCGCACTTATATAAGGGTTCATAAAAACCCGTTTTTGTAAGTATAAAAAAAAGAAAAAATGTTAGTTATCGTTGCGTTTCACTAACTTAGAACTATCGTAACCAAGGCTTTCAAGGTAAGCAAAAACATTGGTTTCATTCAGAACAACTCGTTCTACATGATTCCGGGGATTCATCAATTCCTTGTAGTCAGTAGGGTTAAATGGTTTCTTTTCAGATACCATGTGATAAATACAGACCATCATCATTCTTGCGATGGCAATGATTGCTTTTTTGTGGCCACGGCGCTTTTTGATCCGTCCATATTTGA
>ERZ1643246.3377-NODE-3377-length-13820-cov-12.654050_pt1 | contig 13820 bp, 12 predicted proteins | sample MGYA00579265_ERZ1643246 | MGnify/ENA primary metagenome ERZ1643246 (study PRJEB29033, sample SAMEA4952261) | chicken gut metagenome | biome: Broiler Chicken; feature: Gastrointestinal Tract; material: Caecum | place: Ireland | collected 2018 | study: Broiler... | reverse complement strand
TATTTTATCACTTGATGAATATTTGTCAAGAACTTTTTTGAATAAAAATTCAAATCATATTCATAAATTTCATCTTGCGACAACTTTTATATCATATCATCAACATCAATTGATGTCAACAACAATTTAAAAATTATTTTTGATGTCGTCTTTCGTAACAGACAACGGTACATACTATACCTTGATTTTTAGGTTACGTCAACAATTAATTTCAGTTTTTCTCAAAAAAATCTCCAATGCATACTTTATGAATAATAATTTTTTCGCCATATAATAGGAAGAAAAAATTCAAACTCTATTATTTAGCTCTTAAAATTATAGCTTTATTAAATAATTGCAAAAAGATTAAAAAAGATATTGATTTTTTAATATTTACTGATATAATAAAAGCAATTATTAATTCAGTAGATTATTTAGATGGGAGTAGATGATTATGCGCACATATTTTAATAGTTTCAGCAATCATATAATTTTAATTAGCTTAGCTATTATGGTGCACGATGCGTCATCTAATATCTCAGCTAATTTTGAGTGAAGACTTTGATTCATCGTGCGTCTAGTATAGATTACATAACTAATAGTTGCAGCGGTGAATTGACTATATACTTTTTACCCACACTGCTCAACTAGCTTTGTGGGTTTTTCTTTACTCTAATTTATTGGATTACATATTAAGGAGGAATTTTATTATGACAGCAAAAGAACCATTAACAACTCTTGATTGGGACAACTTGGGATTTGAATACATGGATCTCCCTTATCGTTATCGCGCTTATTGGAAAGATGGCGAATGGCATAAGGCAGGTTTAACTGAAGACTCTACACTTGCAATGAATGAAGGTTCAACAGCTCTTCATTATGGTCAACAAGCTTTTGAAGGTATGAAAGCTTACCGTACAAAAGATAACCATGTACAATTATTCCGTCCTGACCGCAATGCTGCCCGTTTACAAGACAGTTGTCGTCGCTTATTAATGCCTGAAGTTTCAACTGAAATGTTCATTGAAGCATGTAAATCAGTTGTTCGTGCGAATGAAGCTTATGTTCCACCATATGGCACTGGCGGTACTTTATACTTACGTCCATTAATCATTGGGGTTGGACCTAACATTGGTGTACATCCAGCTAAGGAATACATCTTTACTGTTTTTGCTATGCCTGTTGGAAATTACTTCAAGGGTGGCATGGTTCCTACTCGCTTCTTAGTTTCTAACTATGATAGAGCTGCTCATAAAGGTACTGGTGCAAGTAAAGTTGGTGGTAACTACGCTGCTAGTTTACTTCCTGGTGACAAAGCCCATAAAGAAGGTTTCTCCGATTGTATCTACCTTGATCCAGTTGAACATAAGAAGATTGAAGAAGTTGGTTCTGCAAACTTCTTCGGTATCACAAAAGATGGTAAGTTTGTAACTCCTAAATCACCATCTATCTTGCCTTCTGTTACTAAGTACTCTCTCTTGTATCTTGCTAAAGAACGCTTTGGTATGGAAGTTGAAGAAGGCGACGTTTATATCGATGAATTGGATCACTTTGCAGAAGCTGGTGCATGTGGTACAGCTGCTGTAATTTCTCCAATTGCTGGTTTCCAAGTTGGTGACAAGTATCATCAATTCTACAGTGAAACAGAAGTTGGACCTGTAACTAAGAAATTATATGATGAATTAACAGGAATTCAATTTGGTGATAAGCCTGCTCCTGAAGGCTGGGTTGTCCGCGTTGACTAATTAATTATTCTTGCTAAGTCAGCGTAAACCATTAAAAAACAATCTGCTACTTTGTAGTTGGTCAATGCTTAGCAAGTCAATAATTATAATTCCTCAAACTTAATTAAGTCAGTATGTCAATTCGCATACTGGCTTTTTTATATGTTTTTACTTATAGATTAAATTGCACTTTAATAATAAATTGTGGTATTCTTAATGAGATATATTTTAACATTTTATAATTTTTAGGAGTGTCGCCTATGCTAAAAAAAGCATTTATTTTTATTGTCAGTTGCTTATGTACTTTATTAATTTTTACTAACTTGAATAATAATCATGTTAATGCAGACACTAAAACCTACAATATCGGGACAGATGTTACTTATCCCCCTTTTGAATTCGCTAATAAGAATAATCAATATGTTGGAATAGATATCGATTTAATGAAAGCTATCGCTAAAGAAGAAGGATTCAAAGTTAATATTCGACCAATTGGATTTAACTCTGCCGTTCAATCCTTACAATCCGGACAAATTGATGGGGTTATTGCTGGGATGGCTATTACTGATGAACGTAAACAAAAATTCGATTTCTCAAAGCCATACTATAAGACAGGTTTCATCATGGCAGTTGCTAAAAATAGTAACATTACCAGTCTCAAACAACTACGTGGCAAACGTGTTGCTTTAAAAACTGGTACTGCCGCTGCTAACTATGCTCTTTCATTGAAAGATAAATATGGCTTTAAAACTGTAACTTTTGATGATTCTGACAACATGTACAATGATGTTGTTAACGGAAACTCTGTTGCTTGTTTTGAAGATATGCCTGTAATGCAATATGCTATTCAAACTGGCACTAAGTTAAAAATTGTTACTAAACCAGCTCAAAGTGGTTACTATGGTTTTGCTGTTATGAAAGGTAAAAACCAAGAACTTCTACATAAATTTGATGATGGTTTAGCTAAGTTAAAGAAAAATGGTGGTTATGATAAGATCGTAAATCGCTACATCAACCAAAATACAATTGCTGAACAAAAGAAAGCTAACGAAAATAGCAACAATGAACATACCTTTATTGGTTTGTTAAAACAAAACTCTGGCGTTTTCCTTAACGGTCTTTGGAAAACAATCTACCTAACTATTTTGGGTATTATCGGCGCAACTATCTTTGGGATTATCATTGGTTTCTTAGGAGTAATTCCTAACAAGTTCGCTCAAGGAGTTTCAACTACTGTTATTTATATCTTCCGTGGTCTTCCATTGCTAGTACTTGCCCTATTTATCTATAACGGTATTCCTAGCTTAACTGGTACTAAGATTCCAGCTTTCATAGCCGGCATCATCACCCTTACTTTAAACGAAGGTGCTTATACTGCTGCCTTTGTTAAAGGGGGAATTGAAGCTGTCGATAAAGGGCAAATGGAAGCTGCTCGTAGTTTAGGATTATCATTTGGTAAAGCAATGAAGAAGATTATATTACCACAAGGAATTAAAATTATGGTTCCTTCATTCGTAAACCAGTTTATCATTACTTTGAAAGATACTTCTATTCTTTCTATTATCGGTATTCTTGAACTTACACAAACTGGTAAAATTATCATCGCTCGTAACCTTGAAGGCTTCAAAGTTTGGGCAATTATCGGATTAATGTACTTAATCGTAATCACAGTGTTAACTTGGATTTCTAACTATTTACAAAAGAAAATGAATAACTAATAAAAATGTCGTTACTTGTAATAAGTAGCGGCATTTTTTTGAAATCTTATTTTTTCTTCGTATTTTAAATAGGTCAAACACACTTTTGAAAGGATGGAATTATGGATAGAATACAAGAAGCAAAAAAATTAGAACGTGAACAGATTATTAAAGAAATCATTCAAAAACTCTCACACAAAGGATATCATTTAAACCGTATTATTACGATTATGCTTGATCTAACTGAGTTCAAAACTTACGAAATTACTAAATGTTATCACGAATTATATTTCAAATAAATTAATTTTTCCAAACAAAAAACTACTAGGTGCCTAAACATCTAGTAGTTTTACTTTTCTTATTTATCTTCTCCGTCGCGGACCTTTGCCATTAAGACATCGCATTTAGCTGTTCTAATTACATAAGATGCAACAGAACCAACAATCATTCTTTGTACAAAGTTCTTACCAGTAGAACCAACTACGATTAAATCATTACCGTATTCTGGTTGAAAATCTTGTGTGATAACTGCTTTAGGATTACCGAAACGTAGGTGAACACTAACCCTATCTGCATCTAGATTATATTCAGCTACAATCTTATCCTTAAGTTTTAACATATAGCCTTCATTTGCTTGTTCAATTTCATAAATCTTTTGACCGTCAAGAGCAATCCCTGCCCCACCGTATTCAAGAGAATTTAAGTCTAAAACACGTAATACATCTAGATGAGTGTGGTCATTTCTCTTAGTAACTTCAATTGCTGTACGTAATGCCGCATCTGCCCCTTTAGAACCATCAATTGCAACTAAGACACGTTTGTATTCTTGAGCCATAATAATCATCCTTTCTTTTGAATGCGTTTTATTTATCTAAGTTTATAATAGCCCTATACCCCTAAAAATTCAAGCTTTTTAATATTTTTCATCAAATATTTATTACAAAATTTTTCTAATTTATGTAAAAAACAACACCAACAAAACTGCTTTTTCACAGTTAAGTTAGTGTTGTTTAAGCTTATCTATCTAGTAATTTTTTAAAATCTAAATTATTTATCTGCATCCTTTCTTTCACTAATTACTAATTCGCCATCTTTCATATCAGCTAATAAATGTTTTACATCTACGTTATCCAAGTAGAAGTCTGTTACTTTATCACGAATTTGTTGTTCAATGACACGACGTAATGGACGAGCTCCCATTGCTTCATCGTAACCTTGTTCGATAAGATAATCCTTAGCAGCATCAGTTACCACTAAATCAATACCTTTCTTAGCCAAAGTCTTGTTTACTTCGTCTAACATCAAATCAACAATTTCTTTCAAATCTTCCTTAGTCAAATGTGAGAATTCAATTACGGCATTGAAACGATTCAAGAATTCTGGACGGAAGTAAGGAGCAATCTTCTTCATAATGTCCTTGTCTTCTTTTTCGTCTTTGCCCATTAAATCTTCGTTACCAAAACCAGCGTTAGATGTTGCGATAATAACTGTATTCTTGAAGTCAATAGTGTTACCTTGACCATCAGTTAAACGACCGTCATCTAATACTTGAAGTAATAATGTGATTACTTGTGGGTCAGCTTTTTCAATTTCATCTAGCAAGATAATTGAATATGGATTACGACGTACACGTTCAGTCAAAGTGTTACTATTGTCGTCATAACCTACATAACCAGCTGTTGTACCAATCAATTTAGATACGGCAGTTCTATCGGAATATTCTGACATATCCAAACGAATAATCGCATCTTTAGAGCCAAACATATCCAAAGCTAATTGCTTAGCTAATTCTGTCTTTCCGACCCCAGTTGGTCCAACGAATAAGAAACTACCGATTGGGCGATTTCCTTCGTCAAAACCAGCACGATTACGACGGATAGCACGAGCTACTGCATTTACAGCTTCATCTTGACCAATAACTTTGCCCTTTAATCTCTTGCCGATTTCCTTTAAGCGTTCAATATCACTAGCACCCATCTTGGATACAGGAATACCTGTCAAACGTTCTACGGCTTCAGCAACATCATTGACTGTGGCTGTTACTTTTTGAGATTCAGAATGGTTGTCAATCTTCTTTTGCAATTCTTCAATCTTTGTCTTAGCATTTAAAGCTGCTTCATAATCTTCCTTGTCAGCAGCTGCTTGTTGCTTTTCTTTTTCATCTTTAATTTGATTTTCTAATTCTTTAACATCTGTAACAGGATGCTTTGCAGCAAGATGTGCAGCCGTCATATCTATCAAATCAATAGCTTTATCTGGCAAACTTCTTTGTGGTATATATTGAATTGAATAGTCTACTGCAGCCTTTAAAACATTATCTGGTAATACAACATTGTGATGCTTTTCATACAATTTTCTAATACCTTGTAAAATCTTAAATGTGTCTTCTGGACTTGGTGCATTTACGGTAACTTGATTAAATCGACGTGCTAAAGCTGCGTTCTTCATAATTGTGTTACGATATTCATCTTGAGTTGTAGCACCAATAACTGTGATTTCACCTCTAGATAAAGCTGGTTTCAAAATATCAGCTAAACCTTTAGAGCCATTGTCACCGCCCATACCACCAGCACCTAAGATTTGATGGATTTCATCAAAGAATAGGATCACATTTCCTCTATCTTTAACTTCCTTAATTAAGTTTTGAATATTTTCTTCAAAGCTACCACGATATTGTGTACCAGCTTCTAAGCCAGAGATATCAATACTGATAATTTCTTTATTCTTAATTGAAGCAGGTACATCGCCATTCACAATTGCTTGTGCCAAGCCTTCAACAACTGCTGTCTTACCAACACCAGCATCCCCTACTAGAACAGGATTGTTCTTCGTACGACGTGCTAAAATTTCAGCAGTCTCTTGAATTTCTTTGTTACGTCCAATAACTGGATCTAACTTGCCTTCACGAGCTTCTTGAGTTAAGTTACGTCCTAATTTAGCTAAAATTCCATCTTTATTTGGAGCTTTGCCTTGACTTGTCATTTGATTATTATTTGGTAATTTTCCGGTCTTACGATATTGAGCAAATTCTTCTGGTGTCACTTCACGACCATTAATTAAATAACGACGTTCAGAATTAATACCATTCATACTTCCCATCAATTCATTAAAAATATCATCCATATTATTAAAGTTATCAAAAGGTGTGTTATTCATAAAGAATCCCTCGTTTCTGTTATTTTCTTATTCTTAATTTATTAATTTGCGCAACCAAAATAGCCCCTAAATTAACAACGACGACTGCTGGAAACTTACGGACTTATGGTACTGCGACTATTCATTTAATTATCATCACTCAAATAATGCTCTTCAAGTTCTTTCAATACTTGCCACATCGCTTTGTTTTGCGATTGTGCCAAAGCATCCAAATCTCTTAAATTCAGAGATGTCGCACTTGTTTGCTTCTTGTTGAATGACTTGTGCAAGGTCGTGTACCCATAACCTGAATATTTGGAAACTTGATAAATCGTCAGCTCCTTGGAGTCCAAGTAAGCTTTGATATCAATCTTCATATCCATCACTTCCTTACATTTTTAATTATACCACTTTTGTGATATATGACAAGTGTAAAATACCAAAAAAGTGAAATAATTTTTTTAATCAAATAAAAATTAATTGTTAGCGATTTTATTTCAAAAAACACTTCATTTTTAATCTTTTTATAGTATAATGCTAATAAAATTAAAAATTATCTAATTATATAGAGGTGATATTATGTTTAGTAAGATAGGTCAATTAATCTTTGACAATGAAGCTGTTGCTAAGACTTCTGACTTTACTATGGGTTTAGAAATTGAAATGCAACGCGTTGATGATACCGGACATCTAAGCCAGGAGCCTTATCCGTCAGCTATTGGAGATGAGAAAACTAACCCTTGGATTACAAATGATTTCTTAGAAACAATGTCTGAGGTTGTAACACCTGCAGCTAGTCACGCACTTGATGCAATGCATTATCTTTACGCCATCAATAATGTACTACGCTCTGCATTAGCTCCAGGAGAACTACTCTGGCCACTTTCAATGCCGCCTAAATTGCCTAAAGATAAAAGTACAATTCAAACTGCTAAAATGGGACCAGTAAAAGAAGCTTATCTCAAGGAATTCATCAAACGTCACGGCTTTTCCAAGGGTACTCCATGTGGTGCCCATATTAATTTGAGTATTGATGATCATATCATTGACTTGGTTTTAAAGAATTTTCCTGAGCGTTTTAAAAATAGAATTGAAGTCCAGAACTATCTTTATACTGTTTTAGCTCAAGGCTTTATGCGCTATCGATGGCTTATTACATATCTTTTTGGTGCTAGTCCAATTGCTGAAGCCAACTATTTCGACAAAGAAGATGAACTTCCCCATCCTATTAGAAGTATTCGTCAGAGTTCTTATGGCTTTGGTACTCGATTTAGTGGCTGCTTTGTTGATGTTCAAAAATATGTTAAGCGTATTGAAGAAGGACTTAAACAAGGAGTATTGATTGCTGACCATGATTTCCATAGCCCCGTTCGTTTTAAAGGGACTAAAGATTTCAGAGATCTTCCTAAAAAAGGTGTTCAATATCTTGAATTAAGAATGTTGGATCTTGACCCTAGTAGTTCTGTGGGCGTTAGAACTGGCACTCTTCGCTTTATTCGTCTACTCTCTTGTTATTTCATCATGCACCCTGCTTTAAAGACTGATGATGTCGACCAAGTTCTCAGTAAAGCTGATGAAATGAATGAAGATGTATCAGTAGAATTACCTACTGACCAATGTAAATATCAAAATAAGGCTCGTGCTTTTATCAAGAGTCTTGAACGTTTTGCGAATCAAATCCAGTTAGGACCAGAATATCAAGAAATTCTTGAAGATTTAGAAGATAGAGTTGAAAATCCTAAGACAACTCCTAGTGCTAAATTATTAAGCTACGTTGAAAATAATTCTTTAGAAAAATATGCGTTAAGACGTGCCAAACGTTATCAAGAAGCTGCTTTAGAATCTATCTATCAATTTAAAGGCTTTGAAGATGACGCACCTATGTCTGCAGAAGATTTAAAACGTGAATTATTCTATGGTAATTGGGAAGTGCAATAATAACAAAAGCTGTATGAAAAGTAATATTAATTACAATTCATACAGCTTTTTTCTAGTGCTTAGCTCTTTCAATAAAGTCAGCGAATATCTTTTGAGAATATTCATAATGCTTAAACATATTTTCTGGATGCCATTGAACAGCTAAAATTTGGTTATTTTCTTTTGATTCAATTGCTTCAGGCACTCCATCGTCAGCAAAGGCAGAAACACGTAATGTTGGTGCAATTTTCTTTAGTAACTGATGATGTCGAGAATTTACATAAGGTCGCTTCCCTAATAAAGAATAGAGACGACTATCTTCTTGTACATTGACGTGATGAGAAGGAAAATTTCCTGGTGCATCTTGAGAATGTTTGATTGTTGCTTCTGGATTTTCAGACAAATCTTGATATAAAGTTCCCCCTAAACCAACATTTATTAGCTGTAATCCTCGACAAATTCCCATAATTGCCTTATCAGCTTTTAAGGACTGTTTCAGTAATTCAATTTCAAATAAATCTCGCTTACGATAAGTTGCCCCTAACCTTTGATGAGGTTCCTCTCCAAAAAATGTTGGATCAACATCAGCTCCTCCTGCAAAAAGAACTCCGTCAAAAAGGTCGAGATAATCTGGTACCAATTCTGGAGAAACACTCGGAAAAATAACCGGAACCCCACCTGATTTAACAATTGCTTCAATTACTGGTTTAGGCGCATAGGGTGACATTCTTTCATTAATAACATTTGTTGCTTCTGTTAGCGTATCAGCTGGAATTGCTATTCTTGGTCGCATCTTAATTCCTACCTTTCTAAAATAATCTTTTAATGAAAATATCATATTTTTCTAACAAAATCAACATATGTTTATCACAATACAAAAAAATCCCTCAATCATTAGCTTTTCAACTAACAATTAAGAGATTCTCTAAAAACTAATTTTTAATTACTCAGCAATTTCAACTGTTTCAATTACAACGTCTTCTTTTGGTTTGTCAGCCATATCTCTTTCAACTGCTGCAATTTCATCAACTACATCCATGCCAGATGTTACTTGTCCAAAAACAGTGTGGCGATGATCTAACCAAGGTGTACCACCATTTTCATAGGCAGTGATGATTTCTTTTGGATAGCCAGCTGCTTCCATTTGTCCTGCCATTTGTGCAGGTACGTTTTGGTTTTGAACGATGAAGAATTGACTTCCGTTTGTAGCTGGGCCAGCATTAGCCATGGATAAAGCTCCACGAATGTTGAATAATTCATTTGAAAATTCATCTTCAAATGGTACTCCCCAGATACTTTCGCCACCCATACCTGTTCCAGTTGGGTCGCCACCTTGGATCATGAAGTCGTTGATAACGCGGTGGAAGATTACTCCGTCATAGTAACCTTTCTTCGCTAAACCAACAAAGTTTTCAACTGTCTTAGGTGCTTGTTCAGGGAAAAGTTGGATTACAATTTCACCATGATTTGTTTTGATTGTTGCCTTTGGTCCTTTTACATTTGCCAAATCTAATTGTGGATATGCCATTCTAAAAATGTCTCCTTTATTAATTAATCTTTCAAAATTATATCATGAATGACTTCAAATCAGAAATAAGTTCTACTTTTCAAAAAATTATCCCTATTACTTGACCTCAATCTTTTTTTCATTTATTCTATAAGTATCTTATATCGAACGGAGGTATCGGTCCATTGAAGAACTAATTCTGACTAACAAATTTAATCTCGTAAAGCCGAGTGTTTATTTTTTGTGGACAGAATTTAGTTTAACATGGATTGGTGTGCCTTGTGCTGTAAAGGCGTAGTTTCTTTATGGCATACTATTATTCATATTATTACCCCTGAGTCTGTCCACTGTGACAGGCTTTTTATTTTACTTAAGGATGTGATAATATGTCGACAATCTCGATTAAAAATCTTTCTTTCGCCTATAACGGTCAAGATCTACTCTTTGACAATGTTTCCCTATCACTTGATAGCCAATGGAAATTAGGACTGCTTGGACGCAATGGTCGCGGTAAGACTACCCTTTTAAATATTATTCAAGGAAAGCTAGATTACAGTGGTAAAATTAGCGCCAATATAGATTTTGAATATTTTCCTCAAGCAATCAGTGATAAAGATAATCTAACCTTATACGCTATTCAAGATAAGTTTCACGTGGAACAATGGGAACTGGAAAAAGAATTTTCACAACTTCAATTAGATCCTAAAGTATTGTGGCAACCTTTCAATACCCTTAGTGGTGGTGAACAAACTAAGGTATTACTAGCTCTAGCTTTCAAAAATAAGAATAGTTTTGTTTTGCTTGATGAACCTACTAATCATCTAGATGCACATACGCGTCAACAAGTGGCTACATATCTGAATAATAAGAAACAAGGATTTATTATTACTAGTCATGATCGCGATTTTCTCAATCAAGTTATTGATCATACACTTGTGATTGAAGCTCAAAATATTCGCTTGCAACAAGGCGATTATGCTAGATATGAAGAACAAAAAGCGATTGAAGATAAAAGTAACCTGGCTCAAAATGAAAAACTTAAACGTAGTATTTCCCAACTTAAAACTTCTGCTGCTCAAAAGAAGAATTGGGCTCGTAGTGCTGAACGCGAAAAGGAGAATAACTCCCACGCTGATAAAGGCTTTATCACTGCCAAGGCCGCTAGAGTTATGAAACGTTCAACTACTATGCAAAAACGCATAGAATCTCAAATTAAAGATAAAGAAGGCTTACTGACAAATATTGAAACTATTACCCCATTGAGTATCAACTTTCAAACTAGTCACCATCAAGATATCTTGAATGTTGAGAAACTTACTCTTGCTTACCCAGGATATGGTAGTTTGTTCAAGCCGATTTCTTTCAATCTAAAACAAGGACAACAAGTAGTTCTCAAGGGTGATAATGGTTCAGGAAAATCTTCATTAATCAGGGCTATCTTAAAACAAGATGATATTAAGATTATTGAAGGAAATACTTCTCTAGCTAGCAATCTAAAAATCAGTTACTTGCAACAATTAGAAGATAATAACACTGATAATCTCAAACAATTCGCTGAACATCATCACTTGGAATATAACGAACTTCTAAATATTCTGCATAAATTAGGCGTGGAACGTAATACCTTTACTAACCGCATCTGTGACTTAAGTGCTGGTCAAAAGAAGAAAGTTTTCCTTGCAAAAAGCTTGCTAGAACCAGCTAATTTATACCTTTGGGATGAACCTTTGAACTATCTTGATACTTTCAATCAAGACCAAATTATTGAGTTAATTAAGACGTATCGCCCTACTATGCTGATTATCGAGCATGATAGTCGCTTTATTGATGAAATTGATGCAGAAGTTGTTGAACTGCAAAAATTATAGTTAGTCTTTATACATCAAAAAAATCCTAAGCTCATGAAGTTTAGGATTTTTTTACATATTAGTTCAAACATAAGATAAACCAAAAGTAGAATTACCAACTCTAAAATCACCAGATTATTATTACTTCTTCAATGTGTAGTAAGTGTTTGGTGAGGTTAACGAATCTGAATGTCTTTCTAAAAGATTCAATTTTGTTAAGTTCCGCAATGCTTTTCTAGCAGTTGATGGATGTAGCTTAGAATTGGAATCGATAAATTCTATCGGTCGGAGTTCTTTATGTTCATAAACATAAATCAAAGCTGCTCTTTCGGAATATGTTAATTTAGCAAAATCATAATTAGTTATTTTACTTATTTCTTCCCTACGTCTTGAATTTCGCATCACAATATTATTTCTTAAGGTTAGAGCATTAGTAACAACATATTCTGGATCATCAAGAAAATACTCTTCCATATTTTTATACATCCTATCAACACCTTCACCAAATTCTCTAACCCAACCAAATTGAACTAAAGCTCTTGCAATATTAGGATTTCTAGAATAGTGAGTAGTACGGATATTATCAACGGTTACTATTGATGGCAAATTACCAGGACTATGGATTATAATTCGATCATCATACATAATGATTCGAATATCATCACCATTTAAATTATAGGCACGATGAGTTACAGCATTCACAATTCCTTCTAACCAAGTTCCTTTTGGATATTCTGGTACTGTTTCAAATTTACCTGTTTCAATATTTAATGACGTGAATTCTCTAAGCTGCGATTTCACAATATTATCAGCTTTTTCAATAATTTTAGGTAATGGTCCTTCAATCATCGTTTCCTTAATAACATCTAGGTTTTCGCCAACTCCAGCTTGTGTCCCACTATACCTAATGAATCTAGCCCTAGCTCCTGGTATAAAGGCATTGGGCTGTTCGGCAAACATTAACACACCAGCTACATTTAGTTTATAGACATATAAGTCATCTGACATCATCTTACGGTTAGCAAATCCTCTAGAAAACAATAACTTCTAAATATTTTCACCGTCAAAATGATTAAGTTTTTTATATTGTTTTAGTAAATCTTGATCCAAATCTTCCAATAATGCAGTTTCTACTGTTTCTTGTTCATAGGATCGAATATCTTTACTATAATTAAGACTTTCAATTTGTTCATAAGTAAGTTTCTTACTTTCATCACCAATCCGTAAATAAGCTTCATCTTTAGAGTTATAAAAAATATGTCTATCACTAGATTTAACTGTTAAAAGCAAAATTCTATTTTCTTTACCGTTAATAGTTACCTTTTGAAATTCAGTTTCAACTTTCAAAGCAGGATGGATTAAATCATACCCCACCTGTTTAAAGTCATTAATTCTGTGCGTATCTAAATGATTAATACCCTCAAACTGTTTATTTTTAATTCCAATCGCTACTGTTCCACCATCAGCATTTGCGAATGCTACCAAAATATTAGCTAAATCTCGTAAATTAATTCCAGCAGCTTTACGATCAAAATCTTGTCCTTCTGCTTTTGTTAGTAGTATTTCACTGGCTGTTTTCAATTAATTCCCTACTTTCATTAAAATTCCCACTTTATTTAGATTAAAAATTTATACTAACTAAAATTTTGTATTTCCTTTCAATAATTCTATAGAAATAGTAATTTATACTAATCATATAAGTTCCAACAAAGAATACATACTTATAGGACATTTCTTCATATTTTTTATTATACTATATATTTTGATCAAAATTACTTTTATATCAAATTGACTACCTATTCAGCTATCTACAGCTTGTTATCTTACTTATTACTTGCCTTACTCTATCCAGCTATCTACAGCTTGTTATCTTACTTATTACTTGCCTTACTCTATCCAGCTATCTACAGCTTGTTATTTTACTTATTACCTGCCTTACTCTATCCAGCTATCTACAGCTTGTTATCTTACTTATTACTTGCCTTACTCTATCCAGCTATCTACAGCTTGTTAT
>ERZ1643246.3375-NODE-3375-length-13826-cov-11.691744_pt1 | contig 13826 bp, 12 predicted proteins | sample MGYA00579265_ERZ1643246 | MGnify/ENA primary metagenome ERZ1643246 (study PRJEB29033, sample SAMEA4952261) | chicken gut metagenome | biome: Broiler Chicken; feature: Gastrointestinal Tract; material: Caecum | place: Ireland | collected 2018 | study: Broiler... | reverse complement strand
TCAGTTCGTTCTCGCTGTGGGTGCCGAAAATCTTCTCTATAATACCCATATTACCCAATTAACTCCTTATAAATAGTCTTGCACCGGCGCACAGCCCCGATGCACTTACGTTTTCCATTTTAACACTAACGGAAAGCTAATTCAACAAGTTCATAACTTGTTTACATTTACAGTTCAGCCTCTATATCTTTTCACTTTATCATAAGGCAGTTTTCCCCCGAACAGATCCAGGGCGCTCCCAACGGTGAAGTCAACGTTTCCACCGCCTGCTGCCGCAAAGTGCTCCAGATCTTCCATAGAACTGATGCCGCCGGCATATGTGACCGGAATTCCGCGCCACTCTCCCAGCATGCGTACAAGCTCTTCCTCCATCCCGGATCGTTTTCCTTCCACATCCACGCCATGGATCAGGAACTCATCGCAGCTGTCCGCCAGCTCTGTCAGCACATCTTCTGTCAGTCTCATATCCGTGAACTTCTGCCACCGGTCCGTCACCACATAATAGCCGTCCTCTCTCTTTCTGCAGCTCAAGTCCAGTACGATATGTTCTTTTCCCACTGCCGAGAGCAGCCTATCCAGATTGTTCCTTTGAAAGACACCGTCCTGAAACACATAGGAAGTCACGATCACATGGCTGGCTCCCGCATTCAAGAAGTCACGCGCATTTCCTGCGTGAATGCCGCCTCCGATCTGCATGCCGTCCGGATATGCCGCCAAAGCCTCCATAGCCTGCCGCTTTGTATCTTCATAATACCGGGAGCCGGCAGGGTTCAGCAGAATAATATGGCCTCCGCTGAGTCTGTCCTTTTTGTAAAGTTCTGCATAAAATGCCGCTCCAAGTTCTGAAGCAAAATTCGTACTGGCCTGATCACCTTCATCCCTCAGGCTGCCTCCGACGATCTGCTTTACCTTTCCGTTATGTATATCGATACATGGTCTGAATCTCATCTTTTTCTCTCTTTCTGCTTATTGCTGTTCTTTTGACTTCCCTCATCACAGATACTGCCGCAGGAAGACCTGATCCTCCTGCGGCAGTATCTGTTTCTCTTCAAATTTTACTGCAACATATTATCGATTATTCTGCGCATTATCCTGAGTCTCATTACTATCCGTCATATCATCCGCTGCTTTATCGATTCCGTCTGTCACATCATCGGTGACGTCGTCCACGCCGTCCGTTACATCGTGCACAGCGTCATCCAGAATTCCGTCTCCTTCTGTCGCATCATTCATCGTTCTATCTTCAGTAGTATCATTATTGCTGCTGTCCGTGCCATTGTTATCATCTCTTTCAGTATCTGTAGTGGACTGGTCAGCACCGTTGTCTGCATTATCCCTGCTGCCGCAGGCAGTTGCCCCCAAAAGTACGAATGTACATGTCATAAGCAGCAGAAGCTTCTTCATTTTTTTCATAAAAGCAGTCTCCCTTTCCATAAATATTGTTGTACTTCTACTATCTGCACATTTTCAATATTTATACACGAAAGAGATCTTTTTAACAAAAACTATTTTGCGTTTTTTCTGAGCTTTTCCAATGCCCTTGCTTCAATCTGCCGCACCCGTTCTCTGGTAACACCGAGAATTTCACCGATTTCCTCCAGCGTGTGGGGTTTTTCATCATCGAGCCCGTATCTCAGGCGGATAACCTGTCGCTCTCTGTCTCCCAGCGTCTCCAGAAGCTCTTTTACTTCCTCCTGCTGCACCAGAGCATTCATCGCCTCCTCTGGAGTCATTTCTGTTCTGTCCTCTACCATATCACCCAGACTGTTCTCCCCGTCGTCACCAACGGGTGTTTCCAGAGATACCGGGCTCTGCAGGTAATTGATAATATTTTTCACATCCTCTTCTGTCTTATCGCCCAGTTTCTCCGCGATCTCTTTGGGGGTTGCATCGCGTCCCAGTGACTGCTGGAGCTCCCTGGCTGTTTTCTGCACACGCTTCATATTCTCAGCCACATGTACCGGTACACGGATCTCCCGGGACTGCTGGTCGATCGCCCTCTGCATGGCTTCCTTGATCCACCAGGATGCGTAAGTAGAAAACCGGTTTTCTTTCGTATAATCATATTTTTCGGCTGCGCGCATCAGTCCCATATTTCCTTCCTGTATCAGATCCATAAGCGGAATGCCTCTGCCGGTATAATGCTTTGCCAGAGAGACCACCAATCTTAAATTTCCCTCTGAAAGTCTCTTTCTGGCATCCTCATCACCTTTGGCACTCTTCTCTCCGAGACTGCGTTCTTCCTCCTCGCTCAGAAGCGGGATCTGCCCGATCTCATTCAGATAGATCTGCAGAGGTTCTGACACTTTTTCTTCCGGGGTCAGCTGTTCTTTTTCCATAATCAATTGCACCTTTTCTATAGTTTTTCAATAATCTCGCCGTTTCTGTAAGCCGCAAGCAGCCGCTCCAGATCTTTTACCTGTTCCTTAAGCTCCCTTCCGTTGTCCGTATCACCGACCAGGATACGATCATGGACCCTCTGAACAACTGTAAGTTCAGAGTGGATGTCATTTTCTTTTTCAATTGCGTCCTCCGTGGATTCAAACGGCTCATGTGCCACCAGCAGGAGTCCGTAAGAATTGTAAATGAGCGTGTAGCCCGCAATCCCGGTCTGCTTCTGATACGCTTTGGAAAACCCTCCGTCGATGACCATGACCTTGCCGCCGCATTTCACCGGACTCTCTCCATCTTTTCTTTTGACCGGCACATGTCCGTTGACAATATGCCCCTCCGCCGGATCAAGTCCGAATTCTCTCATAATATTGTCGATCACATTTTCATTTTCTATGTACGAATAATACGGATTCTTCTTCTCTACATGTGTTTCTTTTTCAGCAATGAAATACCGTTCAAAAGTCGCCATCTTATTTTTACCGAATAGCGGTGAATCCGGATGGAGCCAGATATACCACATGATATCCTTGCCGTCTTCCCGCTCCTTTTTATCAAGAGCGAAAAATCCTTTTCTCACATAAGCATCCAGAGCATCATAGAGCTCTCTGCCCCGGTATTTCTTCCCATAGACTTCTGTCTCTTTCAGGCCGCCGTCTTGATCAAGGGGAACACATCCATGATAAAGAAGATTATCATTATACACCTTATACAGACCGCCCTTTGCCAGCAGAAAACGCATATGCTGCTGGAGCTTTCCGCAGTTGACAAACGCTTTTTCCAGGCGTTCCATGATATCTTCCTCTTCTTCCGTCAGCATGTACGGATCTTCCGGGTCTATCGTTGGAAAATTTGTGTCCAGGAGACGGTATTCCTTTCCCTCCAGCTCTATTGTTCCCTTCTCATAGTCAATCCTGTGCAGCAGCGCACGGTTCTCGAGGTGGAAAGATTTCTGTCTCTTAATGATCTGTCCTTCAACTTTAAATTGTATGATAGAAATTGCCTTGTGAATCCTGAGATTCATCTGCATCTCATCGGTATCCGGCCGGTCCGGCACTTTCAGTTTAAAGCAGGTGCATGGATCTTCTTTATACACCTTGATGGCAAATGTAGCCAATGGTAGCAGATTAATGCCATACCCTTCTTCCAGAATATCCAGGTTGCCGTACCTTGCACAGATTCGGATCACATTGGCAATACATCCTCTTTGTCCGGCAGCCGCTCCCATCCACAGGACATCATGGTTTCCCCACTGAATGTCCAGTGAATGATACGTCATGAGCTTGTCCATTATAATATGCGGTCCCGGACCTCTGTCATAAATATCGCCCACGATGTGGAGATGATCGACCACAAGCCGCTGGATCAACTCCGAGATCGCCACGATAAAATCTTCCGCCCTGCCGATTCTTATGATGGTGGAGATGATTTCATTATAATAGGACTCTTTATCGCTCACTTCTGCTTTCTCAGTAATTAATTCCTCGATCACATAGGCAAAATCTTTTGGAAGCGCCTTTCTTACCTTCGATCTGGTATACTTGCTCGCTGCCCGCTTGCTCACTTCGATCAGCAGATAGAGATGGACCCGATACCAGTCGTCCATATTTGCCTCTGTCTTTTTGATCATATCCATCTTCTGTTTCGGATAATAGATCAGCGTTGCAAGCGACCGCTTGTCCCGGATGCTCATTGTATTTCCGAACACGTCATCGATCTTACGGCGGACAGAACCCGATCCGTTCTTAAGCACATGGGAAAAAGCCTCGTATTCTCCGTGCACATCTGTCAGAAAATGTTCCGTTCCTTTCGGCAGGTTCAGTATTGCCTGAAGGTTGATGATCTCCGTGGACGCCGCCGCGATCGTAGGATAAAGATCAGACAGCCGCTCCAGATACCTGGTTTCAAGATTTTTCATTTCTTCCTCCTGACTCTCTCCGTAGTCACATATTAAAGGGCTGCTTCTTTTTAACATTAAAGCATTGTTCTACAGGCCGACCACATCTCCCATATCATACATGCCGGCCGCTTTTCCAGCCAGATATTTGCCTGCTTCCACAGCGCCTTTTGCAAATACACTTCTGGAATATGCCGAGTGCTTGAATTCGATCACTTCATCTGTTCCCGCAAAGATCACCTCGTGATCGCCGACGATGGTTCCTCCGCGCACAGCTGAGATTCCTATTTCCTTTTTCTCCCTTTTCTGCCTTACCTGACTTCTGTCATATACATAATGATATTCCTGACCCAGTGCATCGTTCAGGGAATCGGCCAGTGCAAGCGCCGTTCCGCTTGGAGCGTCCAGCTTCTGATTATGATGCCGTTCCACGATCTCCATGTCATATCCGGCAGGTGCGAGTACTTTCGCCGCACTCTGAAGCAGTTTAAGCAGCAGATTGATCCCCAGTGACATATTTGCCGATTTGAGGATTGCGATCTCTTTTGACGCCTCCTCCACTTTTTTGAGCTGTTCCTCTGAAAGACCTGTTGTACAGAGGACCACCGGGAGTTTTTTCTCCACGCAATAGTCGAGAAGACTGTTGACTGCTTTTGCCGTGGAGAAATCAATGACAACATCCACGTCTATGTCGCACTTTTCAACAGAGTCGAATACCGGATAATCGTTCGGCACTTCTGTGAAAGCATCAACACCGGCAGCAATGACTGCATTCTCCTCTCCTTTTACGATCTCAGTGATCATTCTTCCCATCTTACCATTGCATCCATGCAGCATAAATTTTACCATTATATTCAACCTCCTGTAACTTTGCCATATATAAAAAGGATATCATATCTGAGAGTTAATCTCAATACATGATATCCTTTTAACAAACCTTAACAGACACTGCAACCTCAGTCCACACCTTGCCCGGCATGCCCCTCGTCTATTCTTCCACGCATTCCAGCTTGCTTACTGAAACTTCATATGCCGTCCTTGTCTCCGTCTCTGTCTCGGAAAGTTTCTTTACATACTCCCTGCTCTGGATCCGTCCCAGTATCCTGACGTGCTCGCCTACTTCAAAACCGGAAGCATAACGTGCATTTCTTCCCCAGCAGATACACGGGATATAGTCTGATTTTCCATAGGGACGGTTCACAGCCAGCAGAAGATCTGCAATCTCTCTCCCGAGCGGCGTCTTCCTGTATACCGGCCGTTTACACATATAGCCTTCCAGCAGGATGTGGTTCGTCCGCGCGCCGTCCGGTTCTTCCTCCACAAACTCGATTTCCCGTGCGAATACCGACAATACAAGCCGGTTCCTCTGTTCTTCATGACGGTTATAGGAACGGAACTGTCCCGTTACCATAATGCACCGGTTACGGTAATCCTGCGTCACATCGATCAGCCGTTCTGACACCATGACCGGGATCCTGTCATTTGAGCTGCTCAGTCTCCTGACAAGAATGTCCACCATATAAAATCCCTCGCCGAACACTTCGTGGCTGTATGTAAACTCTGACACCACTGTTCCTATGACTGTTACCTGATTGTTCTCAATGATCTTATCTGACATAATCTGTAGTTCTCCCTTCCTCTTCCTGGTATTTTTGAGTCAATACTAAATTTATGAATCAGCCGTCATGTTTAGAACAGATTTTTCAATGATTCGTTCGACATCTTTCTCGATGGCTCTCTTTCCATATGTAACAGTTCAGCCCGCGCCATTCGCAAAGCCGCACTCCGTGCTTACCGCGGCTGCGCCGCATCTTTGCTCATATACTGGCGCTCAGCTCATCGGGGGAGGAAGAGGACGGATCTTTATGCAAGCATAAATCCGTCCTCTTCCTCCCCCGATGGCTGAACTGTTACTTGTAAAATACTGATTTTGTGATAGAATAAGAAAGTTACAGTTACAATTTATGACATTATATAAGGAAAGAGTGTTAACGAATATGAAGACAAAACGTGAAGATGTAAGAAATATTGCAATTATCGCTCATGTTGACCACGGCAAGACAACACTGGTCGACGAGCTTTTAAAGCAAAGTGGTGTATTCCGCGAAAACCAGGAAGTGGCGGAACGCGTCATGGACTCCAACGATATTGAGCGCGAACGTGGAATTACCATTTTATCCAAAAATACCGCGGTACATTACAAAGGAGTAAAGATCAATATCATCGACACTCCAGGCCATGCCGATTTTGGCGGCGAAGTGGAGCGTGTCCTCAAGATGGTAAACGGTGTCATCCTCGTGGTAGATGCCTTTGAGGGAGCTATGCCTCAGACAAAATTTGTACTCAGAAAAGCGCTGGAATTGAATCTTCCAGTCATTGTATGCATCAATAAGATCGACCGGCCGGAAGCACGCCCGGAGGAAGTGATCGACGAAGTACTCGAACTCTTCATCGACCTTGGCGCTTCCGACGAACAGCTTGAATGCCCGTTCGTCTACGCTTCTGCCAAAGCCGGCGTAGCCGTACTGGACCTCACAGACGAAGAAAGAGACATGAAACCGCTCTTCGGAACGATCCTCGACTATATTCCGGCTCCCGAGGGAGATCCGGATGCTCCGACACAGGTGCTTATCAGTACCATCGACTACAATGAATATGTAGGCCGCATCGGTATCGGAAAAGTAGACAACGGAACGATTGCCGTCAATCAGGAAATGGTCCTTGTCAACCATCATGATCCGGACAAAAAGGAAAAAGTAAAGATCAGTCGTCTCTATGAGTTTGATGGTCTGAATAAAGTAGAGGTAAAGGAAGCGACGATCGGTTCGATCGTGGCGATCTCCGGTATCTCCGATATCTCCATCGGAGACACTCTCTGCTCTCCAGAGAAGCCGGAGGCCATCCCGTTCCAGAAGATTTCAGAGCCGACTATCGCTATGCAGTTTATCGTAAATGACAGTCCCTTTGCAGGACAGGAAGGAAAATATGTAACCTCCCGCCATCTGCGCGACCGTCTCTTCCGCGAACTCAATACTGACGTCAGCCTGCGCGTAGAAGAAATGGAAAATACAGACAGCTTCAAAGTATCCGGACGCGGAGAGCTCCATCTCTCCGTCCTCATCGAGAATATGCGCAGGGAAGGATACGAATTTGCAGTCAGCAAAGCGGAAGTTCTCTATAAAACAGACGAAAATGGAAAGAAACTGGAGCCTATGGAGCTGGCATATATTGATGTTCCGGATGAATTCACCGGCGTCGTGATCGAAAAACTGGGGCAGAGAAAAGGTGAGCTCCGGAACATGGGCACTACAGGAGGCGGCTACACACGCCTGGAGTTCTCCATTCCGGCCAGAGGACTTATCGGCTACCGCGGAGAATTCCTGACTGACACAAAAGGTAACGGAATCCTGAACACAAGTTTTGACGGTTATGCACCGTACAAAGGTGATATCCAGTACCGCAAACAGGGATCACTCATCGCCTTCGAGACAGGGGAAGCCGTCACTTACGGTCTGTACAGCGCGCAGGAACGCGGCACACTGTTTATCGGACCTGGTGAAAGGGTATACGCAGGTATGGTCATCGGCCAGAACGGAAAAGCCGAGGACATTGAGCTCAATGTCTGCAAGACAAAGCATCTGACGAATACACGTTCCTCCAGTGCTGATGAAGCCCTCCGGCTCACGCCGCCGCGCATCCTCAGTCTGGAGCAGGCACTTGACTTCATAGATACAGACGAGCTGCTTGAAGTAACTCCGAAATCTCTGCGCATCCGAAAGAAAATCCTTGATTCCAGAATGCGCAAAAGAGCAAATATGAAATAAATATAAAAACGGAAAAATCACACGGATTAAAGTGATTCGTTCTATACATTAATGCTGTTCCATGTTATAATATTTACATAATACATACACATATTTAACACATGTTTATGTAGAATATGAACAAAAAGGAGTTGAACAGTATGAATTTTATCATCAGTGGAAAAAACATCGAAGTAACTCAAGGACTCAAAGACGCAATCGAGCAGAAATTAGGAAAGCTTGAGAGGTACTTCACTCCTGAAACAGAAATCATCGTAACCTTAAGCGTAGAGAAAGGGCGCCAGAAGATCGAGGTAACAATCCCGGTCAAAGGAAACATCATCCGCTCAGAGCAGACGAGCAATGACATGTATGTATCCATCGATCTTGTAGAAGAGATCATTGAGCGCCAGCTCCGCAAATACAAAAACAAGCTGGTGGCAAAGAATCAGGGACATCCCACTTCGGCTGCACCAACCGGAAGCATCCGGAAAGAATTCATTGATTCTGAGGAAGAATCTCCCGAAGATGACGAGATCCGCATCGTGCGCACGAAGAGATTCGGCATCAAACCAATGTATCCGGAAGACGCCTGCATTCAGATGGAGCTTCTGGGACACAGCTTCTTCGTTTTCTCCAATGCAGAGACAGACGAGGTCAATGTAGTATATAAAAGAAAAGACGGTTCCTTCGGACTGATCGAACCCGAATTTTCATAATTCAGGTCAAAGTATAAACCGCCTGTGGAAACGTACTTCATGAATCCCCATGAAATACCGCTTTCGCAGGCGGTTTCTATTTTATAGCTCCCAGACTTCCACCCCGTTCTCAGTTCGCGCAAACCAGCATTTGCCTTTTTTCTCCATAACGGCCTGGCCGTTCGTTCCTTCAAGCACTTCTTTTGTGAAAGCCCCCTCTTCCTCCTCCGGAACAAGTAAGGAGATAACTACCTTATCCGTATAATCAGTATCCAGAATATACAGGTCTCTCCGGGCGATAAGATATTGTATCTTTCCAAGTCCTGTATAATCTGTGTGAATATCCAGTTTAAATCCAAAAATCCGGGTAATAATCACAGTATCCGAAAGTGCTGCGGCAGTCGCGGCCGTATATGCACGCACCAGTCCGCCTGTCCCGAGAAGCGTACCGCCGAAATATCTCGTCACAACCGCAAACACATCCGTCACATTTCGCCCGCGTATCACTTCAAGGATCGGTTTCCCGGCAGTCCCGGCGGGCTCTCCGTCATCACTCATCCGCTCTGATGCAGGATTGCGCCCGATCACATAAGCCCAGCAGTGATGCCTGGCGTCCCAGTACCGCTTTTTTACCTCTTCAAGATGAGCAAACGCCTCATCCTCAGAGACGACAGGGTAGACCTCTGCGATAAACCGGGATTTTTTCTCTATGTACTCTCCTGTGCCGCCCCTGTATACGGTATCATATCTGTCCATCAGCCCCTCCTTTCAGTCATATAACGCACTCCACAAACTGACTCTAATATATTATCAAAAAATGTAGAAAATATGAAGATTTTATTTTTAACTTTATTTATATGAACATATTTGATATAATCATGGAAGTTGAAAAGGAGGATGTTATTCGTGAATTACGGAAAAAGAAACCTTTCCAGAAGAAAAAAGAGTATTTCTTCTAAAAAGAGAATGAAAAAGAAACGAGTAGGCGTACGGTTCTTTAAGGCTCTTATCATATGTATACTCCTTCTGGGAATCATCTGTCTCATAGGAGGCGCGGTCTTTGCCAAGAAGATCATAGACAATACTCCCGCTGTCTCTGCAGATGACATACTTCCCCAGGGATATACGACAAATATTACTGATCAGAGCGGGAACGTACTCGAGACTCTGAAAGACTCCGATTCCAACCGTGTCTATAAAACATATGCGGAGATTACGGCAAATTCCGAGTATCTCCCCCATGCATTTGTAGCAATCGAGGACGAACGTTTTTACGAGCACAACGGAATCGACCTTCAGGGCATCATAAGAGCCGGAATTGTAGGTATTACCAATGGCTTTCATTTTACAGAAGGCGCCAGCACTCTGACCCAGCAGTTGATCAAGAACAACGTGTTCCCGGATTTCGTCAACGAAGAGACGCTTTTTGACAGAGTTGAGCGAAAACTGCAGGAACAGTATCTGGCCCTCCAGATTGAAAAAGAGATGAGCAAGGAAGAAATCCTTGAGGCCTATATGAATACGATCAATCTCGGCCAGGGATGTCTTGGAGTGCAGACAGCTGCAACCCGTTACTTCAACAAAGATGCTGCTGACCTGACGCTTTCCGAATGTGCGGTCATCGCGGCCATAACTCAGAATCCTACCACTTATGATCCTGTGACAAATCCTGATAAAAATGCAAGCCGCCGTAAAGTCGTTCTCGGCAACATGCTGGATCAGGGATACATCAATCAGGCGGAATATGACGAGGCCATGGCAGATCCGGTATACGACCGTATTCTCGAGACCGCTGCCGTGACGGCAGATACAACGCCTTACTCCTATTTTACAGACGCACTGATTGAAGATGTCGTACAGGATCTAAGGGATGAAAAAGGATATTCCGAGACTCAGGCATACAACCTGCTTTACAGTGGAGGACTTACCATCAAGTCCACACAGGATACATCTATCCAGGCAATCTGTGATGAAGTAATATCGGACGAAAGCTATTATCCGGCAACAGAATACGGTCTGGAATACGCTTTGACGATACACCGGGCAGATGGTTCTTCCGAGAACTACAGTAAGGAAAATCTCCGGACTTTCATCAGCGAAAATTATGATAGTGAGAATCCGCTTGTCTTCTCTTCCGAAGACGAGGCGTTACAGATGATCGAAGCTTATAAAGCAACACTCAATATCAATACTGACGCCGGTGATTCTGTGGATGAAAGATACACAATCACACTGCAGCCTCAGGTCTCTTTCGTGGTCATGGACCAGTACACAGGGCAGGTAAAAGCCATAGTCGGCGGACGCGGGGAAAAGTCAGGCAACCTTACATTCAACCGTGCCACAGATGATCCGCAGCAGCCTGGTTCTGTGTTCAAGATCCTGTCGACTTACGCTCCCGGTCTGAATGAAGGTAAGATCACGCTTGCAACGACAAAGGTAGATGAACCATATGAATATGAGAGTGGACAGAATGTGCCTAACTCCTACAGTGGATATCGAGGGGCTATGTCAGTCCGCGATGCAATCAAAATATCCTGTAACACGATTGCTGTAGAGACTCTCACCGATGATGTCGGTCTGAAAACAGGTTATGAGTATTTGAAAAATAACTTTGCATTCAGCACGATCACAGAATCTGATATCGCACAGGCAACAGCTCTTGGCGGTATCACCGAAGGTGTATATAATCTCGAACTCACAGCCGCATTTGCATCTATCGCAAACAGCGGCACATACACGGAGCCGGTCCTCTATACAGAAATTCTCGATCACGACGGCAATGTTCTGATCGATAACACTGCTCCGGCAACACACGAAGCGATCAAGGATTCCACAGCTTATCTTCTAACGAGCGCAATGGAGGATGTAGTTAACAGCGGTACAGGATATGGTGCCGGCCTGAGTAACATGGCCACAGCCGGAAAGACCGGTTCCACAGACGATTATGTGGACCGCTGGTTTGTGGGCTATACTCCTTACTATACCGCAGGTATCTGGGGCGGTTATGATGCCAATAAATCCATGTCAGGTTACGGTTCCTGGCACCTGACCATCTGGAATGCCATCATGGAGCGGATCCACCAGAATCTGGAATACAAAGATTTTGAAATTCCGACTTCTGTCGTGCAAAAATCAATCTGTACGGAGACCGGACTTCTTGCAGTCAGCGGCTGCCCGGCAATAACAGATTATTTTGACAAAGACTTCCTTCCTACGGAAAGTTGTCCGGGACATGTCCAAAGGCACACATCTGACAGTGGTTCAGAAACAAATACTTCTGATGATACTGGTAACACTAATACCGGCGATACGAATACCGGCGACGGCAATACCGGCGGCGGTGAGACCGGCGGCGGCAATACCGGCGGCGGCGATACCGGCGGTGGCAATACCGGCGGCGGCGATACCGGCGGTGGCAATACCGGCGGTGGTGAGACCGGCGGCGGCAATACCGGCGGCGGTGAGACCGGTGGCGGTGAGACCGGCGGCGGTGAGACCGGCGGCGGCAATACCGGCGGCGGTGAGACCGGTGGCGGTGAAACACCAGCCCAATAAAAATCTTTAACAAAAAATTCCTTTCCGGGTCAAGCGACTCCGGAAAGGAATTTTTTAGTTGAAATTTGCTATTATTCAGATAATCTGCTGATCATTCATTATCCAATACCAATTTTGCTGCACCGCAGATCCCGGCATCATTTCCAAGTTTTGCAAGCACAAACCTCACATTCTTGTCTGCGAAAAATGCTCTCTCCATGTATGGCTCTCTTATGTACGGGATAAGTACTTCTCCGGCTTTGGATACGCCGCCGCCAATGACAAATACTGCCGGATCCGTCACTGCTGCAAGATTAGCCAGTCCGTATCCCAAATATCTTCCAAATGTAGTGGCGATTTCCTTTGCCACATCATCTCCTGCTTTCACTGCATCAAAGACGTCTTTCGCCGTCACATCCTCTTTATTCAGGATCGTCGTACGCATCTCCTGTCCAAGCTTCTGCTTTGCAAGACGGACAATACCTGTAGCAGAAGCATACTGCTCCAGGCATCCTCTGTTGCCACAGCCGCACTGGTCTGTCTCATCATAGTTCACACACAGATGTCCGATCTCCCCGCCTGCGCCGTTTGCGCCGACAAGCATCTTTCCATCGATAATGATGCCGCCTCCGACGCCGGTGCCAAGCGTTACCATGATCATATTCTTCTCGCCTTCTCCGCCGCCTTTCCACATTTCGCCGAGAGCAGCTACATTAGCATCATTTGCAATATAAGAGGTAAGCCCTGTCAGCTCTTCAAGTTCTTTCTTAACTTCCTTATATGTCCAGCCCAGATTTGCACTTCCGTTTACGACACCTTCCGCGGTCACAGGAGCCGGAACCCCTGCACCGATTCCTGCAATATCATTTTTATCCAGCTCATGTTCCTTGATCTTCTTCTCAATCGATGCTGCAATATTCGGCAGAATTGCCTTTCCCTCTTCAGAGGTATCCGTCGTGATCTCCCATTTATCAAGAATCGTGCCCGACTCCTCAAAGAGACCCATCTTTACCGTAGTTCCTCCTATGTCTACTCCAAAACAATACTTCATGGCTTTGCTCTCCTTTTCTCTCATTCCTATTTTTTCTTTTTTGCAATATTCTCCTGAACCCTTTTATAGAGCTCAGCAGCTGCATTGTAGCCCATCTGTTTCTGTCTGTGGTTGACAGCAGCGGACTCTACAATGATCGCAAGATTTCTTCCCGGACGGATTGGAATGCGGTGACATACCACTTTATTTCCGAGGAATTCTGTGTACTCCTCCTCAAGGCCGAGCCTGTCATATTCTTTGTCTCTGCTCCAGTCTTCCAGTGTGATTACAAGATCGATATTCTGTGTCTCTCTTATACTCTGGACACCGAACATAGACCTAACGTCGACAATACCGATACCCCTCAGCTCGATAAAATGCTTTGTAATCTCCGGAGCAGTACCCACCAGTGTCTCATCGCTCACCTTTCTGATCTCAACAACATCGTCCGTCACAAGACGGTGTCCTCTCTT
>ERZ1643246.3374-NODE-3374-length-13829-cov-10.961522_pt1 | contig 13829 bp, 10 predicted proteins | sample MGYA00579265_ERZ1643246 | MGnify/ENA primary metagenome ERZ1643246 (study PRJEB29033, sample SAMEA4952261) | chicken gut metagenome | biome: Broiler Chicken; feature: Gastrointestinal Tract; material: Caecum | place: Ireland | collected 2018 | study: Broiler... | reverse complement strand
CCGGGTTCAGGGAGTGGCTGCGGAACTCCTGCAGGGCCTTCTGGTCCACCAGGGGGCGCAGGTCCTCATAGTCCAGCGCCTCGATCCGCTGCATCTCGTGGGAGGTGCGGAAGCCGTCAAAGCAGTGCATGAAGGCGTACTTGCCGCTGATGGCGGACAGGTGGGCCACAGCGCCCAAGTCCATGGCCTCCTGGGGAGAGGAGGACATCAGCATGGCGTAGCCGGTGGTCCGGCAGGTCATGAAGTCGGTGTGATCGCCGAAAATGGAATGGTGGTTGCTGGTCACCACCCGGGAGGCGATGTGCATGACGCTGGGCAGGAACTGGCCGCCCATGGCGTACATGGCGGGGATCATCAGCATCAGGCCCTGGGAGGAGGTGAAGGTCGTGGTCAGTGCGCCGGCCTGCAGGGAGCCATGGCAGGTGCCGGCTGCGCCGGCCTCGGACTGCATCTGGATCACGTCCACCGTGGAGCCGAACAGGTTCTTGCGGCCCTTGGCGGACCACTCGTCCACCTTCTCCGCCATGGGAGAGGACGGCGTGATGGGATAGATGGCCGCAACTTCAGTAAAGGCGTACGCCACATGGGCCGCAGCCGTGTTGCCGTCCATCACCACATACTTCTTTTTCATTGGGATACTCATCTCCTAAATCAGATGTATTAACACAGTTGCCAGATCGGCAGGGGACCGGGAATACCTCTTACAGGTTTTCAAATTTGAGGACGGCGCCCTCGGAGCCGGAGGCGGCGATCTTGCAGTACAGGCCCAGCCAGCCCTTCTTGAACTTGGGCTCCGGCCGCTTCCAGGCCTTCAGGCGGGCCTCGATCTCCTCCTGGGGCACCATCAAATTCAGCTGACGGCTCTCGATGTCGATGACGATCCGGTCCCCGTCATGGACGATGGCGATGGGGCCGCCCTCCGCCGCCTCGGGGGAGATATGGCCCACGAAGCAGCCGTTGTTGGTGCCGGAGAACCGGCCGTCGGTGATCAGCGCCGTGGTCTTGCTGAGGCCGCGGCCGTACAGGTACTTCATGGCCTTGTACATCTCCCGCATGCCGGGGCCGCCCTTGGGGCCCTCGTACCGGATGACCACCACGTGCCCGTCATGGACCTTGCCGGCCAGGATGGCCTCTTCCGCCGCCTCCTCGGAGTCGAAGCAGATGGCCTCGCCCTCGAAGTGGTGCAGGCTCTTGTCAAAGGCGCCGGGCTTGGTGATGCCGGTGTCGGGTGCCAGGTTGCCCCGCAGCACCGCCACGCCGCCGGAGAAGCCGAAGGGATCCTCCATGGTCCGCACCACCAGGCCGGTGGCGGGATAGCGGTACTTGTGGGAGGCGATGTTCTCCGCCACCGTGTGGGCGGTGACCGTCATCTCCCCGGTCTCCAGGATGGTCTGCATCCGCTCCATCAGACGGGGCACGCCGCCGTCGTAGTAGAAGTCGATGACGTTATACTTGCAGGCGGGGTTCATTTTGGCGATCTGGGGGGTGGTGCGGGACAGGCTGTCGAACTCGTCCAGCACCTTGATGTCCAGCTCCGCCTCATGGGCGATGGCGGTCAGGTGCATGACGGCGTTGGTGGAGCCGCTCATGGCCAGGCACGCCTTGATGGCGTTGCGGACGGAGCCGTTGGTGATGATCTTCCGGGCGGTGATGTTCTTCTCCACCAGCTCCATGATCTTCACGCCGGTCTCCTCCGCCATCATCATGCGGACGGCAGAGGTGGCGGGGGCCAGGCCGCCGTCGGGCAGGGTCATGCCCAGGGCCTCGGCCAGGGCGCACATGGTGTTGGCGGTGCCCAGGTAGGAGCAGGAGCCGCAGCCGGGGCAGGCGGTGTCCTCCAGGGCCACGTACTCCGCCTCGGTGATCTTGCCGGCGGAGAGCATGCCGTAGGCCTCGGTGCTGGAGGTCTGGTCGGACTGCCGGCCGTCGAACTCCACGCCGCCCTCCATGGGGCCGCCGGGCAGGAAGATGCAGGGGATGTCCAGCCGGGCGGCGGCCATCAGCATGCCGGGGACGATCTTGTCGCAGGAGCCCAGCAGCACCAGGCCGTCAAACAGGTTGATCTGGGCCATGGACTCGATGGAGTTGGCGATCAGCTCCCGGGAGGGCAGAATGTAGTGCATGCCGTCGTGGCCCTGGCCCATGCCGTCGCAGCCGCCGATGACGCCGAACTCGATGGGGGTGCCGCCGGCCCGGTAGATGCCGTCCTTCACCCGCTGGGCCACCTGGCGGAGATTGTAGTGGCCGGGCACACACTCGCTCCAGGCGTTGGCGATGCCGATCACCGGCCGCTTCAGGTCCTCCGTCGTGAAGCCCATGGACTTCAATGTGGCCCGGTAATACTGGTTCCCCAGGCCCTGTAGGATTTTTTCACTGCGCTCCATAAATTCCTCCTCGTGACACCGGCCGCCGGGGCGGCCCGCGTCTCTTGTTCTCAGTGGTCTGCACGGCGGCGGACCAGGCCCGGCCGCAGACAGGGCCCGCCAGGGGCCCTTCCCGCAGGAGCGTTTTCACAAAACGCCCGGGCATGCGCCGCCGCATCTGACGTGTGCAGTTCTTGACACACATACACGTATAACTATATACCAAGGTGAGGACCCTGCGCAACAAAAATCTTTTTGCTGCCGGGACTTTCCAGAAAATGACCGTTTTTGCCTGGTTTTCACAGTCGATTAACAGCATCTTGACAGACGCCCCCTTTTGCTTTTGTTAAAAAATTCACCAAAATTGACCATTTTCGGTCAAATTGGACATAATTTTCTCAGTAAATCGCAAAATTTTTAAATTGACTTGGGGTGTAAAATGTTGTATAAATTTTTGTGGACTGGCTGAGCCTGCTTTTCCGGGGCATGCTCCGCCATTCGTGTGTGGTCCAAAGTCCGCGGCTCTGCCGGGGCCTTGGACCGGAGTCCGGCTGCGGCCGGACGCCGTTACATTGGAAAGGAGAGTATCAACAAATGTCTGCAATTGGATTCTTGGTCCTCCTTGTCATCGCCATCGTCGTACTGATGCTGCTGATGACAAAGGTCAAGCTGAATCCCGTGATGTCTCTGTTCGTGGTGGCCCTGGCCTTCGGCGTCGTCCTCGGCGTCTTCGGGACCGAGGGGTATTCCTTCATGGACACCCTGAACATGATCACCACCGGCTTCGGCAGCACCCTGGGCAGCCTGGGTATGCCCATCATCCTGGGCGCCGTGCTGGCCATGGGCGTGCAGGACACCGGTGCCGCCAAGTCCATCGCCAACTTCTTCATCAAGCTCTTCAAGGGCAAGAACCTGGAGCTGGCTCCGTCCCTGACTGCCTACGTGGTGTCCATCCCCGTGTTCGGTGATATCACCACCATCCTGTGCTCCAACATCGCAAACGTTCTGGGCAAGCGCAAGCACATCTCCATGTCCACCATGGCCTCCTTCACCCAGACCGGCCTGAACCTGACCCACGCCATGGTTCCCCCCACGCCCGGCATCCTGGCCGTGTCCGTGGCCCTGTCTGCCGACCTGGGCCTGGTGATCTCCTGGGGCATCGTGGTGACCATCATCACCTTCTTTGCCACCTGGCTCATCCTGAAGCGCTGGGCCGCCAAGGAGTGGATCCCCGCCGTGCCCGAGGTCACCGCTGAGATCGAGGAGACCAACTCCGACAACGTGGACGATCTGCTGATCAAGGATAAGGATCTGCCCGGCACCTTTGCCTCCTTCCTGACCATCCTGATCCCCGTCATCCTGATCGCCGGCGGCTCCTTCGTCGGCATGCTGATCCCCGAGTCCACTCCCGATGACGCTCTGGTCCGCACCCTGGTGGCCATCGCCAGCGACAAGGTCGTGGCTCTGGCCATGGGCGTGATCTACACCATGTTCCTGGCCCTGGGCCACAAGGCCTCCGTCCGCAAGAGCAATCTGGACGCCACCGGCAAGGATCCCGAGTGCTTCCGTGAGGTCGTGCTGAACAGCTGGATCGCCCGCGGCATGGAAGTGGCCCTGATCGCCCTGCTGGTCACCGCCATGGGCGGCGGCTTCTCCCAGGTCATCAAGTCCTTCCCCGGCATCAACGACCTGGCTCTGCTGATCCAGGATTCCGGCGTGCCCGGCCTGCTGATCCCGTTCCTGGTGGGCGCCATCATGATGACCGCCGTGGGCTCCATGACCACCGCCGGCGTCACCGCCGTGGGCGTTGTGGCTCCCATGATGGATATGCTGGGCCTGGAGCCCGTCTCCACCGCTCTGGCCATCGGTGCCGGCACCCTGATCTTCAACCACGTGACCAACTCCGGCTTCTGGGTGGTCAGCAAGTTCTTCAACCTGGATCTGAAGCAGGGTCTGAAGTACATCACCATTCCGGACGCTGTGGCCGGTGTGATCGGCTTCATCCTGGTGTTCATCCTGAACACGGTGGGTCTGATCCACTGATCTTCGTTTCCCCGGCCGTTGATTTCTGTCTCCGGAAAAGGCAGCGCTTTGCGGCTTGAAAGAGGCGGCCCGGTCCTTTGCGGCGGGCCGCCTCTGTTTTGATTCCTGTGACTCCTGCACGAACCCACCCACATTATATAAAAGGAGAATGTTTATGATTCAGAAAAGCCATGACGACCGGATGCTGTGGGCCCAGTTCGACTCCCTGGAAATGGGCACCGGCTGGGACGACACCGACATCCTCAAGCCCCAGATCATGGTGGAGAGCGTCTACGGCGACTCCCATCCCGGCAGCTATCATCTGAACCAGATGGTGGAGCAGGCCGTGTACGGCGTGTATGAAAAGGGCGGCAAGCCGGCCAAGTACTACGCCACCGACATCTGCGACGGCTGCGCCCAGGGCCATGACGGCATGAACGTGGTGCTGGCCTCCCGGGAGGCCATTGCCAACATGGTGGAAGTCCACGCCTCCGCAGTGCCCTGGGACGGCATCATCCTCTCCTCCAGCTGCGACAAGTCCATCCCCGCCCACCTGAAGGCGGCGGCCCGGATGGACGTGCCCACCATCTTCATGCCCGGCGGCTCCATGCGGCCCGGCCCCAACATGACCACCTCCCTGGTGGCCGGCGACATCTCCCTGCGCCAGAAGCGCAAGGACGCCATCACCGAGCAGGAGGTCCGGGACTACAAGCTGACCGGCTGCCCCTCCGTGGGCGCCTGCACCTTCCTGGGCACCGCCTCCACCATGCAGTGCATGGCTGAGGCCCTGGGCCTGACCCTGCCCGGCGCGGCTCTGGTGCCCGCCACCATGCGGGACATCCTCCAGTACTCCCGCTATGCCGGCCGGAAGATCATGGAGCTGGTGGAGAAGAACATCACCCCCTCCCAGATCATGACCCCTGCCGCCTTCCGCAACGCCATCATCGTCCACAGCGCCATCGGCGGCTCCACCAACGCCACCATCCATCTGCCCTCCATCGCCCGGGAGCTGGGCTATGACCTGCCCATCGAGCTGTTCGACGAGATCAACCACCAGGTGCCCCACCTGGGCAACATCAATCCCTCCGGCACCCAGCTGACGGAGTCCTTCTGGTTCGCCGGCGGCGTGCCCATGGTGCAGTGGATGCTGCGGGACATGCTGGATCTGGACGTGATGACCGTCACCGGCAAGACCCTGGGGGAGAACCTGGAGGATCTGCAGAAGGACAACTGGTTCGACCGGAACCTGGGGTATCTGGCCAACTACGGCCTGACCCGCGACCAGGTGATCTTCCCCGTGGAGAAGGCCCCTGAGAAGGGCTCCGTGGCCATCCTGAAGGGCAACATCGCCCCCGAGGGCTCCGTGCTGAAGTACTCCGCCTGCGCCATGAACCAGCGCGAGGTGGTCAACGCCGTGGCCCGCGTCTTCAACAGCGAGGAGGACGCCCACGACGCCGTAGTGGACAACAAGATCAACCCCGGCGAGGTCGTCATCATCCGCTATGAGGGCCCCCGCGGCTGCGGCATGCCCGAAATGCTGATGACCACCGAGGCCATCGTCTGCGACGAGCGGATCAACGGCTCCGTGGCCCTGATCACCGACGGCCGCTTCTCCGGCGCCACCCGCGGCGCCGCCATCGGCCACGTCAGCCCCGAGGCTGCCGCCGGCGGTCCCATCGCCTTCATCGAAGAGGGCGACCTGATCTCCTACAGCGTGGAGAACCGCACCATCAACCTCACCGGCATCCACGGTGTCCCCTGCTCTGTGGAGGAGGCCACCAAGGTCCTGGAGGAGCGCTCCAAGGCCGGCATCATCCCCCGGGAGCCCCGGAAGGGCTTCTACAAGCTCTACACCGACCACGCCCTGTCCGCTATGAAGGGCGCCGGCCTGGAGTAAGCACATACGGAACGAAACGACACGGCTTCCGCAGCGGCTCCCCCGCTCCGGCGGCAGGGACCGCGCCTGCGGGATAATTTGACAAACTGCCGGTGTCCGGTTTCGGCTGATTCGCCCGCCCCGGCCCCAAACGGCCGGGGCGGACGCGGTTCCGGCCCAAACAGCGGCAGCTCTGGAAAGGATGAAAGGTTATGGCAATCAAAAGTGACAGCTATCTCGGCTCTCTCTTCGGCCTGGAGGGCAAGACCATCGTGGTGACCGGCGCCGGCGGCGGCATCGGCCTGGCCATCAGCGAGGGCCTGCTGCGGGCCGGCGCGGAGGTCGCCATGTGCAACCGCACCCCGGCCAAGTGCCAGCCTCTGGCGGACAAGATCAACGCCGAGGGCGGCGCCGCCTCCGTTCACCAGCTGGACGTCACCAGCCTGGACAGCATCCACGCCTGTGTGGACGAGGTCATGGCCCGGTACGGCAAGATCGACGTGCTGTTCAACGTGGCCGGCGTCAACAAGCGGGAGGGCCTTCTGGACGTGGAGGAGGCGGACTACGACCGCATCATGAACACCAACCTGAAGGGCCTGTTCTTCATGAGCCAGGCGGTGGCCCGGGAGATGTACAAGCGCCGCACCGGCAGCATCATCAACATCGGCTCCCACAACGACGAGGGGATGCTGGGCGGCTGCTCTGTCTACGGCGCCACCAAGAGCGGCGTGGTGGCCCTGACCCGGGCCATGGCCGTGGAGTTTGCCCAGTACGGCATCCGGGCCAACGCCATCAGCCCCGGCCACATCCTGACGGATCTGACCCAGGTCACCTGGGACCACCCCACCCGGGCCCCCTGGCTGCGGGAGCGCATCGCCATGAGGCGTCCCGGTGATCCGGACGAGCTGGTGGGCATGGCCATCCTGCTGGCCTCCGACGCTTCCAGCTACATGACCGGGCAGGCGTACCACATCGACGGCGGCTGCCTCTGCGGCGGTGCCCCCTGGGACTATGACACCCAGTACAAGGCCTGACCCCTTGCCTGCCGCAGGTTGACAAGCCTGCTGCCAGGGGATAAAATTGGAGAATCAGAACTGCGCGGCGAAATGCCGCAGGTTCGCAAGAAAGGATGATCGCAATGTATTCTGTGAATATGCCCACCATGGACAGCGTTGCTCGTTTCAAGGCCGCCATGGACTCCGAAAAGGGCGCCCTGGGCCCCTTCATGATCGGCACCGACCCCGCCTTTGTGGAGGCCGCCGGCTATGCCGGCTATGACTTCGTGCTGCTGGATATGGAGCACGGCACCACCACCTTCCAGACCCTGCCCCACCTGATCCGCGCCGCCAATGTGGCAGGCGTGTGCCCGGTGGTCCGGGTGCCCCGGGGCAGCGATATCTGGATCGACCAGGCCCTGGACGTGGGCGCCGGCGCCATCATGATCCCTCAGATCGACACCGCCGAGCAGGCCCGGGCCGCCGTCTCCGCCGCTAAGTTCTCCCCTGTGGGCACCCGGGGCACCTGCCGCTTCGTCCGCTCCGCCGGCTTCGGCGCCGTGCCCGGCAGCGAGTACTTCTCCAAGGCCCAGGACACCGTGGTGATCCTGCAGGCCGAGGGCAAGAAGGCCGTGGAGAACCTGGACGAGATCCTGGACGTCCCCGGCGTGGACGTGGTGTTCGTGGGCCCCTACGACCTGTCCAGCTCCCTGGGCCATGTGGGCGAGATCGACCACCCCGAGGTGGTGGAGTGCATCAAGGGCATCATCGCCAAGGCCAACGCCAAGGGCGTGAAGCTGGGCTGCTTTGCCGACACTGTGGAGGGCGGCATGAAGTGGCGCGATCTGGGCGTGAAGTTCATCGGCTACTCCTGCGACACCTATCTCTTCATGCAGGCCGCCAAGGCCGACGTGGACGCCTTCGCCAAGTAAGAGGCATCTGCCTAGCCCGCTCGATGCTTTTTCAGGCAGAATGATCCGGGGGCCGCTCCCGCAAGGCGGGGACGGCCCCCGGACTGTGCCCGTGCCGCAGGACCATCCATGCATCCGGCGGCTCCCGCATCTTTCCGCGTGTACAGCAAGCCACACCGGGGCTCCGGGCCCCGGACCCGATTAAGGAGGACACGAATACTATGAACGCAGCATATCTGACGCCGGCCATCACCCTCTTCAACGAGGACGGCACCCTGGACCTGGTCAGCCAGGAGCGGCTCTTCAACAACCTGATCGACCAGGGCGTGGACGGCATCCTGGTGGAGGGCAGCAGCAGTGAGTTCTTCGCCATGCCCATGGACCAGCGCCGGGAGATGGCCAAATTCGCCATCGAAACGGTGGATCACCGGGTGAAGCTGATCATCGGCACCAGCCACATGGTGGCGGACGAGATCGTCAGCTTTTCCAACTTCTGCCTGGACGCAGGCGCCGACGCCGTCATGATCCTGCCCCCCTACTATTTCCACTTTGACGCCGCCGCCCTGCTGCAGTACTATGACCGGCTGGCCCAGCAGATCCACGGCAACATCTACATCTACAACTTCCCGGACAACACCGGCTACACCATCCCCCCGGAGACCGTGCTGGCCCTGGCCAAGATCCATCCCAACATCGTCGGCATGAAGGACACCGTCGCCGGCATGGACCACACCCGGGAGCTGATCAAGGTGGTCAAGTCCCACATCCCTCAGTTTGAGATCTACTCCGGCTTTGACGACAACTTCGCCCACAACGTGCTCTCTGGCGGCGACGGCTGCATCGGCGCCCTCAGCAATGTGGTGCCGGAGGTCTGCGCCGCCTGGGTCCGGGCCTTCCGGGAGAATGACCTGGCCGGCATCGCCAAGGGCCAGCAGATCATCGACCGGCTGATGGACCTGTACACCGTCCGCAGTCCCTTCCTGCCCGTCATCAAGGAGGCCTGCCGCCTCCGGGGCATCGCCGCCACCAGCGTGGGCACCTTCCCCATGCCCAGCGCCACGGTGGAGGATGACGCCAGGATCCTGGAGCTGCTGAACCGGGAGGGCATCCAGTAATCCCCCTGCAGAAAGCCCCGCCGCTGGCCAATGGCCAGCGGCGGGGCTCTTTTTGTCAGCTCGGCGCCTTACGGCAGCTCCATATGGACGGACTCGTGGAACACCGGCTCCACCAGGCCGGGGATCTCCACGGCGTCGGTGAAGCGGATGTCCTCGGTGAACTCCCGCAGCAGGGAGACGATATAGGGATGGGGCCGCTCGTCCGGCCGGCCGGCGGCCACGCAGACCACGGCGGTCCTGGGCTGGAGCATCCGCAGCAGCTTCCGGGTGGTGGAGGACAGGGAGGCGTGGTGGGGCACCTTCAAAATGTCGCAGGGGGTGGCGGTCTCCGTCTCCCACATGTGGGCGTAGGCGTCGCCCCCCAGCACGATCTCACGCCCGTGGTAGTACAGCCGCTGGCGCAGGCTGGACACGTTCATGGCCTTGCCCCAGTGGATCAGATCATAGCCGTTCCGCTCTCCCCGGAAGGCGGCGTCGTACACCGCCTTCTGCCGGGGATACAGGGCAGGCTCGCCGAACAGGATGTCCATGGAGAGGTCGTCCGTCAGCCGGAGGCGCTCCATCCGGTCCCCCGGCTGCTCTGTGATCTTCCGGATACGGTGCCTGTACTTTCCCAGGGGGCCGGCATACAGGTCCATGCACCGCAGCACGTTCCGGGCGGCTTTTGGCAGGCCGTTGTCCCCGTCCGGGTCCAGGGGACCGGCGTCGGCGGGGGGTGCGTAGGGGGTCAGCAGCTCTCCCACCGTGACGGCTTCCAGCACCCGGCCCAGGCCGCCGATGTGGTCCCGGTGGAAGTGGGTGACCAGCAGGAGATCCAGGTGCTCCACGCCTTGCTTGCGCAGGAAGTCCCCGGCGTAGATCCGGCAGGAGCGCGCGTCCTCCACCGGCGGATGGTCGTCCCGTTCCAGGCTGTCGTGGCCGCAGTCCACCAGCATGGAAAAGCACGGCCGGTCTCCCTCCATCTCCCGGACCAGGATGGAGTCGCCGTTGCCCACGTTGATAAAGTCCAGTACCAGCATGTCCAGCCCCCCTGTTCGATGGTTGCCTCTAACATATCACAAAGGCGCCGCCCCAGGCAATCAAAACCGCAAACGATTGCTTCCAAATTTTGGTCCTGAAATTTGACGTCCTGATAAAAACAGTCCGGCGGCACAAAGCCGCCGGGCTGTTTTCTGCGGGATCTCAGACGCTCCGCAGGGCGTCCACCAGGGCAGTCTTGCCGGTGGTCTGGGCATCCTTCATCTTGACGACCCGGGCAGGCGTCCCCGCCACCACGGCATTGGGGGGCACATCCTCCGTCACCACGGCACCGGCGGCCACCACAGCCCCGGCGCCGATCCGCACCCCCTCGATCACCACGGCGTTGGCGCCCACCAGGACGCCGTCCTCCACCACGACCGGCGTGGCGGAGGCGGGCTCCACCACCCCGGCCAGCACGGCGCCGGCGCCGATGTGGCAGTCATCCCCCACCGTGGCCCGGCCGCCCAGGACAGCGCCCATGTCGATCATGGTGCGCCTGCCCACCACGGCGCCGATGTTGAGGATGGCCCCCATCATGATGACGGCGCTTTCCCCAATGGTCACCTGCTCCCGGATGATGGCGCCGGGCTCGATCCGGGCCGGGAGATCCTTCAGGTCCAGCAGGGGCACGCCGGAGTTGCGGCGGTCATTCTCCACCACCAGGTCGGTGATCCTCTCCCGATTGGCCTCCAGAATGGGGGCCAGCTCTGCCCAGTCGCCGAAGACGACGCGGCTGCCGCCCTCGCCGAACACCTGGGCGGAGCCGAAGTCCACCGGGGCTGTGAGGTTGATATAAATTTTCACTGGCGTTCTCTTGGGGGAACTGGCGATATAGTCGATGATCTCCTGGGCGTTCATAGTCACTCTCCAAACAAGATTTTTTGCAGGTCGTAGACCCCGTTGGGCCGTCCCGGCAGCAGATGGGCCATGTGCAGGGCCCCGTTCACAAAGATCCGGCGGCTGGCGGCCCGGTGGGTCAGCTCCAGCTCCTCGTCGGGACCGAAGAAGTGGACGGTGTGGGTCCCGGCCACCGTGCCGCCCCGCAGGGCGTGGATGCCCACCTCGTTCTTCTCCCGCCTGCCCACGCTGCCCTCCCGGCCGTACACCGGCCGCAGGCGGTGCTGCGGGTCCATGGCCTCCAGCAACAGCTTGGCGGTGCCGCTGGGGGCATCCGCCTTCTGGTTGTGGTGGGTCTCGGTGATCTCGATGTCAAAGTCCTGTCCCAGCACCGGGGCGATCACCCGCAGGGCCCGGGCCAGCACCGCTACCCCCAGGGAGTAGTTGGCGCTCCACAGCACCGGCACCGCCGAACCCAGGGCGAAGAGACGCTCCTTCTCTGCCTCCGTGTACCCGGTGGTGCCGGAGAGCAGCGGCGTACCCGTCCGGCGGACGTAGGCGGCGATCTCCGGCAGGGCGGCGGGACGGGAGAAGTCCATCACCACGTCCGCCGCCTTCCCCAGCCTTCCCAGCTGATCCAGATCGTCCCGGCCAAAGGCGGCCTCGATCTCGTCCCCGGCGGCCGCGGCGGTCTCCCGGATCAGGGTGCCCATTTTGCCCAGGCCGATCAGCACGATCCTCACAGCAGCCCCGCCTCCTCCAGCGTCCGGCGGAGGACGGCGGCGTTGGCCTCGCCCATCTCGCACAGGGGCAGCCGCATGGGGCCCACGTTCAATCCCATCATGTTCATGGCGGCCTTCACCGGGATGGGGTTCACCTCCAGGAACAGGTCGTTCATCAGCTGCAGATACCGCAGGTGGTTCTCCAGGGCCCGGGCGCGGTCGCCGCCCAGCCAGTCCGCCACGATCTGATGGCACATGGCAGGCATCACATTGGCGTAGACGGAGATGACGCCGCTGCCGCCGATGCTCATCAGAGGCACGGTGATGTCATCGTTGCCGGAGTACAGGGCGAAGTCCGGCCCCACGCAGCGGGCGATCTTCATGGCGTAGGACATGTCGCCGCTGGCCTCCTTGATGCCGGCGATGTTGGGGTGCTGAGAGAGCTTCTCCACCACGGATACGGGGATGGAGCAGCCGGTGCGGCCCGGCACGTTGTAGAGGATGCAGGGGATGTGCACCGCGTCCGCCGTCTCGGCAAAGTGGCGGTACATGCCCTCGGCGTTGGCCTTGTTGTAGTAGGGGGCGATCAGCAGCAGGGCGTCCGCCCCCATGGACTGGTACAGCCTGCTCTTCTCGATCTGGGTGGCGGTGCAGTTGGAGCCGCTGCCCACCATCACCGGCACCCGGCCGTCCACCACCCGGATGGTGTGCTCCACCACGGCGGCGTCCTCCTCATGGCTCATGGTGGAGTATTCGCCGGTGGTGCCCAGGGTCAGGATGCCGTCGGTCCCGGCGGCGATCTGCCGCTCCAGCAGTTCCGTCAGCACGTCGAAGTTGACGCTGCCGTCCCCGTGGAACGGGGTGATCATGGCCACAATGGATCCCTGCAGATGTTCGAATTTCATGTGAGTGTCCTCCGTCTTTCTTTTTGTCCGTTGGTTGAAGCAACAAAAAAGTCGGTAGAGACACGCCCCTACCGACAGCTCCTTCACGCCCTTGCCACCAGACAAAAACGGAGTTCCCTGTAAGCGGATAGCGCCCCCGCAGAGTTTCCTCTGCGGACAGTCCCGCGGGTATTCCCCGCGGACCCACCTCCTGTCCATACCTGAACAGGGAGTTCGGCGGACTTGCCTCCCTCACGATCCTCGCCCGTCGGCTCCCGTGATCTCATCGCATCCGCGCCTCTATCTCATTTTTGGGTTATCATACCATCTCTGTTTCTTCTTGGCAAGAGAAAAAATGAGAAAAAATACCCGCCCGCCGGCCTCCGCCTTGTCAAAAGAGACGAAAAATCCGTCCTCCCCTGTTTTCTCCGCCCTGCCTGTGCTATGATATTTTTATTGATGCCATCTTATGAACGAGGGAGGTCCTGTCCATGTCCGTCGTCGATCACCGCCGCGCCCTGCACCGCATCCCGGAGCTGGATAACCAGCTGCCGGAGACGCTCCAGCTGGTCCGGAGCGTTCTGGCTACCCTGCCCTGCCGGGTGTTCTCCCCCATCACCGGAAGTATCTGCGCCTGGTTCGACGCCGGGAAGAGCGATGCCGTGGCCTTCCGGGCGGACCTGGATGCTCTGCCGGTCCCGGAGGCCACCGGCCTGCCCTATGCCTCCGTCCACCCCGGCAGGATGCATGCCTGCGGCCACGACGCCCACACCGCCATGATCCTGACTCTGGCGGAATACGCGGCGGAGCACCTGGCGGAGCTGCCCCGGAACGTGCTGTTCCTCTTCCAGCCGTCGGAGGAGACCACCGGCGGCGCCGGAAAGCTGTGCGAGACCGGCGTGCTGGAACGGCACCGGGTCCGCCGGATCTTCGGGATCCATCTGTGGCCCGGCCTGGAGGCCGGCGCCGTCGCCTCCCGCCCCGGCCCGATGATGGCCCGGTCCAACGAGGTCACCGTCACCGTGGAGGGCCGCAGCGTTCACATGTCCCGGGCAGACGAGGGGCGGGACGCCCTGACGGCGGG
>ERZ1643246.3373-NODE-3373-length-13831-cov-27.185685_pt1 | contig 13831 bp, 8 predicted proteins | sample MGYA00579265_ERZ1643246 | MGnify/ENA primary metagenome ERZ1643246 (study PRJEB29033, sample SAMEA4952261) | chicken gut metagenome | biome: Broiler Chicken; feature: Gastrointestinal Tract; material: Caecum | place: Ireland | collected 2018 | study: Broiler... | reverse complement strand
GTATTTACAGTAAATGTAATTCCGCGTATCTTCGTGGAGGCCCGGTCCAGGCGATCAATATGATAAACACGAATATGGATCTGGATATCCAGAATTATGTGTCTGTGAATTTCAGTGCTATGGCTACGGTGGTAGATTGTCTTGGCGGTTTGGATATTCCGCTGACATATCAGGAAATAATGCATACAAATAATCATTGTGTGGAAACATCTGAGCAGACCGGAATGGATTATACGCCTATACCAGTTCCGGATCCAAAACCAGCTCCTGAAGATGAAACCAAAATTGTCGGCACTTATCATCTGAACGGCGTACAGGTCACAGCTTACTGCCGTATCCGGCAGACTGCTTCCGGAGACCAGGGAAGAACGGAGAGACAGCGGTTAGTCCTGGATATGCTGGCAGATAAAGCAAAATCCGCAAGCTTTGGTACTCTCAGCAAGATCGTAGACAAGGTTTTCCCTCTTATCCAGACGAATTTTTCCAAATCAGAGCTGATCAAATTAGGAACGAGTATCCTGGACTATAATATGGGAGAAAATACAGGATTCCCTGTGGATTATGTAATGGGAGCAGACCAGACAGAGCCGGTTACCGGACTGGATTGCATCATTCCCACTACGTTGGAGACAAATGTGAAATATCTCCATGAATTCTTATTCTCAGATGAGGACTACCAGCCTTCTGAAACGGTAACTGTGCGCAGTGACTTTATTGTGGACCGTACCGGATTCGGAGAAAGCTATGTGGCAGATGAGAGAAAATATCTTCTGGATGACGATGATTCTTCCGAAGGGTACAGTGACAGTTCAGACAGCAGCGGCGGAGATACATCAGAAGACAGCTATGATTATGATATGGAAGATGAAGGCAGTTATGATATAGAAGACGGAGCATATTAGACAGGAGTGAGTCTCATTGCGCGTCAGACAGGAAAAAGAAAGACTGACGTTCCCTTTAAAAGAACAGGAAGCTGTTTCAGTATGCTTCCTGTTCTTTTTGCACGAGGGGGCATCCGACGGGCAACGGACGGAGAGGGAAAGCGTTTTAAAGGAGAAAGTTTATGAGTGTTACTGTGATAGTGCCCGCATATAAACCGGGAGAAAAGTTTTCCAGACTGATGGAAAGTCTGAAAAAGCAGACACTTTTGCCGGATAAGGTTATCATCATGAATACGGAGAAAAAGTTTTGGAAGGATTCTATGATCAACGGAGTAAAAGGTGCAGAAGTGTTTCATATTACCAAGGCTGAATTTGACCATGGAAAAACCAGGGCTTTGGCGGCGGAGATGACAGATAGTGAATTCCTGGTTTATTTTACTCAGGATGCGGTGCCGGCAGATGATCATACTCTGGAATATCTGCTGAAGCCTTTCAGGGATCCTCAGATCGGAGCTGTTTACGGCAGACAGCTTCCGGACAAAGACTGCCGCCTGATCGAAAGCTATACCCGTTCCTTTAATTATCCCGGAACGAGCAGGAAAAAGACAAAGGCGGATCTTCCAGCACTGGGTATCAAAACTTTTTTCTGTTCTAATGTATGTGCCGCGTACCGGAAAAGTATTTATGAAGAAATGGGTGGGTTTTCCTTCCCTGCTATTTTTAATGAAGATATGGTCATGGCCGGAAATATGATAAAAAAAGGCTACGCTGTTTTCTATGCGGCAGATGCCAGAGTGATCCATTCCCATAATTACACCTGGCGGCAGCAGTTCCGGAGAAATTTTGATCTGGCAGTATCTCAGGCAGACCATCCGGAAATCTTTAAAGGGGTTCCTTCAGAAGGAGAGGGGCTGCGGCTGGTAAAAAGCACAGCGGCCTATCTGATGAAGAAAGGAAAATTCTGGCTGATCCCTTCTCTTGTGATGAGCAGCGGCTTTAAATTTCTGGGGTACCGGCTGGGAAAAAGCTATAAGAGACTTCCAAAGATCCTGATCGCAAAATGTACCATGAATGCCGGCTATTGGAAAAACAGAAATTGATGTTCACTTTTTCTTTGTTTTTTCATCACAATTTGAACACAATTGATTGGTAGACTAAGTCATGTAAAAGAAAAAGAGTGAGGAAAGGAAGAATCAATATGAGCGATGAGTTTAAGAATATAAATGATACAGGCAGTGAACCGGAAAAAGGAATGGAGCATTCCAATGATGGATCTTATACACAGGGCGATTCTTTTGTTATGAGAAGTTCTGAGGAGAACGAGAAGAAAACAGAAGAGTCCCGGGAGACCTCCCAGGAACCTCAGGAGGCCCCCAGCGAGGAGAATCCTTATTATGCCCATACTTACCGGAAAGCTTCCGAACCAAGGCAGGAAAGCGGCACCGGCTTTACAGAAAAGTCTACAGCCGGTCCTGAGAAGGAAAAAAAGGAAACAGAAAGAAATAAATACAGTTCTTACCAGTTCGCTTCTCCCATACCTCCGGAGAAGAACGAAAAGAAGAAAAAAGGAAATGGTTCCGGCACAGTAAGAAAACTGGGATTTGCAGCGGCCTGCGCGGCAGTATTCGGATTAGTGGCAGGCGTTGTATTCCAGGGAGTAAATTATGTGGGAGGCCGGCTGATGCCGGAAGAGACTACACAGATCGCCCAGGCTCAGCTTGCTAATACAGACAGCAGCAATGCTTCCTCTGATAACGGATCTTCCGGACAGGGAACGGTTTCTCAGGTGGCAGCCAATGTTATGCCATCTATCGTGGCGATCACAAGTGTCAGCGTACAGGAGATCCCTAATTACTACGGATACTTTTTTGGATTCGGCGGGGAAGGCCAGACCCAGGAACAGGAGAGCAGCGGATCCGGTATTATCGTGGGACAGAATGATTCAGAACTTCTGATCGCAACCAATAATCATGTGGTAGAAGGGGCAGACAGCCTCAGCGTATGTTTTACAAATCAGGACGGTACTGCAGCAAGTTCTTCAAGTGATGTGACAAATACCAGTACTGCTGAAGACGAAAGCACAGACTTAGATGGCGGAACAGCAGTTTCTGCTCAGGTAAAAGGAACTGATGTGGACAATGACCTTGCAGTAGTTTCTGTAAACATATCTGATATACCGGAGGATGTCCGCAATGAGATCAAAGTGGCAAACCTGGGAAGTTCTGATGATCTTGTAGTCGGAGAACAGGTGGTAGCCATCGGAAATGCTCTTGGTTACGGCCAATCTGTAACATCCGGTTATGTCAGCGCATTGAATAAGCAGGTAAGTTCCGATGATGTAAACGGTACTTTTATCCAGACAGACGCAGCTATCAATCCTGGAAACAGCGGCGGAGCTCTGTTAAATATGAATGGAGAAGTTGTAGGTATTAACTCTTCCAAGATTGCTTCCGATAGTGTAGAAGGTATGGGATTTGCGATTCCTATCAGCCGTGCAGAACCCATCCTGGAAGAGCTGATGAGTAAAGAGACAAGACAGAAGGTAGAAGACGAAAGCCAGGCAGCTTATCTGGGAATCACATGTCTGGATGTATCCAGCAATACAGAGGAAATGTACAATATGCCGGTTGGCGTTTTCGTCCGTGACGTAGAAGAAGGCGGTCCTGCAGATCAGGCAGGTATCCAGACAGGCGATATCATCCAGAAATTTGACGGCACTACAGTACAGACCTATGAGAATCTTACAAACCAGCTGGCTTATTATAAGGCAGGAGAACAGGTAGAGGTTGTTGTGGCCAGGGCTGAAGGCGGTCAGTATAAGGAACAGACCGTGACGGTCACTCTGGGAGCAAAAAGTGATGCTCAGAGTTCTTCCCAGAGCGGGAAATAAAGAAAAACAAAGACTCATATAATAGAAAAAGGAGCAGGCGGCGGCCGGAACGGACAGGGTTCCAGGGCGCTGCCTGCTCCTATTTATAAAAAGTTTACTTGTTCCTGTTTTAGATTTATGATAAGATACTGGAGTCAAATAGTTTAAATCCTATGATAGATTTGATAGAAGAAAGAGAGAGAACGGATATGTCAGATGATAAAGAATATTTAGAAAACACTTCTTCTGATAAGGAAGATAAAGATACTTATGAAAAAATATGCTTCATGTGCAGACGGCCGGAGAGCAAAGCCGGAAAGATGATCGATCTTCCCAACAATATCCATATCTGCACAGACTGTATGCAGCGAAGCTTTGACACTATGAATAACAGCAATATCGATTATGATGAGCTGATGAAGAATATCCCCAATATGCCTAATATCAGTATGATCGATCTAAGTTCCCTTCAGAATCAGATTCCCAATAGACAGAAAGTAAAAAAGAAACAGGAGAAGCCGAAGGAAAAAGTTGCTCCAAAAGTGTTTGATATCAAGAGTATTCCGGCCCCTCATAAGATCAAAGCCAGTCTGGACGAATATGTGATCGGCCAGGAACACGCGAAAAAAGTAATGTCTGTTGCTGTCTATAATCATTATAAACGGGTATTTGCAGAGAATAATGATGACGTGGAGATTGAAAAATCCAATATGCTTATGATCGGTCCCACAGGAAGCGGCAAGACCTATATGGTAAAGACCCTTGCCAGGCTGCTGGATGTGCCTCTGGCAATTACTGACGCAACCTCACTTACAGAAGCAGGATATATCGGAGACGACATTGAAAGCGTAGTCAGCAAGCTTTTGGCTGCCGCGGACAATGACGTGGAGAAGGCGGAACACGGGATTATTTTTATCGATGAAATTGATAAGATCGCCAAAAAGAAAAATACCAATCAGAGAGATGTCAGCGGGGAAGCGGTCCAGCAGGGGATGCTGAAGCTTCTGGAAGGCAGCGAGATCGAGGTCCCGGTGGGGGCGAACAGTAAGAATGCCATGGTTCCCCTGACCACAGTAGATACCAGAAATATTCTGTTTATCTGCGGCGGCGCATTTCCGGATCTGGAGGAGATCGTGAAGGAGCGTCTGAATAAGACGGCTTCTATCGGATTCCAGGCAGATCTGAAAGATAAATATGATCATGACGACAGCCTTCTGGAGAAAGTGACAGTAGATGATCTGAGAAAATTCGGCATGATCCCGGAATTTCTGGGCCGTCTGCCTGTGATCTTTGCTTTAAAGGGCCTTACAAGAGATATGCTGGTAGAAATCCTGAAAGAGCCGAAAAATGCTATTTTAAAACAGTATCAGAAGCTTCTGGCCATGGATGAAGTAAAGCTGGAATTTGAACAGGGCGCTCTGGAGGCTATCGCGGATCTGGCTATGGAGAAACATACCGGAGCCAGAGCCCTGAGAGCTATTCTGGAAGAATATATGCTGGATATCATGTATGAGATACCGAAGGATGACAGTATCGGAGAAGTGATCATTACCAAAGAATATATCCAGCATACAGGAGGACCTAAGATCCTTCTGAGAGGGCAGGAGCTGCCTCAGCTGGAAATGCAGGAAGGAAATTAAAAACATCACAGTTCTGTCTGCCGGGATACGGAAGCATATCAGGGAAGAACATCTGTGATAGAGTATATAAAAAGAAACAGCCTGGAGAAAATATGTTTCCGGGCTGTTTCTTTTTTACGGGATATGGTCTGGTATCGTACAGACCGGATAGAGGAAATGCATTTCCCTGTCCGATCCATAGAAATAAAAAATCCGGTTAAGGAAGGATCGTACTTCCGCAACCGGATAAAGAACAAAAAAAGATGCAGGAGATGGGACTTGAACCCACACGATATTGCTACCACAGGCACCTGAAGCCTGCGCGTCTGCCAATTCCGCCACTCCTGCATTTCAGATATTTTATTGTGTGCTCCTGAGCACGAAATATATAATACACGATAATAGATGGATTGTCAACAGTAAAATTGAAATTTTTTTAATAATTTTCGAAAATCTGAATATAAGCGAAAATTTGTGATTTAGAGCTTAAGTCTTTGGCGGCAAACAAAAAACCTCAGACATATTAATCTGAGGTTTTCCTGCGTGCAGGAGATGGGACTTGAACCCACACGATATTGCTACCACAGGCACCTGAAGCCTGCGCGTCTGCCAATTCCGCCACTCCTGCATCTTTTATGAAGTTTTGCGTTTTCGTAAGCGCAAAATATATATTAAATGATTTGTCTCAAATTGTCAAGCAAAAAATAAAAAAAGTTTTATGAAATGGATTCTGTAAAAAAGGTTGAAAAAAACAGTATGTTATGATACACTTTTTACAATTTGGGGAAATTTAGGGCTTTTTAGGAAGCCGGAAGGCCGGGAGGATTTCCAGGCTCCGGATTTACAGATCAGGAGCAGTCTTATACAAGACCTTTTATCCTGGCAGGAAGATAAAAAGAACAGAAAGGGAGACAGGTGAAAGAATGAAAGCATTTTTGATACTGGAAGACGGGACAGTCTTTACAGGTACCAGCATTGGCTCCAAGAGAGAAGTGATCAGCGAGATTGTTTTCAACACTTCTATGACTGGTTATCTGGAAGTACTTACAGACCCTTCTTATGCCGGACAGGCAGTCTGCATGACATATCCATTGATTGGAAATTATGGTATCTGCTATGAGGACCAGGAATCTTTGAGACCATGGCCCGACGGATACATTGTAAGAGAATTATCCCGTATTCCAAGCAACTTCCGCTGTGAAGATACAATTCAGAATTTTTTGAAACGATATGATATTCCAGGTATCGCAGGAATCGATACCAGGGCTCTTACCAAGATCCTCAGGGAAAAGGGAACCATGAACGGTATGATCACCACAGATCCGGATTTTAAACTGGAGGAAGTGATCCCGAAACTTCATGCCTATACTACAGGAAAAGTGGTAGAGAAGGTTACCTGTGAAGAAAAAACCGTTCTTAAAGGAAACGGCCCGAAAGTGGCTCTTATGGATTTTGGTGCCAAGGAGAATATCGCCGAATCTCTGAATAAGAGAGGCTGCCAGGTTACGATCTACCCGGCTTTTACGAAGGCGGAGGAGATCCTGAAGGATCAGCCGGACGGTATCATGCTTTCAAACGGACCTGGAGATCCCAAGGAATGTACAGAGATCATCAAGGAAATCCGTAAATTATATGACTCTCAGGTGCCTATTTTCGCGATCTGTCTGGGACATCAGCTGATGGCTCTGGCTACCGGCGCGGACACAAAGAAAATGAAATACGGCCACAGAGGGGGAAATCATCCGGTAAAAGATCTGGAGACAGGAAGAGTTTATATTTCTTCTCAGAACCATGGATATGTGGTAGACACAGAGACCCTGGATCCCAAGATCGCAGTTCCGGCTTTTGAAAATGTAAATGACAAGACCAACGAGGGACTGAGATATGTAGGAAAAAATATTTTTACCGTGCAGTTCCATCCGGAAGCCTGCCCGGGACCTCAGGACTCCGGCTACTTATTTGACCGTTTCATTAAAATGATGGAGGTGACAGAGTAATGCCAAGAAATCCGGATATTAAAAAAGTATTGATGATCGGTTCCGGCCCTATCGTGATCGGACAGGCAGCAGAGTTTGACTATGCGGGAACCCAGGCATGCCGTTCTCTGAAGGAAGAGGGAATCGAGGTTGTCCTGCTGAACTCCAACCCTGCCACCATTATGACGGATAAAGATATTGCTGATAAAGTTTATATAGAGCCCCTTACAGTAGAAGTAGTAGAGCAGCTGATCCTGAAGGAAAAACCAGACAGCGTTCTTCCTACTCTGGGAGGACAGGCGGGCTTGAACCTGGCCATGGAACTGGAAGAGAGAGGATTCTTAAAGGAGCACAATGTGCGTCTGATCGGAACCACCTCTGAGACGATCAAGAAAGCCGAGGATCGCCAGGAATTTAAGGATACCATGGAAAAGATCGGCGAGCCTATCGCTGCGTCTCTGGTGGTGCGCAATGTGGAAGACGGTATTGCCTTCAGTAATAAGATCGGCTATCCGGTGGTACTGCGTCCTGCCTATACCCTGGGGGGAAGCGGCGGCGGTATTGCCAATAATGAAGAAGAGCTTATCGAGATCCTGGAAAACGGTCTCCGTCTTTCCCGTGTGGGAGAGGTTCTTGTAGAGCGCTGTATTGCCGGCTGGAAAGAGATCGAGTATGAGGTGATGCGGGACAGCGCAGGAAACTGTATCACTGTCTGCAACATGGAAAATATTGACCCGGTAGGCGTTCATACAGGAGACAGTATCGTAGTGGCTCCTTCCCAGACTCTGGGAGACAAGGAATATCAGATGCTGAGAACTTCTGCTCTGAACATTATCACAGAGCTGGGGATCACCGGAGGCTGTAACGTGCAGTATGCCCTGAACCCGGACAGCTTTGAATACTGTGTTATCGAGGTAAATCCCCGTGTATCCCGTTCTTCTGCCCTGGCTTCCAAGGCTACAGGATATCCTATCGCTAAGGTGGCTGCAAAGATCGCCCTGGGATATACTCTGGATGAGATCAAAAATGCTATTACCGGTAAGACTTATGCCAGCTTCGAGCCTATGCTGGATTACTGCGTAGTAAAGATCCCAAGACTGCCCTTTGACAAATTTATCAGCGCCAAGAGGACTCTGACTACCCAGATGAAGGCTACAGGAGAGGTCATGAGTATCTGCAATAACTTTGAGGGAGCGCTGATGAAGGCTATCCGTTCTCTGGAGCAGCATGTGGATTCTCTCATGTCCTATGACTTTACAAAGCTGACAGAAGAAGAACTGATAGAACAGCTTCATATCGTAGATGATATGCGTATCTGGCGTATCGCAGAAGCGGTAAGAAGAAATATTCCTTATGAGACTATCCATGATATTACCAAAATTGATATCTGGTTTATTGATAAGATCGCTATCCTGGTAGAAATGGAGAAGGCTCTGAAAGAACAGGAGCTGACAGAGGAACTGCTGAGAGAGGCCAAGAGGATTGAATTCCCGGATAATGTGATCGGACAGCTGACAGGGAAGACTACAGATGAGATCCATGATCTGAGAAAAGAGTGGGGGATCACGGCTTCCTATAAGATGGTAGATACCTGCGCTGCAGAATTTGCCGCAACTACTCCTTATTACTATTCTGTATACGGAGGAGAGAACGAGGCAGACGGAACTACGGATAAGAAGAAAGTCCTGATCCTGGGATCCGGCCCTATCCGTATCGGACAGGGAATCGAGTTTGACTTCTGTTCCGTACACTGTACCTGGGCCTTTGAAAAGGAAGGCTACGAGACCATTATCATCAACAACAATCCGGAAACCGTAAGTACAGACTTTGATATTGCAGATAAGCTGTATTTCGAGCCTCTTACACCGGAAGATGTGGAAAACGTAGTGGATATAGAGAAGCCTGACGGAGCTGTAGTACAGTTCGGCGGTCAGACAGCTATTAAGCTGACACAGGCGCTTATTAAGATGGGCGTGAAGATCCTGGGAACCTCTGCGGAAAATGTAGATGCTGCAGAAGACAGAGAACTTTTTGACGAAATCCTGGAACAGTGTCATATTCCAAGACCAAAGGGACATACAGTATATACTGCAGAAGAAGCTGTCCGGGCCGCCAATGAACTTGGCTATCCGGTCCTGGTACGTCCTTCTTATGTCCTTGGCGGACAGGGAATGCAGATCGCTATCAATGATGAGGATGTGGAACAGTATATCGGCATTATCAATCGGATCGCTCAGGAACATCCTATCCTGGTAGATAAATATCTTCAGGGAAAAGAGATCGAGGTTGACGCTGTATGCGACGGCGAAGATATCCTGATCCCCGGGATCATGGAGCATATTGAGAGAGCCGGTATCCACTCCGGAGACAGTATTTCCGTATATCCTGCCCGGACTATCAGCGACAGCGCAAAAAAGACCATCGAAGACTATACCAGAAAGCTGGCAAAATCTCTCCATGTACTTGGTATGATCAATATCCAGTTTATCGTATGCGGGGAAGAGGTTTATGTGATCGAGGTAAATCCAAGATCCAGCCGTACAGTACCATATATCAGCAAGGTAACAGGAATCCCTATTGTTCCTCTTGCCACTCAGGTGATCCTGGGACATAAGCTGAAAGATCTGGGTTATACACCTGGACTGCAGCCGGAAGCAAAGCACTATGCCATCAAGATGCCTGTATTCTCCTTTGAGAAGATCCGGGGAGCGGACGTAAGTCTGGGACCGGAGATGAAGTCTACAGGAGAGTGTCTGGGAATTTCCGAGAGCTTTAATGAAGCTCTGTATAAGGCCTTCCTGGGTGCAGGTGTGAACCTTCCTAAGTATAAAAATATGATCATTACAGTAAGAGATGAGGATAAACAGGATATCATCCCTATCGCCCGGAGATTCCAGAATCTGGGATATAAGATCTATGCTACCAGAAGCACGGCGAAGGTCCTTAATGAAAACGGCGTAAAGGCCATTCGTACAAATAAGATCGAGCAGCCTTCTCCAAACCTGATGGACCTGATCCTGGGACATAAGATCGATCTGGTCATCGATACACCTTCTCAGGGTGTAGAGAAGTCTAAAGACGGATTTATCATCCGTAGAAATGCCATTGAGACTGGCGTAAATGTCCTTACCGCTCTGGATACAGCAGAGGCTCTGGTAACCAGTCTGGAAAATACAGATATCCAGAAACTGAAACTGGTGAATATCGCCGAAATCTGAGAGGTGGATCATGGAGAGCTTTATTGAGATTTTAAAAGTAATCTTCCTGGGTATTGTAGAGGGGATCACCGAATGGCTTCCCATCAGCAGTACCGGTCATCTGATCCTGGTGGAAGAGTTCGTGAAACTGGATGTATCCCAGGAATTCTGGGATATGTTTATGGTGGTCATCCAGTTAGGGGCCATTATGGCTGTGGTGGTCCTTTACTGGAAGGATCTGTGGCCCTTTCAGAATAAGAAGCCGAAACATGAAAATGTGACCAGCATCGAGAAGGCGGCAGGAGTATTGTGCCGTTTTGTGAAGATCGATAAGATGATCATGTGGTTTAAGATCCTGGTATCCTGCATACCTGCAATTATCATCGGACTGCCCTTCAATGATTTTATTGAAGAAAAGTTCAACAACTGGTTTGTAGTATCAGTGATGCTGATCGTTTATGGCGTGATGTTTCTCATTGTGGAGGACTACAATGAGAAACGCCAGGCCAAATATAACTCTATTAAAGAGATCACCTGGAAGACGGCTTTATTTATCGGGATCTTTCAGGTACTGTCCTTGATCCCGGGAACTTCCCGTTCCGGATCCACCATTATCGGCGGTATCCTGGTGGGAGCTTCCAGGACAGTGGCGGCAGAGTATACCTTTTTCCTGGCTATCCCGGTAATGTTCGGAGCCAGTCTTTTAAAGATCGTAAAGTTTGGACTGAACTTTACCTCCTGGGAAGTGGTGATCCTGGTTACCGGCATGGTGGTTTCCTTCGTGGTCTCTATCCTTGCTATAAAATTCCTTATGGGATATATTAAGAAACACAACTTTAAGGTGTTTGGCTGGTACAGGATCGTCTTAGGCATTATTGTCATCCTGTTTTTTACAATTTTCAGATAGGCGGAAATTGCGGAACTGTTTCACAGGGCCTTTTGGTCCGCTGAAACGGTTCCGTTTTTCTCTTTCAAGAATCAGGAAAAGGATCTGAAAGCAGGGTCCGCAGGACAGGAGGAGAAGAAAATGGAAAATTATGATAAAGAGGTGCTGGATCTGGCTATGGAGGCCGGGAGGATTCTTCTGGATGCAGGAGCGGAGATCTTCCGGGTGGAGGAGACCATACAGAGGATAGCGAAAGCTTTTGGAATCGAGAAATGCAGCACCTTTGTGCTGAGCACAGGGATTTTTATCACTGCGGAAAATCAGGAAGGACAGATATACGCCAGTGTAAAGCACATACCTATAAGCGGAGCAAAGCTTCATCGTATTGCGGCAGTAAATCAGCTTTCCAGAGAGATCGTGGAGGGAAAGTATACGGTGAAGGAAGCAGAAGAAAAACTGGAGATCATTAAGCATATGCCGGGAAAAAGGGGGATCGTGCAGATGTTTGCCTCCGGAGTGGGTTCCGGCTGTTTCTGTTATCTTCTGGGAGGCAATCTGGAGGACATGGCGGCGGCTTTCCTTTCCGGCTTTCTTCTTTATGCCCTGATCCTGGGATTCGGGAAAAGAGAAAAGCGGACCTCCAAGATCGTCACCAATCTGGCCGGAGGGTTTTGCGTATCTTTTTTTGCCGTCTTTTTTTACCGGCTGGGGCTTGGAAACGCGCCGGGAAGTATTCTGGTAGGTTCTGTGATGCCTCTGGTCCCGGGGGTTTCTCTGGTAAATGCGGTCCGGGATTTTGCTGACGGAGATTATATCGGAGGCGGGGTCCGGTTTCTGGACGCGCTCATGGTCGCCCTGGGGATCGCCATGGGCGTGGGGATCATGTATTTTCTTTACTATAATCTGACAGGAGGGATACTTTTATGATCCTGGAAGGAATCTTACAGTTTCTGGCAGCAGCGGTAGGAACCGTAGCCTTTTCCGTATTGTTTTCTGTACCCAGAGAACATTATCCCCTCTGCGGATTTATCGGAGGGACAGGCTGGCTGATCTGCTGGATATTCATAAACGGCTTGGGTACAGGAGCCATTATAGGAAATTTTGCGGCTACCGTGTTTATCACTCTGGCTTCTAGGATCGGAAGCACAGTGAGGAAATGTCCGGTAACCCTGTTTCTTATTGCAGGAATTTTTCCGGAAGTGCCGGGAATCGGAATCTACAGGACTATCTATTATACACTGCTGGAAAATAATGATCTAAGCCTTTACTATGGGAGAGAGACCCTGGGAATTGCCATTGCTATTGTACTGGGGATTATTTTTGTTTTTGAGATTCCTCAGAAGACGATTAACCGTGCTTTTCAGAAAAAGGCCTGAAAAGGAAAGACAGATGGACATGCCAGCATGTCCGCTTGGCTCGTTGCCCGGGGGAAATAAAAGAAGCAGGAAAAGGAGAACTTTATCAGCTCCATTTTCCTGCTTTTTTCATGACAATAGGCGGTCCTGCAAAGGAAAAATCTCTATTGTCTGCTGTTTTCGATTTATGCTGTGATAATAGTTCCGGTCTTGCCCAGATAACCGTCTTTGGCTTTGCCGATAGAGGTGATCACGGCACGTCTGTCGGGACGGCCCTCTACAAATTCTACAGAGGCCTGGATTTTGGGAAGCATGGTATTGTCTCCGAAATGTCCTGCCTCCATATAGGTCTTTGCTTCCTGGGCAGTAATAGAAGAGAGATACTCTTCAGAGTCAGAACCGTAGTTTACGGAAACTTTTTCCACACTGGTGAGGATCAGCAGTTCGTCGGCGTCTAATGCCTGGGCCAGCTTTCCGCTGGTAAGATCCTTTTCAATAACAGCGCTGGCGCCGATGAGTTCTTCATTTCTTTCCAGAACCGGGATTCCGCCGCCGCCGCAGGCGATCACGATCTGTCCTGCGTCAGACAGAGCTTTGATAGCGTCGATCTCTACGATCTTTTCCGGCTGGGGAGCAGCGACGATCCTGCGATAGCCATCTTCAGTCTTAACCACATAATTTCCCTTGTGTTCTTCTGCTTCTGCTTCTTCTTCGGTCAGGGTCCTTCCGATGATCTTCACAGGTTCGTGGAAAGCGTCATCATAAGGGTCTACGGTGACCTGGGTAAGGATAGTGCTTACCGGTTTGTAGATACCTCTGCGAAGAAGTTCTGCACGAAGAGTATTCTGGATATCGTAACCGATATAACCCTGGCTCATGGCAGAACATACAGACATAGGAACGGCTGTATAATCCGGATGTACTTTTCCGAATTCATTCATGGCTGTGTGGATCATACCTACCTGAGGAGCATTGCTGTGTGTAATGATGATATCTGCTCCGGCCTCTACCAGATCTGCCAGAACTTTTGCGGAAGCCTTTACTGCGG
>ERZ1643246.3372-NODE-3372-length-13836-cov-4.660112_pt1 | contig 13836 bp, 11 predicted proteins | sample MGYA00579265_ERZ1643246 | MGnify/ENA primary metagenome ERZ1643246 (study PRJEB29033, sample SAMEA4952261) | chicken gut metagenome | biome: Broiler Chicken; feature: Gastrointestinal Tract; material: Caecum | place: Ireland | collected 2018 | study: Broiler... | reverse complement strand
TTAAACCCATAGTTACGGGTGTCGAAATCGGGATATCGTTTGCTGAGCATGTTGCCAACATCGCCAAGAAAAGCCCATCCATCTTCATCAGAGACTTCCGTAACGATGGTACGGATGGCTTGGACAAGTTTTGACAAGTCATCCTGTACTTTGTTTTTCGATTCCCGTTTGGAAGAAACACGATCAGGTATTTTTTCTTCAGGTGCAGAAGTATAGAGGGTCTCCAGGTATTTAAACTTTTCACACGCGACAATAAAAGGACGGGGAGTCTTTTTTTCTCCCATGCCAAGGACATACATGCCTGCTTCCCGCAGACGGGCGGCAAGGCGGGTAAAATCACTGTCACTGGAGACAATACAGAATCCATCCACATGTTGTGAGTATAAAATATCCATGGCGTCAATAATCAGTGCGCTGTCCGTCGCATTTTTCCCCGTAGTATAACCGTATTGCTGGATTGGGGTAATGGAATATTCCAGTAGAGTTTCCTTCCAGGAGCCAAGTTGGGGTTTTGTCCAGTCCCCGTAAATCCGCTTATAGGTGGGAATGCCGTGGTTGGCAATTTCATCTAAAATGTATTTAATATATTTTTGTGAAACATTGTCTGCATCAATGAGCAGCGCTATTTTTTTCTCGTTTTCCGTATCGATCCCTTCCCTTCTTATGAGTTTCCGTTTTAATCAGTATCAATTTTATTATAATGCAAGCAAGGGAAAAAGAAAACGGAGAATTGATTAGAAAAAATTATTTCTGTGGATCTCCAAAGATTTGGCCGAGGAAATAGCCAAACTGAATTCTCCACCAGGGCCAATCGTGAGAGACATCATGGCCCCAATAGTCAAACCATGCGTGGATTCCTTTGTCCTCAAAAACGGCCTGCAATTCATGGGTGCTCTTGAGCATGTCTTCTTCCCAATCACCTTGTCCCACGCAAAAAATCATTCGGCTGGAGGCATACAGCTCATAGTAGGGATGCTTTTTTGGAAAATTTCTCATGTAATCGATGGGGGAATTGAGATAGACGAGGTCATCCATATAACTGCCAAAAAAGTAACCGGCAGAAAAAATTCCGCTTAGGGAAAGCAGGGTGTCAAACAGATCGGGTCGGCGCAGAAAAAAGTTTGTGCTGTGCGCACCGCCCATACTACACCCCGTCACCATCAACTTTTGTTCGCTTCCATTGATTTGATGGATTTCATCAAGGAGTTCCTCGGTAATATAACGGTACCACTGTTCGTGCCGTTCAATCCTGCTGCGCGGATTTCCATTTCTATTCGACCAGGTTTCACTATCAATGGAGTCTACGCAAAAAAGTTGAAGTGTACCGTTGTTCAGATAGTCTTCCGCGACATCAGTCATTTGGAAGTTTTCAAAATCATAGTAGTGTCCATCCTGAGAGGGAAAGACCAGACAGGGCTTTCCGGAGTGTCCATAAATGCGATAGGTCATATCCTGATTTAAAAATTTACTAAAAGAAGTCTGTTGTTGAAACTGCATGGGAATTCCTCCTGTTAACAAGTTGTAGTTTATTCTGACACTTCCTGCTGGATAAAGGAGACAAATTCCTCTGCCTTCTGGGAGGTCTCCAGTTTTGCTGTGTACATCTGATTCCCCATCGCGGCGGAGAGGATTTCCGGCATCCGTTCCTGCATAACAATGGCAGCGCCATAACGTTCCAGGATTTCTTCATGGGAATGCAGGTATTGCTTTTCGTCCCTTCTGCTTGCATAGACTGCATAGTAATGTGGTTTCGTCAAATCCACATGGCATTCTCCGAAAGCTACCATATCTGCCCAGATTTGATAGATATCCACACTGTTTGCGAAATTGATCATATCCGGCGTATAGCCTCCGGCCGGACGCATATTGACTTCCAGGGCGACATAATCTCCCACCTTGCCAAGACCGGGTTTTTCTTTTGTGAGTTTAAAAAATTCCAAATGGAAAAAACGGTTTTTTGCAGAAAACGCTTCAATCACCCGATGTCCAATTTTACTCAGTGTTTCCGGTACATGGTTGAGCGTACAGTAACTCAAGTGATTTTTGTTGTTGACAATATCCATAATGGAGGGAGGAAAAAGATTAGAAGATTCAAAGAGGATTTCACAGTTTGGACCGGATACCCCATCGTATGAGCAGATGCTACCCTCAATAAATTCCTCCATCAAATAGGGGATATCGGGAAGATTGGCATAAAATTCCCGTACTTGCTCTTCCTTGCTCAGTTTATAGGTGTGGCTGGCGCCTACGCCGATATCCGGTTTGACAATCACAGGATAGCCGACTTCACGAATAAAAGAAAGTCCCTGTTCCAGATTGGAGACAAGATGCCAACGCGCAGCTGGAACCCCAGCTTTTTTGTAAAATTCTTTCATCAGGGATTTTGACTGAAACATCTTGATCTCATCCGCTTTTTTCCCGGTCGTAATATTAAAATCGGTGCGAATTTTTGCATCCAGTCCCAGCCAGTACTCATTGTTGGATTCAATCCAATCTATTTTTCCATAGCGGAATGTAAAATACCCGACAGCTCTTACAACCTCGTCATAATTTTCCAAGCTGTCCAGCCGGTAATACTCTGTTAGGGAATTTTTTAATTCCTCGCTCAGTTCGTCATAGGGGGAATCCCCAATCCCAAGGACATTGATCCCGTTTCTTTTAAGTCGGTCACAGAAGTTCCAGTAGGTTTTTGGAAACTGTGGAGATATAAAAATAAAATTCATAGCTTTCTCCTTTCTGTAAAAAGCAATGAAACCTGTTGGATATCATAGCAAATTCTGACTGGAATTGATTCACAAAAAAACATTGTTTTATATTTTTTTATTATACCATATATACAAAAAAAGAAAACAGTTTTTTCATAGACTGATTTTCAGTCCATTGGAATTTATGCGGTATGCCAAGTGACAGTTCCCGAAACAATTTTATGGCAACTAAAAGAGGCAAATCAAAGAAGAAACCAAGTATTTTCCTGTCCTTCAGATTGTGATACAATAAAACAAATGAAATAGAATTTGACGAAAGATTGTAAATTTTAAATTATAAGAGATTAAAAAAGAAAAGCGGCGCCAAAAAATGGTGGCGCCGCTTTTCTGTACTCATTTCCGAAATAAAAGGAGCATGGTGGTGTAGTTTCTTAAGAAACCGCCTTTTACGCCCCTGTTCTTTGTAAAAGGTATATTTATCGACAGGAAAACTATTCAGCCTGTTTCTTTTTTTCCTGTGCCAGAATTCTTTGGATACTCTTCTGGGAAAGAAAATACTTGTTGGAAAGCGCAAGCGTTCCCATACCACTCTGATAATCGCGGTAAATAGCGGAGTTTCTGGTGCAGGTTTCCTGTTTGGATAGGGTATTTTCTCCCCAAGCTTTCTTATTGGTCTCCAATTTGGGAATATAAATATATTCCCCGTCCACATATTTTTGAATTTCGAGTAATAATTCGGCCGGAAAAATATCCTGAGCCCTGTGATAGCGCATTTTGCCCCTCCTGTTTTAATGAATTTGCATAGGATGAGCAAAGGCTATTCAATTTCAATATTCCGTTTGCGTAAGAAATGCAATAGCCTCTGCTATGCATTCACGATTGGGTTGAGCATAAAACTGCTGTTCCTCCTCTCGGGGCGGACAAGTCCGCCTGAAATTACCATATACAGTATACCATAGGGGAGGGATTCCCCCATCCTCAAAAATCTTTCAGAAGCAAAAAAGCGGTGTGAGTTCACAGTTTGGGAGGGGTAGGGAGTGGACATGATTCTTTTTGAGACTCTTTTTTCTTAAGTTCCTTCCAAATTGTGAGAAGCATGGTGACATAGCAGGCAGTTCCGCCAATAAAATTGGAAATCGGTTCTGCCAGGAAAACACCAGTGACGCCAAGTCCAAACACCCTGGGCAACAGCAGGGTCAAAGGAACAACAATGATTGCTTTTCTCAGTAGTGAAAAAAAGATTGCCTGTTTGGAACGTCCAAGTCCCACAGCGGTGGATTGCCCGGCCATCTGCAAGGACATCATAAAATAGCCGAAGAAATAGATATGCATGGAAGGTACACAGGCCTGAGTGAGCGCCGGATCGCTGCTGAAAATCTGGATAAAAAATGTGGGAAAGAGCAGGAGAATCAGCCAGGTAACAACCGTGTAAACCATACACACAAAGGACATAAATTTTATCCCGCTGCGCACCCGCCGATACTCTCCAGCGCCATAGTTGAATCCAAGGACAGGTTGAGTTGCGCTGGTAACGCCGCTGACTGGGGTCATAACAATTTCCCGGACAGAATTGAGCACAGTCATTACACCTACATACAGATCTCCTCCAAAAATCTGAAGGGTGGAGTTGCATACAATCTGAACCAAACTGTTTGTAATGTTCATGATAAACCCGGAAGTCCCAAGTCCGGTAATCCTTTTTACCAGGGAAAACTGGATTTTCATATGGCATATCCGCAGTTTCAACAGGGCCCGTTTACCAGTCAAAAAGGAAATTGCCCATGCAGCCGAAGCAAACTGTGCAATCACTGTAGCAAGTGCCGCACCTGCAACCCCCATATCAAAGACAAAGATAAACACAGGATCCAGCACAATATTGACAACTGCACCGAGCAAAACCGTCATCATTCCCATGCGGCCAAAGCCTTGTGCGTTAATGAAGGGGTTCATTCCCAACCCAGTCATTACAAAAACACTGCCGCACAAATAAATGGTAAGGTAGCTGTCTGCATAAGGGTAGGTAATGTCGCTGGCGCCAAACAGGTAGAGCAGCGGTTTTTTCATTAGTAAAATTACAATGGTCAAAAGCACCCCAGTACAAAGCAGCATTGCGAAAGTATTCCCCATGATCTTCTCTGCGCGTTGGTTTTCCCTTCTTCCACGCTCAATGGAAAAAAGGGGAGCACCCCCTGTGCCAAATAAATTGGCAAAAGCAGAAACAATGGAAATAATAGGAAAGGTCAGCCCGATTCCTGTCAAGGCGTTTGCCGCAGCGTCCGGAATGTGCCCAATATACATGCGGTCAATGACGCTATATAATACATTGATGAGTTGGGCAAATGTCATTGGAAGGGCCAAACGCAGGATATTTCCCGGTACTGAGCCCTTAGAAAAGTCGCTTTTTTGTTGATTACCCGTTGTTTCCACCTGCTTTCTGATAGGAGCCCATACAGGCCAGTATCCTGTTATAAACATTCCCATATCATAACTGAAGATAGTTATTATTCTAATAATTTTTTTATAATTCTGCAATGGTAGAATGCACAAAATTATGGCCTATAAAAAACACCCCGGAATTTAAAATCCGGGGTGTTTTTTATACATGGGTGCTTTCTGTTTTGGAATGACGAATTTCAGGGGCGAATCCAGCTTTTGCAATCCGCCGCTTCAGCCATCCTCCCTGAAGATAATAGACAATAAACATAAGGGAAGTGGTGCCCCAGGTAATTGGATAGCTGAGGACTACCGTTTCAATTGTATGCGAAATGGGCACAGCAACCATAATCCAGACTGCGCGCAGGGCACATACTCCAAAACAGGTAATGATCATTGGAAGAATGGAATCTCCGGTTCCACGCACTGCTCCGGCAAAAATTTCAATACTCACATAAGTAAAATAAAAGGGAACCAGCGTTCTTAAAATTTTCATTCCCTCTGTAATCACAGTGTTATCCGAAGTAAACAGTCGATAGATATAGGGCCCTGCAAAATAGAGAATAATGGATAACAGGACCGTTGCCCCCATTGCAATGGAAAAACAGATCCGCACACTTTGTCGGATCCGATGATATTTTTGGGCCCCAAAATTCTGTCCCACAAAGGTGGTGATGGAGGTTCCAAAAGCACTCATGATCATCCAGAACATCGCGTCGATTTTTCCATAGGCAGTCCATGCTGCCACAATATTGGTACCAAAGGTATTGATACTGGACTGGATAATGATATTAGAAGCGGAATACAGCACGGACTGGAACCCCGCTGGCAGGCCAACTCGGATAATATCCTTTAAAATGGGAATATCCAGACAAATCTGTTTCGGATCAAAATGATAAGATTGATCAGTGCGTCCAAGAGACAAAAGGATTAAAACTGCACTGACAGCCTGGGAGATTAGGGTGGCAATTGCGGCGCCGGCCACACCCCAGTGGAACCCTGCGACAAACAGAACATCCAGGACAAGGTTTGTAATACAGCAAATAATTAAAAAGTAAAGAGGGTGCTTGGAATCGCCGACAGCACGCAGGATTCCGGAGCCCATATTATAAATTAATGGGAAAATGATTCCGCCAAAATAAATCCGTAAGTAGGTAACAGAATCCCCCATAATATCCTCCGGTGTTCCCATTGCCAGAAGAGCATATGGCGCGACAATCAAACCTACTATCATAAAGAAGGCGCCCATAATCAGGCAGAGAGATGCAGCAGTATGGACAGCTCGGCTGACTTTGTCATGCCGTCCTCCTCCATAAAACTGGGAGATGACAACCGTTGCTCCAGAGGAAAGGCCGACAAAAAACCCAATAAAGGTATTGATTAAAACGCTTGTAGAACCGCCTACTGCGGCAAGCGCTTCCTTTCCAACAAATTGACCTACAACAACGGCATCCACTGTATTGTACAGTTGCTGAAAAAAGGTACCAAATAAGATTGGAAAAAAGAACAGTAAAAGCTGTTTCCAGATAACTCCATTAGTAATATCAATTTCCGCGCCTTTTGTCTTTGACATAGGACAACCCCCACTTCCCCTTCTATTTTGCTTAAGCTTGTCCATTATAGCAATAATTTTATAAAAAGGTAAGTACCCATCAAATTTTCAGTGTTTTTGATAAATAAAGGGACAGTTTCCAGAAAAAATGCAGTAGAAAGGGAAAACCCCCATCGGATTCCCGATAGGGGGTTGCATTTATCCCACAAAAAGTTGGACCCAGTACAATTTTCCATTTTCCTCAGCCACGCCAACGCCGATTTTCGTGTAAGAACTGCTGAGGATGTTTTGACGATGCCCTGGGGAATTCATCCAGGTGTTCATGACCATTTGTGCGGAGTTTTGTCCCCAGGCAATGTTTTCTCCGACCGTTCCCCATTCAATCGTAACAGCAGTAGCAAAACTGCTTCCATTAGGACGGACATGATCAAAAACTTTTGTTGTCTCTCTGGCGCGTACAAGGGCATCTGCATTCAGTTGTGTATCTGCGGCCAAGGGCGCCAGACCGGCTTTAGAACGCTCTTGATTGACCAGCTGGATAACCTGTTGCGGCAAATCAGAAGGAGCGGTTGCGGCCTGATCAGAGAAGACCGGCTTAGAGGAGGTGTTTTCCTCTGGCTGTGAAGGAACAGCTGGTTGGACAGGAATGGAGCTGGGGGACTCCGATGAGGATTCGGAAGAAACATCCTGACTGCTGGAAGGGATCTGTGATACGGCGTCGTTATGATGGACCGGTGCCGTTGATTTTGCAGACGGTGTATTTTGGGGGGAATCAGATTCCGAGGTTTCCGGAACAGCTTGTGTTACCGAAGAGATTTCTTCCTGTTTGGAATCTTCGACAGGGGGAGTACCTACGACTCCGTCGGAAGTTGAGAGAGATTCACTACCCTGTGCGGCGGCCGTGTCTGTAGAAGCAGAAGGAACATAGGATGCAGAACAGGCTGTCAAAGATAAAGACAAAAGAAAAGCAAAAAGAATAGTAATAAGGTGTTTCATCAAATTACTCCTTATGGTTAACATGGAACTTGAATGTATATCGTTTTGGTGTGAATTAAAGATACCATGTTTCCGTCACTTCGTCAATGGTAATTTCCCTCTGCTCTGGAACACACTGGTGCTTTTAAATTTTCTATTTTTTGTTATTTTATTTAAAATTGTTGCAGATAGCAATGTGATAACAGTATATGTCAGATAGATGGAATCTAGCAGCTTTTGAGAAAATATCCTTTGAAGATTTGCCTGATCACCAGGAGTATAGAAAAGTTCCTAAAAGATATGCGCTATAAACAGGTATGAATATAGAAAAAGAAAAACTTGGAACGTGAATTGTATTTGAGATGCAGTCGGATGGCTGACAGGGAGGTATTTGGAATGAAATATAAACAAAATGTACTCACCTTTTTGAGATGCGAGACTTGGGAACGGTAACTTGTCGCCGGGTTTTCAATGCTGTTCCCGGTTGAGACACTCAATAAACAAAGCGGCAGACAACTCGTCACGAATTGTCGAGGCGGCTCTGGTACGGGTGTTCATAACGCAACTGTAAAAGACATAAAAAATGCGAGTGTCCTTATGAACACTCGCATTGGTGCCGCTAACCGGACTTGAACCGGTACGGTGTTGCCACCGAGGGATTTTAAGTCCCTTGCGTCTGCCTATTCCGCCACAGCGGCAAAAATACAAATGATATTATAGCATTCTCTAATAAAAAACGCAAGTATTTCAAGTAAGAAACAGAAAATCCTTTTTGAATATCCTTTTCTGAGTGCAGTGGATTTATAGAACAAAAGCATGTCCCTCCATCGCGCAATTTTTGTATGGGTTTTCTTATAGAAAAGAAAAACCAGCTCATCCAATATAGATGAGCTGGTTTTCTCCAAAAACAACGTTTAGATTTTAGTTTTCAGGAAGTCGACAGCCTTTTTAATATCAGCTTCTGCGTTGGCGCCAACTTCACGCTCAACAGTCAAATAGCCATGATAGCCGACTTTCTCAAGTGCTGCAAGATATGCATTAAAGTCGACTTTACCATCGCCAAGCGGAGTTTCCAGGAAGTAGTCGCTCATGCGCATATCCTCAATACCGCCCTCTGCAAAGGAATCATAGATGACCTGTGGATCGGTCTTCTTGAGCATGATACCATCTTTTGCATGGGTGTGGACGATATAATCCTTCAGGATTTCTACGCCTTCGACAGGATCCTGATCGGTGACCATGACAAAGTTTGCCGGATCAAAGTTGACTTTCATTCCCTTGTTGCCAAGGCTGTCAAGGAAGCCTTTGAGGGTGATTGCTTTTTCCGGTCCAGTTTCAATGGCAAAGGAAACACCCAGAGAATCTGCAAATGCGCCGAGTTCTGCACAGGCTTCTTGCATAACCTTATAGCGTTCGCAGGTTGGATCTGCCGGGATAACACCGATATGGGTGGTAACGACATTTGCACCGAGTTCCTTTGTGATTTCAACCACTCTCTTAGAGAAAGCGATTTTTGCAGGATTGTCTTCTTTAATAGCAAAACCATGTCCGCCCGGATCGCCGCAGACTGCGGAAATTTCTACTCCATTGGATTTGATAATATCCTTAACCTCAGCAATTTTTGCAGGGGTCATATTTTCCGGAGCGAGCTCTCCGTCAACCATGTACATCTGTACGCCGTCCGCGCCGAGTTTTGCAGCTTTTTCCACGCCGGTTTTGAAATCGGTACGGAAACTGTCGGCCATAACGCCAATTTTAAACTTGCCCATTGTTATTTCACCTCATAAAATATATTTTCCCTAATGAAGGGACAAGCCACCAGATAATGGGTGGCATGAATTCTTATCTCATTATAGCATAACGTGTGCAAAAAAAACACCTTTTCTGTCCCTGATTTTGTGAAAATCAAGAATTTGAAGGATTTACACGAAATTCTCCTCTAAAATTAAGTCATTGCTACCAGATTTTAAAAGTGTGGGAAAAGGCTTCTTGCACGGGCGAAAAAGCCGTGCTATGATGAACGGGAACAACTGATGGGAAAGAAGAATGGGACATGCTGATATCCATTGATCACAATAGTAAACAGCCGATTTATGAGCAGTTGGAGCAGTGTATCCGCTCCCTTGTGGAGAAAGGGCAACTGAAGCCGCAGGAAAAATTGCCGTCTGTCCGGGGGCTTGCCAAACAATTGCAGATTAATCCCAATACGGTGCAGAGAGTGTATTCCTCTCTGGAACGGGGCGGGGTTATCTATTCGCTTGCCGGAAAGGGAAATTTTATCGCTGATAGTTCCCTTGCAGGGAAAGCTCAACGGGAAAGCGCCCTGTCTTTTTTCGAAAAGGCGGCGATGCGTCTCAAACGCAGTGGAGTGGACTGTGAGACGGCGTTTTCCGTGGTGCAAAAAATTTATCAGGAATAAGAAAAGCGGGCAGACTTTGCTCGCTTTTTTATGTTATAGGAAAAGAGCAAATGAGGAACAGCACGAAGCCTCCAAAGTCCTTATAATGGGGGATGACGAGAGGAGGGTAAGAGGATGAATTACAGCAAAACAATCAAAGACAGCGTGGATTATATTGAAACACATATCAAGGAATCTTTAACTGCACAGCAGATTGCACGGGACGCAGGATATTCCCTTTCCCACTTCTGCCGCCTGTTTGCAAAAGAACGTGGAATTTCTGTAATGGATTATGTACGGGGCCGCAGGTTGTCGCTGGCACGTATGGAACTGCTCGCAGGAAGAAAAATCCTAGATACCGCACTGGACTATGGCTTTGAGACTGCAAGCGGATTTACCAAAGCCTTTCGGAAAGAATTTGGGTATGCTCCCACGCTCTATCTTGCGCGGATGGCCCAATGGAAGAAGATACCGACAGAGACAGGAGGAGTATGGATGAAGCCAAAATTCAAAAAAATTCCGGAATTTTTTGTGGCTGGATATGGAATTCAAACACAGCTGGAGAACGGGTATATGAGAGATATTGCCGCCTACTGGGAAAACTACGATGGAGAAAACCTGGAAAGCAAGATGTATGAACAGTTGACCCCTCCAAAGCATGGAGAATATGGTTTTTGCGTCCGTTCAGACAATGGAAAAATTTCTTACCTGCTTGGTGTGGCGGTAGAGGATTTTTCCAAAGCAACCCCGGATATGATCCGGGTGAAAATTCCAGCCGCAGAATATGCTGTTTTTACAACGGATCCGGTGGATTTGACAGATACCGACACCTATGATGCAAAGTTTTCCCCTGTCATAAAGGGGTTATGGAAATACATTTTTGAACAATGGTTCCCTTCCAGTGGATATGAATACGATGAGGGAAAGCTGGATTTTGAATTCTATGATGAACGCTGTCATTTCCGGCCGGACAGCACCATGGATATCTATATTCCGGTCAAAAAGAAAAAAAGCTGAAAAAAACCGCCTTGTAGATTTTTATCTGCAAGGCGGTTTTTTCAGCTTTATTGAATTTCGTCCGCATGGACGGCGCAGAATTCCCGATAATCCTGGAGCATGTATTTGAGAAGGTTTGGTGTATCCAAATGATATGGGCAACGGCTCTTACAGGCACCGCAGCCAATACAGTTTTCAATCCGGTTCATTTTTTCCTGGCCCTCTTTGGAGATATGCGGACCATAAGGGGAACGGCGTAGCAACAGGGACATCCGCGCAGCAGTCGGAATTTCAATCCCGGCGGGGCAGGGGAGACAGTAACCGCATCCGCGGCAGAAATTACCGGAAAGTTCCCTGCGGTCGCGCTGGATTTCCTCCCACATTTTCTCATCCAAAACCGGAGGATTTTTCTCCAGTGCCAAAAATTCGTCAAGCTCGCTCTCCCGCTGGATTCCCCAAATGGGAATGACGTTGTCATATTGACGGAGAAAAGCAAAGGTGGTGGAGACATCGGTGATCAGTCCACCGGAAATCGCCTTCATTGCGATGACGCCGAGATCATGCTGTTTGCAGACGTCAATAATTTTCAGATCCTCCTCAGAGGAAAGGGAGCTAAGCGGGAACTGGATGGTATCATAGCAGCCGGATTGAGCGGCTTTGGTGGCAAGTTCAAAGCTATGGTTAGTCAGCCCAAGGAAACGGATATACCCCTTTTTCTTAGCCTCGCACATGGCCGCATACAGTCCGCTATCATCATTTGGATCCGAGAGCACTGAGGGATTGTGGACCTGATAGATATCAATATAATCAGTCCTCAGCATTTTCAAGCTGTTTTCCAGCTGCTCCCAAAACCCCTTTACCGTTTTGGCGTCAAATTTTGTTGCAAGGACAATGTGGTTTCTAACATCGCCCAATGCATGGCCGATCTTTTTTTCGCTGTCCGTGTAGGCATGGGCGGTATCAAAAAAGTTGATACCATTGTCATAAGCTTTGCGCAACAGGATATCGGACTCCTCCATGGGAATCCTTTGAATTGGCAGTGCTCCGAACCCACTGCGGGAAACCATCAATTCTGTGCGGCCAAGGCGAAACTTCTCCATAATATTTTCCTCCGTTTTCATTTTCTGCTTGTATTATATCATAAAATTTTTCCGGTTTTAGAATACAGAGGCCCCTCTATGCTTTGGAACTTTTTTGCCAAAAGGGCGGCGTTCTGTTCTGTTTTTTGCGCTTCATACCAAGCACAAACAAAATCGCAGCGCAGAGGATCCAGCACAGGCCAATAAAGATGCCGCAGTGCAGGAAAAAGTCCATGGGCAGGATCTGTATAACCGGATCGGTATTGATATCAAAAATCCAGTAGTTATTGCGGAAAAAGATCTGGTGAAAAAGGGTGAAACTCTTTTCTGCATTGATAGCAATTGCAGATAACAGGAGTAGGGGGAGAAAAACAGTAGTGACCGCCGCTGAAAAGAATACGGCGGGATGAATTTTGTTCTTTCTTTTCAGGAAAAACAAGAGCAGGACAGAGAGCCCTAGGCAGATGATGCCCAAAACATAGACGCCAGTAAATAGGGTTTTGCATTCTTGGAAGTGGAAAGCCCCCTGTTCGGAAAAGGGGAAATCTGGCAGAGTAAAAGCAGCAGAACAAAAGGGATTCAGGTATTGAAGGATGGCATGATAATTTTGCAAAAGGACTTCTTCGCTAAGCCCAGTCTGAGAAGGGATATCTAAAAAGTGGATGTCAAAACGGTAGAGGAAATCAGTCGCGTGCAGGATGGCCAATGCCACAGCGCATACCCACACTAGACAAAACACACCCAAAAGGATACCGGAAAAAATGTTTTTTTTCATATAGCATAACTCCAAAAGAAAAGGGGTTTTTAAACAATATCTCAAATCCGAAAATCCAGACGTTATGTTTAGTATAGCACAGGGGAATTTTGCGGGCAAGCCTGACAAAATCCCGGCACAGCACCTGTGCCGGGATTCGTAGTTGTGGTTATACTCGTTCCCAGATATAACGTGCAGTTTTCAGGCAGAGATCCGTTGCATGGCAGCATTCTTCCATACCTTCAAATTCAATGGAAATGTGTCCGTCATAGCCGAAATCCTTGATGGTTTTGAGGATTTTCCAGATATCCAGATCCCCATGTCCCAGGATGGCGCCGCGCAAAATCTCTCCATAAGCGGTGACAAAAAAGTCTCCGTGCCGATTGCCGGAAACGCCTTCGTTAAAGTTCGGTACCTTTTGCGGATCGCGGATATAGAAATCCTTCAAATGGATCATATCCGCATATTTGACGCATTTTGCAACAGATACGACATTTTCTTCATTGACGCAGCGGAAGTTTCCGACGTCCATGGTCATTTTGACATTTGGGCGGCCCGCCGCCTCAATCAAACGGATGATCCTGTCCGCGCCGTTGACAAACCGTCCGTGATTTTCCAGTGTAGTGTTAATCCCATACTGAGCGGCGTAATCCGCACACTCCTGGATCGCTGCAACCAGGCGCGGGAATTCCACCTCAAACTGGTGCGGGGTATTGATCCCGTGGGGATGCTGCCCGGTACAGGTATCGTGGCGCATCCTTTTCAGGCCGAGCATATGTGCAATATCGATGTACTTTTTAATCCGGGCAATTTCCGCACGGTTTTCCTCCTCCGTATCCTGAATGACACAGGCGTTGAGAGAAAAGGTGGAAAGCGGAAGTCCAATTTCCTCTGATTTTTTCTTGATTCCCATCACCAGTTCTTCGTTGATGCTACCGTCCTTT